>VFQN01000151.1_pt1 | contig 148165 bp, 145 predicted proteins | sample 3512371 | NCBI WGS metagenome assembly VFQN01 (sample SAMN10412370, study PRJNA504923) | tailings metagenome | isolation source: Replicate 2 from Balatoc abandoned mine | place: Philippines: Itogon, Benguet | collected 2017-08-28 | reverse complement strand
GGCCTATCGCTGGATCGCCGACAGCCGCGACGAAGCCAAGGGCGAGCGCCTCGACCAGCTCGAGGACCCGTTCCGGCTCTATCGCTGCCATACGATCATGAACTGCACCAAGACCTGCCCGAAGCACTTGAACCCGGCAAAAGCCATCGCCGAGATCAAGAAGCTGATGGTCGAACGGACGGTCTAAAAGCACCGTCTCTTGCCGCCGCTGGGGGACTGACCCCAGCGATGCGGCCATGGCTCTTAATCAATCCTCACTGATTTGAGCGTAGACGTCCCGCCCAATGCATTAGGTGAACCTTGACTCGGTCGGTCGACCGAACTATATCGTATAAATGTCGGTCGGTCGACCGAATTGAACCAGGAGGCAACCATGGGCGGTATTGCTTCGGCTCTCTACGGCGCGGTCGTTTACGTCTTCTTCCTCGGCACTTTCCTTTACGCCATCGCCTTCGTCGGCAACCTGCCGGTCCCCAAGAGCATCGACAGCGGATCGGTGCGGCCTCTCGGCGAGGCCCTGATCGTCAACGTCCTGCTGCTGGGTCTCTTCGCGGGCCAGCACAGCGTGATGGCCCGGCCCGGCTTCAAGCGCTGGTGGACCCGGTTCGTGGCACCTCCCGTCGAGCGCACGACCTACGTGCTGCTGGCGAGCCTCGCCCTGGCGCTGCTCTGCTGGCAGTGGCGGCCGATGCCCGAAATGGTGTGGTCGGTGACGCAGCCGCTCGGTGTGATCGTTCTGTCCATCCTGTTCTGGCTGGGCTGGGGGCTGGTGCTGCTCAGCACCTTCCTCATCAATCACTTCGAACTGTTCGGCTTGCAGCAGGTCTACGCCCGCTTGCGCGGGACGCGCGTGCCGGAACCCGTCTTCAGGACGCCGTTCCTCTACAAGAACGTGCGACATCCGATCTATCTCGGCTTCCTGCTGGCCTTCTGGTCGACGCCAACGATGACGCAAGGCCATCTGCTGTTTGCCGTCGCGACGACGGGCTACATCCTGATCGGTATCTATCTCGAAGAGCGCGACCTAATCGCCTTGTTTGGCGATCAGTACCGCCGCTACCGTGAGCAGGTATCGATGCTCCTCCCTCTGCCGCGCAAGAGAGGCCTTGATGAAGCTGAAGCAGACAACGGCGAAAAAGGCCGAGACGGACATCTCGCTGCTCGAAGCCGCCAGAAAGATGCTGCATGACAAAGGTTACGCCGGCCTGTCGACGCGGGACGTCGCTGCAGCGGCCGGCGTTCCGCTCAGCCAGATCCATTATCATTTTGGATCGAAGCAGGGCCTCGTACTGGCGCTGTTCGAGTATCTCAACACGCAACTGCTCGATCGCCAGAACGCCCTGTTCGGCGATCCCTCGCTCAAACTGTCGGAGCAATGGGACCGGGCCTGCGACTATCTCGAAGACGATATTGCCTCTGGCTATGTGCGCGTCCTGCAGGAGATGATTGCGGCGAGTTGGGCCGATCCGACGGTCGCCGAGATCGTCCGTACCGGTTTGATGGGCTGGATAGAACTGATCGGCAACGCCGCACGCAGGGCCGAAGTCGAGTTCGGAACGCTTGGCCCGTTTTCGCCCGATGAATTCGCAGCTCTCGTTGCCAACGCGTTCATCGGCGCCGAAAGCCTCTATCTGCTCGGCGTCGAAAAGAAGGGTTCGCCAGCCCGTTTGGGCCTTCGCCGTGTCGGCGATCTGATTCGGATCCTGGAAGCCCGCACTTCATGAGGTGATGCAATGCGCGCCAGGCTGCCCGACGAGACCGGAGTCGTCGTGCGAGACGGCGTACGGATCGCTTACGAAGTTTACGGAGGGGGGCCGGAAACCCTGCTCTTCGTGCCGCCCTGGAGCATCGTCCATTCCCGCGTCTACAAAGCGCAGCTTCCCTACTTCAGTACGCGCTACCGCTGCATCACCTACGACGGTCGCGGCAATGGAAAGTCCGACCGGCCGCAGGACGTTGCGGCCTACAGTCTGGAGAATTACGCCGCCGACACGCTTGCCGTCATGGATGCCACCGCTACAGCCAGCGCGATTCTGGTCGGGCTTTCCTTCGGCGGCATGCTCGCTTGCGTCCTTGCGGCTCATCATCCCGAACGGGTGAGGGCGGCAGTGCTGGTGGGCACATCGGCTAGCATCGGGCCGAGTCATCCCGACACGACAATCGAGAATTTCCTGAGCAAGAGGGAAGCCGTCGACGGCTGGGGCAAGTTCAACCGCGATTACTGGACGGCTTCCTATCCGGACTTTGCCGAGTTTTTCGTCCGCAACATCTTTTCCGAACCTCACTCGACCAAGCAGATCGAGGATGCTGTGGGTTGGGCCTGCGAGACCACTGGCGACGTGCTCGCCAAAACGGTGGAAGCCCGCCCGATGATGCCGTCCTTCGACATCGGCGAAGCGATGTATCGCAACATCCGCTGTCCCGTCCTGATGATCCATGGCGACGACGATCGGATCCAACCCTACGCCCGCGCGCAGGCCGTGGCTTCGGTCACGGGCGCAGAGCTCGTGACCATCCCGCGTGGCGGCCACAATCCGCTCGGCCGCATTCCCGCGAAAGCCAACGTCCTCATTGCCGATTTTCTGAACCGCCGGCTTCCTGCCGCCACGTCGACGTGGAAGGTGGCACCGCCTCGTCGCGGCAAGAAGGTGCTCTATCTCTCCTCACCAATCGGCCTGGGGCATGGAAGGCGCGACATCGCCATCGCACGGCAGTTGCGGTTGTTGCATCCTGGCCTGCAGGTCGACTGGCTGGCGCAGGATCCTGTCTCGCGCCTGCTCGACGCCGCGGGCGAACGGCTCCATCCCTCGAGCTCCCGTCTGGTCAGTGAATCGCAGCACATCGAGCTGGAGGCGGGCGAGCATGACCTGCACTGCTTCCAGGCGTTGCGCCGCATGGATGAGGTCTTGATCGCCAACTTCATGACCTTCCAGGAGGCAATCGACGAAGGCGGCTACGATCTGGTAATCGCCGACGAAGCTTGGGACGTCGACCACTACTGGCACGAACACCCGGAACTCAAGAAGGCGAAGCTTGCCTGGCTCACCGATTTCGTGGGCTTCGTGCCGATGCCGTCAGGCGGCGCGGCGGAAGAATTCCTCACGACCGACTACAACGCCGAGATGATCGCCCATGTCGAAAACTGTCCCGGCGTGCGCGACCGCGCGATCTTCGTCGGCGGCCCCCTCGACATCCTGCCGCGATCCTTCGGCAAGGACCTGCCCGGGATGGGTGACTGGATCTCCCGCCACTTCGATTTCTCCGGCTACATCATGGGCGAACATCCCCAGACTTGGGGCAGCCGTGCGGAGCTGCGCCAGAAGCTTGGCTACCGATCCGACGAACAGGTCTGCATTGTCACCGTCGGCGGTTCGAGCGTCGGCCTCCCCTTGATCCGCCGGATCCTGCAGAGCTATCCGATCGTCCGGCGCAGGCTGCCGGAGTTGCGCATGGTCGTGGTGACGGGGCCTCGCATCGATCCGCGCTCGCTCGTCGCGCCGCTGGGCGTCGAAGTGCGCGCGTTTGTGTCCGATCTCGATCGCCATCTCGCAGCCTGCGATCTGGCACTCGTACAGGGTGGCCTCACGACCTGCATGGAATTGACCGCGGCAGGAACTCCGTTCGTCTACTTTCCGCTCAAGAATCACTTTGAACAGAACTTCCATGTCGCCCATCGCCTCGACCGCTATGGCGCCGGCGGGCGCATGGACTATGAAACCGCGACGCCCGACATCATCGCCGATGCGATGATTGCCGCGTTGCGATCATCGGCGGCCTTCGCGCCCGTGGAGGCCGATGGTGCCCAGCAGGCGGCCCGTATGATCGCCGAACTCCTCTAGAGGCAAGAATGGCCGGTGATGAATCGGCTCTGCTTTTGCTAGAGTGAGCGCGACATGAATAGGGTAGGGGCTCAGCAAATGTTTCTTAAACGTCTCACCGCGGTGGCGGTCCTTTCGGTCGCTGCGGCGATGCCGGCGTCGGCCGGCCAGACCTTCGATGCCGTCAAGGCCAAGGGCTTCGTCCAGTGCGCGGTCAATACCGGCCTGGCGGGCTTCTCCTTCGCCGACAGCCAGGGCAAGTGGACCGGCCTCGACGTCGATCTCTGCAAGGCAATTGCGGCGGCCATGTTCGGCGACGCCGAGAAGGTGAAGTTCACGCCGACCACCGCCCAGCAGCGCTTCGTCGCCCTGCAGTCGGGCGAGGTCGACGTCATCACCCGCAACGCGACGCAAACCCTGCTGCGCGACACGTCGCTCGGCTTCAACATCGCGGGCGTCAATTTCTACGACGGCCAGGGCTTTATCGTGCCGGCCAAGAGCGGCATCAAGAGCGCCAAGGAACTGAACGGCGCCACGATCTGCGTCCAGCCGGGCACGACGACCGAGCTCAACCTCGCGGACTATTTTCGCAAGAGCAAGATGACCTTCAAGCCGGTGCTGATCGAGAAGCTCGACGAGCTGTTGCAGGCCTATGCCGCCGGCCGCTGCGACGCCTACACGACCGACGCCTCGGGCCTCGCCGCCGTTCGCGCCGGCCAGCTTGCCGGTAAGGGCGAACATACGATCCTGCCGGAGCGCATCTCCAAGGAGCCGCTGGGTCCGATCGTGCGCCAGGGCGACGACCAGTGGTTCGACCTCGTGAAGTGGGTCCTGATGGGCATGATCGAGGCCGAGGAGATGGGCATCACCTCCAAGAACGTCGACGAAATGCTGAAGAGCGACGATCCCTCGATCAAGCGCTTCCTCGGCGTCACGCCAGGCTTCGGCAAGGCCGTCGGCGTCGACGAGAAGTGGATGTACAACGTCATCAAGCAGGTCGGGAACTACGGCGAGAGCTACGACCGCCATGTCGGTCCGGCCACGCCGCTGAAGCTGGAGCGTGGCCAGAACGCGCTGTGGACCAACGGCGGCCTGTTGTACGCGATCCCGTTTCGCTGAAATCAGTCCTGTCGGTCGAACCGCATCTTCTTGATGCGGCCGGTCGAGACTTCCAGCGCCGTGATCTTGCCTTTGCGATCACGGACGATGTGGGCGAGCTGGGTGACATTGATCCAGCTCCCGGCCGGGCTCGCGACTTCGACCGTCTCGTCGTCGATCCCGTGGACCGTCCATGGTGCACCGCCCGCAATCAGCGGGCCGCCGACGAACATTTCCCAGGTATCGCCCTTGCGTTCGATCCGCCAGACGGCGCCGCTGTCGGCTGACACATAGGTGCCGGCGAGCGCTGCGGGGGCGGCCTTGCGCCGTCCCAGCTTGGCGAAGGTCATCACGCGGCCAGCGCCGAGATCGACCCGCACCGTACCCTTAGCGCCGGGCTTCAGGGCGAATTCGAACGAGCCGCGTTCGGCCGCCAGCCATCCGTCGGCACGCCGACCGAGGACGAAGGGCAGGCCATTCTGCGTGACCGTGGCTTCGCCGTTCTGCCAGGCCAGGTCGAACATCGACGGTTCCTGGGCGTTGAACCAGGTGCCGACCAACGGCTTGATCTCGGCCTCCGTGACGGGCGCGGGCGCCGGCTTCAGCTTCTTATTGCCCTCCAGTGCGAGGGTCGCGATGGCACGCGCCTGCCGCCACGGGTCGATGCTGCCGAGATTGGCGATCACCACGACGGTGAGCCCGGCATCGGGCACGCGCAGGAACTCGGTGCGGAAGCCCGGCCACAGGCCGCCATGGCCGATCGTGGCGAGGCCGCGCAGGTCGTCGGCCTGCACGCCGCGGCGATACCTGTTGGTGTGCTTGCCGGTGAGTGGCGACACCGCCGTAAGCTGCGAGGGCAGAGTCTTGGGGGAAAGCGTCGGCTGGTCGAAATGCCGGCTCCAGATCAGCAGGTCCTCGACGGTGGAGGTAAGGCCGCCTTCACCGCCCTGCGGATAGGCATGCGCGGCACGGCGAAAGCCGTTCGCGGCATCGCCCAGATAGCCGGTGGCGAGACCCGGGATCACGGTGTCGATGCCGGCGGCGAGCTGGGTCGAGTTCATGCCCAGCGGCTTGAAAATGCGCTCCGCCAGGAAATCGCCCAGCTTCATCTTCGACAGCCGCTCGACGATCAGCCCAAGCAACAGGAAGTTGGTGTTGCTGTAGAGGAAGCGGCTGTTCGGCGTGAAGTTGAGATGCCGATTGCGCCCGCAGGCAGCGTAGAGATCTTCGGGCCGCGCCGGCTTGTCGAGGCCATGGCCGCCCAGCCGCAGCAGTTCGAGGAAGTCCGGCAGGCCGCTGCAATTGCGCATCATCTGGTCGATGGTCACCGGCAGCGGCGCCAGCTCGCGCAGATACTTGTGCGGCGGGGCCTTGAGGTCGAGCTTGCCTTCGGCCGCCAGCATCAACGCCGCCGATACCGTGAACTGCTTGCTGACCGATGCGATGCGGAAGCGGGTCGCGGGTGTGATCGGCACGCCGAGTTCGATGCTCGCCAGGCCATAGCCCTTGCTGAGCACGACCTCGCCGCCCTGCATGACGGCAACGACGGCGCCGGGTGAACCGGGCGCGGTGTAACGGGCGAACAGCGCGTCGACGCGGCGTTCGAGAGCAATGGAACCAATCGATTTCGACATGAGACGCAGTCAATCGAAGCAACTCGCACTTGTAAAGGCGAGGCGGTACGTTCGGCGGAACACCGGAGGAACGACCGTGACGATTCGCCAGTTCGTGAAGATCGAGAAGGGGTTGGGGCCGCAGGGCCGCATTGCGGTCGTGCGGTTTGACCGTGGCGACAACATCAATGCCATGAGCCAGCAGGCGATGCGCGAGCTGCGCGACGTGCCGCGCGACTTCGAGGACGATCTCGAAACGTCGGTCGTCATCCTCACCGGCACCGCCAAGGCTTTCTGTGCCGGCTTCGATCTCAAGGATCCCGAGGGACGCGCGCGCGATGCATTGTCTGTCGGCGAGCGCCTACACAAGCAGCGGCTCGGCCCCAAAATGTGCCGGGCCTGGCAGGACATGGACCAGGTCACAATCGCGGCCATCGAGGGCCATTGCGTCGGCGGCGGCGCCGCGCTGGTCGTGTCGCTCGACTTTCGTACCTGCGGCCGCTCTGCCCATTTCCGCATCCCGGAGATCGAGCTCGGGATGAACATGAGCTGGGGCTCGATCCCGCGCATGTTGGCGCTGATGGGCCCGGCCCGTACCAAGCAGGCGGTGATCCTGGCCTCCGACCGGATCGGTGCCGCCGAGGCGCTGGACTGGGGGCTGGTCGAGAAGGTCGTCGACGATGGCCAGGCGCTCGCCGCCTCGATGGAATTCGCCGAGCGCATCGCCCGTCAGCCACCGATTCCCGTCCGGATGACCAAGAGCACGGTCAACCGCCTTGCCCATGCGCTCGACGATCTCGGCGCCCATATGGATGCCGATCAGAATGTGCTGACCGGCCTGACCGAAGACTATGTCGAGGGCACCTCGGCCTTCCGCGAGAAACGCAAGCCAGTCTTCAAGGGACGGTAGCGCCAGCCGCTCGACCTCAGAGCTGGCGCAGCGACACCTGGCCGATCGAATGGTCGGCCCTTTTGCGCAGGATCACGTCGGCGCGTTCGCGCGTCGGCAGGATGTTCTCGCGCAGGTTCACTTCGTTGATCTCCGCCCAGAGGCGGCGGCCGACTTCGCGCGTCTCTTCCGGCGAAAGGTCCTTGTAGTGATGGAAGTAGGAGGCCGGCTTCTGAAACGCCGTGCGCTGCAGGAACTGGAAGCGGGCGAGGTACCAGGACTGAAGGTCCGCGATTTCGGCGTCGAGATAGATCGAGAAATCGAAGAAGTCCGACAGGATGACCGAAGCCGGTCGGCCACCGGCGAGGCCGGGCTGCAGGACGTTCAGGCCCTCGAAGATCAGCACGTCGGGCCGCCGCACGGTCTGCCACTCGCCCGGCACGATGTCGTAGGTCTGGAACGAATAGACAGGCGCGCGCACTTCCGCGTGGCCGGCCTTCACGTCGGCCAGGAACTGTACCATCTCGCGGGTGTTGTAACTTTCCGGGAAGCCCTTGCGCCGCATCAGCTTCTCTTCTTCGAGCTGGCGGTTGGGGTGCAGGAAGCCGTCGGTCGTGACGAGATCGACCCTCGGATGATCGGGCCACTGCGCCATCAGCGCCCGCAGGACGCGCGCGAAGGTGCTCTTGCCCACGGCCACGCTGCCGGCGATGGCAATCACATAGGTCCGCGCGCCGACCGGCTTGCCGAGGAAGGTGTCGGCGACGCTGTTGAGGTTGCGCGCCGCCCGGACATGCAGGTTGAGCAGGCGAGTCAGCGGCAGGTAGACGTCGGCAATCTCCTCGAGCGAGACGCTGTCGTTGATGCCGCGCAGCGCAATCAGCTCGTCGAGGGAGAGCGTGAGGGGCGTGTGGGCGCGCAGCGACGCCCATTCGTCGCGAGCGAATTCTCGATAGGTATCTGAACGCATGATCTAGAGTTTACGGCCCGGAATCTTGTCGAGGATGGCTTGGCGCTCGGGATCCTGGAGCATGGCCCAACGGCCGATCTCCTCGATCGTGCGCTTGCAGCCGATGCAGAAGCCGCTCTTCTGATCCAGTTTGCAGATGCCGATACAGGGCGACATCACGCGCCGGGCCATCGATGAGGTCGCCACAGCCATGGTGTCGTCAGGACTTCTTGCCGAGCTCCGAGAGCTGGGCCTGCAACTCGTCGAGCTTGCGCTTCAGGTCGTCGATCGCCGTGTCGTTGGACGGCGCTGCCGCATCTGGCTTCGCGGGCTCCTGCCCGTTGGCGGCTGCTGGCGGCTTCGGCATCGCCTGGCCGTTGGGGGCTGTGCCGAACGGGTTGAACATGCGCATGGCTTGCTCGAACATCGCCATGTTCTGCTTGCCCATCGATTCGAACTGCTGGAACGGGTTGAAGCCGAAGGCGTTCTGCATGTAGTGCCGCATCTGTTCCTGATTGCGGGCGAACTGCGTCATCGACATTTCGAGATACTGCGGCACGACGCCTTGCAGGCTGTCGCCGTAGAAGGAGATGAGCTGGCGGAGGAAGGGGATCGGCAGCAGCGTCTGCCCACCCTTGTTCTCTTCTTCGAAGATGATCTGGGTCAGGACCGAGCGCGTGATGTCGTCGCCGGTCTTGGCGTCGTAGACCACGAAGTCGGTCTTGTCCTTCACCATCTGCGACAGGTGATCGAGCGTCACGTATGCCGATGTCGCCGTATTGTAGAGGCGCCGGTTCGCGTACTTCTTGATGACCACAGGCGCCGGCTTCGGTCCGCCCTCGGGTATTGCCTGATCGGCCATTACGCTTCGCTCCTCTAGCCCCCGCGCGCCGTGAACGCCCGTTTACTTCGGATCGGCCACCTTAACGCCGATGCCGCAGTGCGACAAGGCGAGCTTTGCGTCTGCGAATACAGCCTTCACGCGACGTTCGGGTGCGATCGGCTATAGTGCGGCCATGGCCTCTGAGAACGACGAAAAGACTGCTGGTCGCGCCGCGGATACCAGTGCCGAACTGGACAAGCTGGCCCGCCGCTACCTCGATCTTTGGCAGACCCAGCTTGCCGGATTGTCTTCCGACCAGGCGGTGACGGAGCAGATCGCCCGCCTGTTCGCGGCCGCGAACACGCAGGTCGCCTCGGCAATGCAAGCGGCCCAGGGAGCAACTCATGCAGGGACATCAGGTTGGCAGCCGCCCTCAACCCCGACTGGGACCCCGACCGCTGCCGCTGCATCTGGGAACGGCGCTGATGACGTGGGCGAGCTCCGAAAGCGCCTTGAGGCTCTGGAAGCCCGGGTCGCCGAGCTCGAATCCCGGCTCGCCCGCGCCTGAAGCCATCGCGAGGTTGCTGCCGGAGATCGCGGCCCTCGAAGCGCGCGCCGGCGCAGGCAAATTCGAAGAGGCGCTGAAACGCGAAATCGGCCGGCGCATGGAGCGGCTGGCCGACGGCGTGCTGGCTTATCGACGTCACCACGTTCATCGCACTCTGGAGAATCCGCCGGCAGCCTGGAGCGAGGGCAACACGCGTCTGCTCGACTATGGCGCCACGCATCGCGCGGCACGGGTCCGGGGGGCACGGGCGGTTCTGGTCGTGCCGTCGCTGATCAACCGCTGGGAAGTGCTCGACCTCACGGCGGAGAAGAGCCTGTTGCGCGCTATGGCCGCGAGGGGGCTGCGGCCATACCTCGTCGATTGGGGTACGCCCAATGCCGAGGAGCGCTGCTTCGACACGGCGGCCTACGTCGCGCGCCTGGAGCGGGCGATCGCCTTTCTCGCTAAACGGGCGCGTCGGGCGCCGGCGGTGATGGGCTACTGCATGGGTGGCACGCTCGCGGTGGCACTTGCCGCGCGCCAGCCACGGCGTGTCGCAGGCCTCGCCTTGCTCGCGGCGCCCTGGGACTTCCATGCCGACCGCACCGGGCAGGCCTTTCTGGTGGCCAGCGGCCCGCTGCTGGCCCAGGTGGCCGACAAGGTCGGCGAACTGCCGGTCGACATCCTGCAGACGCTGTTCTGGTCGCTCGATCCCTGGCTGGCGGTGAAGAAGTTCGGCCGCTTCCTCGGCATGGACCAGCAGGGCGATTCGGCACGGGAATTCGTGCTGCTAGAGGACTGGTTGAACGACGGCGCCCCGCTTGCCGGGCCGACGGCGCGCGAATGCCTGATCGGCTGGTATGGCGAGAACACGCCGGGCGCCGGCAAGTGGGTCGTCAACGGCCGGCGCATCGTGCCGTCGAAGATCAACGTGCCGTCGCTGGTCATGATTCCGTCGGGAGACCGAATCGTGCCGCCTCTGTCGGCGGCGGCGCTGGCTGATCCGATGAAAGGGCTTCGCAACGCCACGCGGCTCGACCTGCCACTGGGCCATATCGGCATGGTTGTCAGCAGCCGAGCGCGCGATCTCTGCTGGACGCCGTTGCTGGAGTGGCTGAGCAACATCCCCGCAAAGCAGCGTAGATGACGGCGGAGGAAAGACCCTTCGACTGGCGTGTACCGGCGGTCTGGACGGCCATCTTCGTCGTATCGATCGTCACCCGCACCTATGTCGGGGGCGCCGATATGGCGTGGCGCGGCCACCCTGTCGCCTTCGACCACGTCTTTGCCATCGAAGTAGCCAGCCACATTGTCGTCGGCGCCCTGGTGCCCGTCCTCTATTGGCTGCATCGGCGGTGGCCGATCATGGGCGGGCTGCGCAACGTCGCAATCCACGTTCTGGCCGTCGTCCCCTTCAGCATCGTGCATACGCTCGGGATGGCGGCGCTTCGCCTCCTGTGGTTCAGCGGCATCCTGGGCGAGGCCTATAGCTTCCCGCTGACCTTCGAGCGGCTCGCCTACGAATTCGCCAAGGATGTGTTTTCCTACGGCATGCTGAGCGGCGGCGTTCTCGGGCTTCGCTATCTGTTCGGACGGCGGCCGGCCCCCGCCCCGACGGAAGCCCAGCCGGCTGCTGCCGTGCCGCCCCATGCCGATGCGCGTCTACCCGAGCGCTTCGCCGTGCGTCGTCGCGGCAAGGAGATCATGGTCGATGTGGCGGACATCGACTGGGTCGAGGCCGCCGGCAACTACGCCGTCCTCCATGTCGGCGGCGAGACCCTGGAGATCCGGTCGTCGCTTACCAAGCTCGAAAGCGAGCTCGATCCGAAACGGTTCGTGCGGGTGCACAAATCTCACCTGGTCAATGTCGCGCGCATCGTCGAGGTGACCCCCTGGGTCAGCGGCGACTGGCGGATCCGCCTGCAGGACGGGGCCGAGGTGAACCTCAGCCGCCGCTATCGCCAGCGCTTCGAGGCGCTAGTGCCGGTTCGCACCTGACCGATCGTCCCGGTGCCGTCGCCGGTCGTCCCACTTGGCTCGCCGCTTGTCACAATTTCAAGCAATATCAATGAGTTGACGAGTAGAGGATCGGCATCTGCTCCTGATCTTTCCGGAGGCCCGTCATGAACCGACGCCACCTGCTCAAGCTCGCTGGAGGGTTGCCGCTGATGTCGAACGCCCATGCTCAAGCAACCCCTTCCCGACGCAATCGTCCCGGCGACCCCGCTTGGCCGTCATCGGCGCAATGGGAAGAACTCAACGGCCGGGTGGGTGGCCAGCTCTCCCGGGTGCAGTCGCCTCTCGAGGTCTGCCGCGCCACGCCGGCGAGCCCCGAATGCGAAACCCTGTTCAAGCGCCTGAAGAACCCCTGGTACATCAGGGATACGCCGGGGCTGACCCAGACCAGCGGCTGGGCCGATGCGTGGACGTCCTCGCCCAGCGCCTACTGCGTCGCTGCCCGCAATGCCCAGGATGTCGCCGCAGCCGTGAACTTCGCGCGCGAGCATCGCCTGCGCCTCGTCGTGAAGGGCGGCGGTCACAGCTATCAGGGCACCTCCTGCGCGCCCGACTCGCTGCTCGTCTGGACGCGGCAAATGAACGGAGTCGAGTTTCGCGACTCCTTCGTCCCTCAGGGCTGCAACACGCCGCCCCAGCCGGCCCTGTCGATCGGGGCAGGGGCAGTATGGCTGCATGCCTACGGCGCCGCCGCCAGGGCCGGCCACTACGTGCAAGGCGGCGGCTGTCTCACGGTCGGCGTCGCGGGTCTCATCCAGAGCGGCGGCTTCGGCAGCTTCTCCAAGCGCTTTGGTCTGGCCGCGGCGGGCCTGCTCGAAGCCGAGATCGTGACCGCCGACGGCTCGGTGCGCATCGCCAACGCCTGCACCAATCCCGATCTCTTCTGGGGCCTGAAGGGCGGCGGCGGCGGAAGTCTGGGCGTTGTCACGCGGCTCACCCTGCGCGCACGTCCGCTGCCGCAGGTTGTCGGCGCCACCTTCGGCAGCGTGAAGGCCAGTTCCGACGCCGCATTCCGGCGGCTGATCGATCGCTTCATGGGCTTCTATCGCAAAAGCCTGTTCAATCCGCACTGGGGCGAGCAGGTCCGCTTCCGTCGCGACAATACGATGGCCATCAGCATGGTCTTCGAGGGGCTCGACCAAGATGCCGCGACGGCGGTGTGGCAACCGTTCCTGTCCTGGATCGCGGCCCAAGGCGGCGACTATGCGTGGAGCGAACCATCCGTCATCGTGGCGCTTCCCGCGAAGTACCTGTGGGATCCGGCATTCCTGAAGAACAACGCACCGCATCTGGTGCTGAACGACGATCGCCCCGGCGCGTCGGCCGACAACATCTTCTGGAGCAGCAACCTCGGCGAGGCCGGCTGGTTCCTGCACGCCTATCAGTCGACCTGGATGCCGGCATCGCTGCTCGACGACCAGCATCGCGGCCAGCTCGTCGATGCGCTGTTCGCAAGCTCGCGGCATTGGCAGATGTCGCTGCACTTCAACAAGGGCCTGGCGGGCGCGCCGCCCGAAGAGATTGCCGCGGCGCGCGATACGGCAACCAATCCGGCCGCCGTCGAGGCCTTTGCGCTGGCCATCTCTGCTGCCGAAGGGCCGCCGGCCTTTCCGGGCATTGCCGGTCATGAACCCGATCTTGCCAAGGCGCATGCAGCTGCTCGCAACGTAGCCGCCGCCATGGGCGAGTTGCGCAGGCTGGTGCCCGAGCCCGGCGCCTACGTCTCGGAGTCCAACTACTTCGAGGAGAACTGGCAGCGGTCTTTCTGGGGCGCCAACTATGCGCGGCTGCGTGCGGTGAAGCAGAAGTACGATCCCGAGGGTCTCTTCTTCGTGCATCACGGCGTGGGCAGCGAAGAGTGGAGCGCCGACGGTTTCAGCCGACGCAGCTGACGCTCGGGAGACGATCATGCCCAGCGCGGTCTTCGCGGCCCGGCGCGCCGATCTCGACTGGCTGCGCGTCCTCGCCTTCGGCCTCCTCATTTTCTACCACGCCGGCATGGCGTGGTCGGGATGGAGCTGGCACGTCACCAGTGCCGACAGCCTCACCTGGCTGCGCGAGGCGATGCGCTTTCTCAATCGCTGGCGCATGCCTCTGATCTTCGTTGTCTCCGGTGCGGCCATCGTGCTGGCGCTGGGCACGCGGACGCCGAACGCCTTCGTCAGGGATCGCCTGAAGCGCCTGTTGCTACCTCTCGTCTTCGGCATGCTCGTCCTCGTGCCGCCGCAGGTCTATCTGGAGCGGCTTTATCGCGGGCAGTTCACCGGATCGTTCCTGGAGTGGCTGCCGCATGCGTTCGAGGGCGTCTATCCGGGCGGCAACACCAGTTGGCATCATCTCTGGTTCGTGGCCTATGTGCTGGTGCTCGCGATCGTCCTGCTGCCGTACTTCCTGTGGGCACGTAGCGCCTCGGGGCAGGCGATGCAGGACGCGGCTGGCCGCTTTGTTGCGCGTACGGGTCTGCAATGGGCGATGGTGCTTCCGCTCGCGGCGGCGACCCTGTGGCTGGCACCGATCTCGTACAATACGAACGGACTGATCGGCGACTGGTTTGGCCTTGCTTACTACGGCACGTTGCTTCTCTACGGTGCGTTCCTGTTCGCGTCGCCGCCCCTGCTCATGGCGCTGCAACGTCAGCGCTATGTCTCGTTCGCGGTCGGCGTTGCCGCCTATGCCTGCCTGTACCTGGTGTTCATCAAGGGCGAGGTTCGGCCTGTCATCGCAGCTGAAGTGAGACCTGTCTACGCACTCCTGTCGGCGCTCAACACCATGGCCTGGCTGTTCGCCATCCTGGGGGTTGGCCATCGCTATCTCACGCGACGGCCCGCCTTCCTCGCCGAGGCGACCGAGGCCGTCTACCCATTCTATCTGATCCACCAGACAGTTGCGGTGATCGCCGTTTACTGGCTGCTGACCGCTGGCGTTCCCTCGCTGGCTGCGTTCATCCTGACCGTGCTGGCGACTTTCCTGGGGACCTGGCTTGTTTATGCAGGGCTAGTGCGTCCGTGGAGCTGGGTGAGGCCGCTGTTCGGTATGAAGCCTCTGCTGGTGGCGGGGCAGGGGGCTTTGCCCGGTCGCACGGCAAGCCTATAAATATCGCCAGGGCGGCCCCAAGGAGGACTCTATGAGCACTGAAATTGTCATCGCGAGCGCTGCGCGCACGCCCGTCGGATCGTTCAACGGAGCCTTCGGCGCCGTACCTGCGCACGATCTCGGCAAGGTCGCCATCAAGGGTGCGCTTGAGCGCGCCAAGGTGAAGCCCGAGGAAGTCGACGAAGTCATCATGGGCCAGATTCTGGGCGCTGGTCAGGGCCAGAACCCGGCGCGTCAGGCGGCAGTCAACGCCGGCATCCCGGTCGACAAGACCGCGCTCGGCATCAACCAGCTCTGCGGCTCGGGTCTGCGCGCCGTCGCCTTCGGCTGGCAGGCGATCCGTAACGGCGATGCCAACATCATGGTGGTCGGCGGCCAGGAGAGCATGAGCCAGGCGCCGCACGCCGCGCATATGCGCGACGGCACCAAGATGGGTGAGCTGAAGCTGGTCGACACCATGCTGAAGGACGGCCTGTGGGATGCCTTCCATGGCTATCACATGGGCAACACGGCCGAGAACGTCGCGCAGAAGTTCCAGATCACCCGCGCCGAGCAGGATGCGTTCGCTGCTTCGTCGCAGAACAAGGCCGAGGCGGCGCAGAAGGCCGGCCGCTTCAAGGACGAGATCGTTCCGGTCACCGTGAAGACCCGCAAGGGCGAAGTGGTGGTCGACACCGACGAGTTCCCCCGTCACGGCACCACAGTCGAGGCGCTGGCCAAGCTGCGCCCGGCCTTCACCAAGGAAGGCGGCTCGGTCACGGCCGGCAATGCCTCGGGCATCAACGATGGTGCGGCGGCGCTGGTGCTGATGAGCGCCGACGAAGCCAAGAAGCGCGGCGTCAAGCCGCTCGCCAAGATCGTGTCCTGGGCGACCACCGGCGTCGATCCGGCGATCATGGGCATCGGGCCGGTCACCGCGTCGCAGGAAGCGCTGAAGAAGGCCGGCTGGACGGTGAAGGACCTCGACCTCGTCGAAGCCAACGAAGCCTTCGCGGCGCAGGCCGTCGCGGTCGGCAAGCAGCTCGGCCTCGATCCGGAGAAGCTGAACGTCAACGGCGGCGCCATTGCGCTCGGCCATCCGATCGGCGCGTCCGGAGCCCGCGTGCTCACCACGCTGCTCTACGAAATGCAGAAGCGCGACGCCAAGAAGGGCCTCGCCACGCTCTGCATCGGTGGCGGCATGGGCATCGCCATGTGCGTCCAGCGCGACTGAAACAGGGCCCTTGGTCCATAGAAAAACGCCCGAAGGTTTCCCTTCGGGCGTTTTCATTTGGTGAACCGGTTCAGTTGTAGTTGGCCGGGGCGTAGTTGCTGGGAACCTGCTGGCCCTGGCGGACGAGGCGACGACCTTCGTCCCACGAGATCGTCATGAGCTTCGCGTTGGTGGTGCCCACGGGCTCCGCGACCAGGAAATAGGTCTCGCCGGCGACGACGGTGATGATGAGTTCTGTGCTGTCCTGGCTGCCGTAAGCCCTGAGGTCGAGTGGGTTCGGCACTGCATCGAGGCGCATCCAGCTCGAACCCGTCAGGCTGCCAACGGCTTGCCGCCCTTCCGAGATCGGAATTGGCGGGGCGTCGGGCGGCGCAGCGCCGCGCACGAGATAGACCGCGGCCATGCCGTCCTTCGGTCCGGGAAAGTTTGTCCCGTAGGCCTGCTGGTATGAAGTCAAACCGCCCTGCTCGCAGGCGGCCACCGACAGAGCCACGACAATGGCGCACAACAACGTCTTCATGCAACGACCTCCGGCCGCAAGGTCCGACGGCCGCGGCTTCGGGTCAAGCGGCAGCCGGCATGGTTCTCAAACGGGCAAGCGGTGACAGCACGATGACGAGGGTGGAAAGCGCAAAGGCCGCGGCAATCAGGATCAGGGCGCTCTGCAAGCCGGCCTGGGCCGCCACCAGGCCGCCTGCCAGGGCGCCCAGAGGGCGCACGCCGTAGATGGCGGTTTGCACCGTCGCGTTGACTCGGCCCATCAGCGGGGCCGGCGTCACGAGCTGGCGCACCGTAGTCTGGCAGATCAACCACAGGATGGGGCCGAACCCGATCAGGAAATGGCCAATCGCCGACATCACGAAGCCGCCGCCTGACGGGGCCATCAGGAAGCATATTGCCGCGATCACCGAGACTGCGGGTCCGAAGATCAGCGTGGCGAAGGGCGGCAGCTGGCGCGACGAGACCGGCGCAACCAGGGCGCCCAGGATCAAGCCCGCGCCGTAGGCCGACTGCGCCAGGCCCATATGGGCCGGATCGAGATGCAGCGGACCCAGCGCCAGCGGTGCCCAGATGGCGAGCAGGGCGAAGAAGGCGAAGTTCCAGCAGATGGCGCAGAGGCTGATGCCACGCAGCAGCTCGTGGCGCGCGACGAACTCGGCGCCGGCCCGGATGGACTGGATGAACGAGGGCCGGTTGGCCGGGTTGTTCGGTGCGACGCCTTTCGGCAGGGCGAGGGCGCAGACAAGGGCAAGGGCGGCGCCGAAAGCGGCCAATACGTACCCCCAGGTCGGCGTCAGATGCTGGGCCAGCAGGCCCGCCACGAACGGCGCGGCCAGGCTCACCACGGCGCGCGTCAATTCCAGCCGCGCGTTCGAGCGGGGCAGGTCGCCCGAAGGCACGAGACTCGGCAGCAAGGAGACCGACGTCAGGACGAAGACGACCGTCCCCGATGCACCGGCAAAGGCGGCCATGCCGAGCAGGGCGGCAACGCCGGTCGCGGCGGCGACTACTGCAGTGATAGAGGCCAGAAGCCCCAGACCCAATGCGACGATCAGCAATCGGCGGCGCGGCAGGCGATCGATCCAGGCGCCCGCCGGCAGCGAGACCAGTAACCACGCCGCACTTTGGGCAGCCACGAGCAGACCGAGAACATCCGGTCCCGCACCCAGGATGAGAGTAGCCGTAAGAGGCAGCGTCGCCAACGCAAGTTGATCTGCTGCGTGGGTTCCGGCGGAGACGCCGAGCAGGGCAGTGAAAGGCTTCATGGTTGCCGTTTTATGGTCGGCAGCGCGTGGCCCTCTATCCGCCTTCGGACATCAATTCAATCGTCGAGGATATATCGCGACCTGCCGCTTGCCCGGGACGGGGGAGAACCGGCTAGAGTGTGTTTGCCAACAGCAAGGGAGGAAACAATGGCTGAGCGTGTAGCGGTCGTGACGGGCGGAACGCGTGGCATAGGCGCCGCCATCTCCCGAATGCTCAAGGACAAGGGCTATAAGGTCGCCGCCACCTATGCGGGCAACGACGAGGCGGCCAACAAGTTCAAGGCCGAAACCGGCATCAACGTCTACAAGTTCGACGTCGGCGACTTTGCGGCCTGCCAGTCCGTCGTCGGCCAGATCGAGAAGGATCTCGGGCCGGTCGACGTTCTCGTCAACAATGCCGGCATCACGCGCGACTCCACGATGCGCCGCCTGACGCGCGACATGTGGGATGCGGTGATCGACACGAACCTCGGCTCCTGCTTCAACATGTGCAAGGCGGTGTGGGAAGGCATGAACACGCGCGGCTTCGGGCGCATCGTCAACATCGGCTCGATCAACGGCCAGGGCGGCCAGTACGGCCAGGTGAACTATGCCGCGGCGAAGTCCGGTATCCACGGCTTCACCAAGGCGCTGGCCCAGGAAGGCGCCTCCAAGGGCATCACCGTGAATGCAATCGCACCGGGCTACACCGACACCGACATGGTCTCTGCAGTTCCGGCCAACGTGCTGGAGAAGATCGTGGCCAAGATCCCGGTGGGGCGTCTCGGCAAGGCCGAGGAGATCGGCCGCGGCGTGATGTTCCTGATCGCCGACGATGCCGGTTTCATCACCGGCTCGACGCTCTCGATCAACGGCGGCCAGCATATGTACTGACAATCGGTGCGAAAGCGCCATGATGGGGGCCGGCGTCATGCCGGCCCTTTTCATTTGTGGTGGAGCGATCCGTGGCGAAGTTGACCGAGTACAAGGACATGAACCCTCGGGCCAAGGCCGTCGTCGAGGAGATCGCGAAGGCACGCGGCAGCGATCCGGCGAACATCAACAATGTCTGGAAGGCGCTGGCGCGCCATCCCGATACGATGGAACGCTTCGCCAGGGAAATGCGCGAGGTGATGGCGCCGGGCAAGCTCGATGCGCTGACGAAGGAGATGATCTATCTCGCCGTCAGCATCGCCAACCAGTGCGACTACTGCATCAACTCGCATGGCTACATGGCGCGGCAGAAGGGCATGACCGACGAGATGTTCGGCGAGTTCATGGCGGTCGTGCTGGCGGCGCAGAAGGGCAACAAGATCGCGACGGCCTACCGCGTGCCGGTCGATGCGGCGTTCGAGGAGAAGTGACGTGAACGACGCAAAGTCCATCGACCAGTCGACCAAGTGGGATGCCAATCTCTATCTGAAGTTCGCCGACCATCGAACGCGACCGGCCCTCGACCTGATGGGGCGGCTCGATCCCGCGAACGGCGCACGGCCGGGACACGCGATCTACGATCTGGGCTGCGGCGCAGGCAATATCTCGCGCATCCTGGCGGAACGCTTCCCCGGAGCGCCCATCGTCGGCATCGATTCGTCGGAGGACATGCTCGCCAAGGCGCGAACACAGACGGCGGATCCGCGCATCACCTTCGCCAAGGGCGATCTTGCCGCCTTCAAGCCCGACCGGCCGCCGGGCATCCTCTACAGCAACGCGGCCTATCAATGGCTCGACGGCCATATCGATATGTTTCCGGGCCTCATGAAGCTGCTGCCGTCGGGCGGCCAGCTTGCGATCCAGATGCCGCGCAACCATGAAGCCCCCTCGCACGCGCTGATGAAGACGGCGGCCGAAGCGGGTCCCTGGCGCGACAAGCTTGCCAAGGTCCGCCCCATTGCGCGGGTGCGCGAGCCGGCGGACTACTACGACGTCCTGAAGCCGCTCAGCGCCGAGCTGGAGGTCTGGGAGACGATCTATCAGCAGCCGCTCACGGGCAAGGATCCGGTGGCGCAGTACACGTCGTCGACGGGACTGCGGCCCTATCTCGAATTGCTGCAGGAGCCGGAGCGTACGGCCTTCTACGAGACCTATGCCAACCTGACCGCCAAGGCGTATCCGACGCGGCCCGACGGCATCACGATCTTTCCGTTCCGCCGGCTCTTCATCGTGGCGCGCCGCGCGTGAAGGCCGTTCGTCTGCTGGGCGCCGCCCTGCTTCTGCTGCTGGCGGCCTGTCGCGCGTCGGTGAGCTTTGCGGCACCGCAGACGATGGTCGCGGCGGCCCATCCGCTGGCGGTCGAGGCCGGGCTGGAAGTGCTGCGGCGCGGCGGCTCTGCCGTCGATGCCGCGATTGCCGTCCAGATGGTTCTGGGCGTCGTCGAGCCGCAGGCCTCGGGCATCGGTGGCGGCGGGTTCCTGCTGTACTACGACGCCGGCACGCAGGCCATCACGGTCTACGACGGCCGTGAGACGGCGCCGGCAGGCGCCACCCCGTCGATGTTCCTCTATACCGAGGGCAAGCCGCTGGGCTTCCGCGAAGCCATCGCTTCCGGAATCTCGGTGGGTGTTCCCGGCCTGCTGGCGATGCTGGAGCTTGCTCACAAGGAGCGCGGCAAGCTCGCCTGGTCCGACCTGTTTGCGCCGGCGATTGCCGCGGCACGTGATGGGTTCGCGATCCCGCCGCGGCTCGCCGCCTGGCTGGCCCGCATTTCGTCGCTGCGCGAAGAGCCGGCCATTCGTACACTCTACTATAATGCCGACGGCTCGCCCAAGAAGCTCGGCGAGCGCATCGCCAATCCCGAGCTTGCCGAAACGATGCGCCTGATCGCCGAGCAGGGGCCGCGCGCGTTCTATCAGGGGGCGATGGCGGCCGAGATGGTCGAGCGGGTGCAGCGCCATCGCCGGCCCGGCACGCTCTCCGTGACCGATCTCGCGGGCTACCGTCCGATCAAGCGCGAGGCCGTGTGCGGTCCCTATCGCGTCTGGAAAATCTGCAGCATGCCGCCCCCCTCCTCGGGCGGCATCGCGATCCTGCAGATCCTGGGTCTGCTCGAGCCGTTCGAGATCTGGCACGACAAGCCCACCGACCTGCGCGCCATCCATCTCATCGCCGAGGCGAGCCGGCTCGCCTTCGCCGACCGCGACCGCTATGTCGGCGATCCGGCCTTCGTCGAGGTGCCGGTGGCCGGCATGCTGTCGCCTGTCTATCTCTCGGAGCGCCGCAAGCTGATGTCGCCGGACCGCAGCATGGGCAAGGTCGCTCCCGGTGTGCCGCCGGGCTATGTCGAGCGCGGCACCAGCCACATCAGCATCGTCGACCGCTGGGGCAATGCCGTCAGCTTTACGACCACCATCGAGGCGCCGTTCGGGGCGCAGATCATGGTACGCGGTGTCCTGCTGAACAACGAACTTACCGATTTCTCGCCGCGGCCGGAGCTGAACGGCAAGCCGGTCGCCAACCGCGTTCAGCCCGGCAAGCGGCCGCGTTCGTCGATGTCGCCGACCTTCGTTCTCGACCAGGACGGCAAGCTGGTCGCGGCGCTGGGCTCGGCCGGCGGTTCGCGCATCATCGGTGACACTTTGCAGGCCACGATCGGATTGCTCGACTGGAACCTGTCGCCTCAGGCGGCCCTGGCCCTGCCGCGGGTGCTCAACCTCAATGGCGCGACCGAGCTGGAGGAGGGAACGGCAGTGGCGGCGCAGGCGGACGCCTTGCGCGCGCTGGGCCATGAAGTACAAGTCCGCCCTCACGAAGGTGGACTCTCCGCCATCCGCCGCACGGCGGAGGGCTGGGAAGGCGCCGCGGACCCGCGGCGCGATGGCGTCGCCAAAGGCGAATAGGCGGAGAACAGTCAAAGTGGCCAAGAAGCTTCCTACCGTACTGCTCCGGTCCGGCGAGGATCGCCGCGTCCGCGCCGGCCATCCCTGGGCCTTCTCGAACGAGATCTTCATGGATGCCGAGACCAAGGCGCTGCCGCCGGGCTCGCTCGCCACCTTACGGGCGCCGGGTGGTGAGGCGCTGGGGCTGGTCACCTTCAATCCGCATTCGCTGATCGCTGCCCGCGTGCTCAGCTCCAATCCCGAGGCCACGGTCGATGCGCTGTTCATCGGCCGCCGGCTGGCGCAGGCCGCGGCGCTGCGCGACCGGCTGGTGGGCGTTCCCTACTACCGGCTGATCCACGCCGAGGCCGATGGCCTGCCCGGGCTGATCGTCGACCGCTTCGGCGACGCCTTCGTCGTGCAGGTGAACAGCGCCGGCATGGAGGCGCTGACGCCGATCCTCCTCGAGGCGCTGGAAGCAGAATTCTCGCCCAAGACGATCGTGCTCAAGAACGATTCGCCGGTGCGTGAACTCGAAGGCCTGAAGCGCGAGGTCGTGGTGGCCAAGGGCGAGGCCGGCAGCGTCGAACTCATCGAGAATGACGCGCGGTTCGTCGCCGACCTGTCGGGCGGCCAGAAGACCGGCTGGTTCTACGACCAGCGCGACAACAGGCGGTTCATGGCGGGTCTCGCCAAGGATGCCAAGGTCATCGACGTCTACAGTTACTCCGGCGGCTTCGGTGTGTTGGCGGCGCATCGCGGCGCCAAGTCGGTGATCTGCCTGGATCGCTCGCAACCTGCGCTGGATGCGGCGCGACAGGCCGCAGTGCTGAACGGCGTCGACAAGATCGTGAGCTTCGAGAAGGCGGAGGCCTTCGAGGCGCTGGAGAAGCAGAAGAGCCGCGGCTTCGACGTCGTGATCTGCGATCCGCCGGCCTTCGTGAAGAGTCGCAAGGATCTCAAGACCGGCGCGCAGGGCTATCGCAAGCTGGTGCGGCTGGCCGCGCCGCTGGTCGCCAAGGGCGGCTTCTTCTTCGTGGCTTCCTGCTCACATCTCGTCGACCCGCCGCTGTTTGCCGAACAGGTGCGTCGCGGCCTGCGCGATGCCGAGCGCAGCGGGCGTATCCTGCGCAGCTCGGGCGCGGCGCTCGACCATCCGGTGCATCCCGGCCTGCCCGAGACGGCCTATCTCAAGGCGATGGTTCTGCAACTGGACTGATCCGATGTTGCGCCACGGCCCTCGCAACCTGATCACCGACGTCGACGGCATCCTGGTCGGCAACGCCGAAGATCACAGGCTTCGTTCGGGCGTCAGCGTCGTTCTCTGCGAGACGCCGGCGATGGCGTCGGTCGATGTTCGGGGTGGCGCGCCGGGTACCCGCGAAACCGACCTGCTCGATCCTTCTTGCATGGTCGACCGGGTCGATGCGGTCTGTCTTTCCGGCGGCTCCGCCTATGGGCTCTCCTCGGCCGACGGTGTGATGCGCTGGCTGCGCGAGCGTGGCCGCGGTCTGGCCATAGCCGACGTCGTGGTTCCCATCGTGCCGACGGCAATTCTGTTCGATCTGCTGAACGGCGGCGACAAGCGCTGGGACTGGCCGCCCTATCGCGATCTTGCCTATGACGCGACCGGCCGCGCGGCGCGGGACTTCGCGCTCGGCAATGCCGGTGCCGGGCTTGGTGCCAAGGCCGGAAATCTTAAGGGCGGCCTCGGTAGCGCCTCGGCGGTCGACCCGGCGAGCGGCCTCCAGGTCGGCGCCCTCGTGGCCGTCAATGCCCGGGGCTACACGACCATGGGCGACATGGCGCAGTTCTGGGCGTGGCCGCTGGAGCAGGGCAAGGAGTTCGGCGGTCTGCCGCCACCGGGGCGTGGCCTCGGTCTGGCGGTGCCGCACGACCGCGCGGATCTCACGCACGATCCCGCCGATGTCGCCCGCCGCGATCCTCGCGCCAATACGACCATCGCCGTCGTCGCGACCAACGCGCGTCTGGACAAGGCGTCGGCCAGGCGGCTGGCGGTCATGGCGCAGGACGGGCTGGTCCGCGCGATCCGTCCCGTCCATACGCCACAAGACGGCGACACGGTCTTTGCTGTCGCGACTGGCCGGCATGATCTCGGCCACGATGCACTGGCCTTGTCCGAACTCGGCACGCTGGCGGCCGACTGCCTCGCCCGGGCGGTGGCACGTGGTGTTTACAATGCCGAGACACTCGGCGCTGCGCCGAGCTGGCGAGAAAAGTTTGGGCGCTGATCTGTTGGCGTCGGTTATCGCGGGCTCTACCATGTCGGACGGGGAGCGCCGGTTGTGCGTCTGTTGGCTTGCCAGTGTTCCCGATTTTCAGCCCCGGAGAACCGCCGCCATGTCGACCCGCCGCTCGCTCTTTGCCGTTACTGCACTTGCGGCCGTCGGGTCCGGCGGCGCGATGGCCCAGGGACCTGCCGATCCGGCGCAACTCGTGGTGGTCATGGACCGCTACGCCGCCGCGCTACGGTCGGGCAATGTCGACGCGCTGGTCGCGCTCTATACGCCCAACGGTGTCTTCATGCGCGAGGACATGCCGGCGGCTGTAGGTCGCGAGGCCTTGAAGGCGGCCTATGGAGAGATCTTCGCGGCTCTCAAGGTAGACCTTGCCTTCTCGATCCAGGAAACTGAAGTTGTAGGCGACATGGCTTGGCTGCGCTCGACCTCGAAAGGCCGGGTCAAGGTACTGTCTTCGGGCACCGAGACGACCAACTCCTTCGATGAGCTCGTCGTGTTCCGCCGCGATCAGGCGGGCTGGAAGATCCGCAGCTACATGTACGGGTCAAACCAGCCCGGCGCGCAGTCCTCGAAGTAGCTCACGGAGATCCAGCTATGATGCGCTATCTGCCACTATTGGCCGTGATGACAGGCGTCTTCGTCGCCGGCTGCTCGATTCCCTCACGCGATCCGGCCGTACCTCGCGTCGACACTACGCGCGCCCAGCCTCTCGGCATTCCAAACGCGCGTTTCTACGCCGATGCCGATCCCAAGCCGATGATCGAAGAGGGCACAGCCGCGGTGCAGCGCGAGGTCGCGACGCTGCAGGCCGAGGGCAGGCCGATCCGGCCCTTGCCGCCAGCATACTTCCTGGCGGTTTCGGGCGGCGGCGACAACGGTGCCTTCGGGGCCGGTCTGATCAATGGCTGGACCGAGCTCGGCAACCGGCCGCAGTTCAAGATGGTGACCGGCGTGAGCACCGGTGCGCTGATCGCTCCTTTCGCCTTTCTCGGATCGGCCTACGATGCCCAGTTGCGCGAGGTCTATACGACCATGACGCCGGAGCGAGTCTATATCGCCCGCGGCCTGTCGGCGGCCCTGTTCAACGACGCCATGGCCGACACTTCGCCGCTGGCCTCCGTCATCGCCAAATATGCCGACCAGTCGCTCCTGGATGCCATTGCCGCGGAGTATCGAAAGGGCCGGCTGCTGATGATCGGCACGACCGATCTGGATGCGCAGCGTCCGGTGATCTGGAACATCGGTGCCATCGCTGCGAGCGGGAAGCCCGGGGCACTGGAACTCGTGCGCAAGATCCTGCGTGCGTCAGCGGCAATCCCCGGCGCCTTCGAGCCGGTGATGCTCGACGTCGAGCTGGATGGCAAGAGATACCAGGAGATGCACGTCGATGGCGGCGCCATCGCGCAGCTCTTCCTCTATCCGCCATCCATAGACATCGTGGGCTCGGGATTGAAGCGCGAGCGGCATGCCTATGTCATCCGCAACGCCCGTCTCGATCCCGACTATGCAATGGCCGAGCGCCGCACCATCTCTATTGCCGGCCGTGCCATCAACACAATGCTGGCCGCGAGCGGCTACAACGATGTGATCCGCACCTATTTCGTCACGAAGCGGGACGGCGTCGATTACAGCCTGGCCTATATGGGCTCGGACTTCACGTATCCCAAGAAGGGCGAGTTCGACCAGGCCTATATGCAGGCGCTCTATGCCTACGGCGTTCAGCAAATGCTGTCCGGCCGTGCCTGGCACAAGGTGCCGCCGGGCCTCGGTCAGCCCGCCGGCGTGCCGCCTCGCGCGATGTGATCGTCAGCGGGCAACGAGCAGCACGGGGCTGCGCAGGGCCTCGATCAAAGCGACGCTGCGGGCACTCAGGAATCTGGTGTTGCCCGTTCGCAGGGAGGTGCCGAGGACGACGAGATCGTGGCGCCCCCGGCGAGCGGCCCGGCGGATCTCGGCGTCCGGATGGCTGTTCGTCTCGGTCAGGCCCTTGACCGGCACGCCGCTGCGTTTGCCCAGCCGCCGCGCGTCCACCAACAGGGAGAGGCCCAGTCGCCGGGCGCGGCCGCGCAACAGCATCGTGTCGTCGTTCGGATCGAAGACGTGCAGCACGGTCAGCGTGCCCCCGCTGCCACCGGCGAGCGCCAAGGCAACTTCGGTGGCGAGGCGGGCCTCCGGGCTGCCTCCCGTGGGCACCAGAATGTCGAGCGGTTTGCCGACGTTCGAGAAGGCCCGATTGCCATTCACCAGAATCGCCATCGGCCCGTCGAAGGTGGAGACCAGCCGCTGAAGCTGATCCTGGAATTTCGGCGCCTGCGAGGAGATGGGCTCCTCGATGCCGACGAAGGCGATGCTGTAGCCCTTGGCGACTTCCTTTTCGAGACTGTCTTCGGCCGTAAGCGGGCGTGTCTGGACGAACTGTTCGGGGACTGGCTTCGGCGCAGCGGGCGCACCCGGAGGGGCCGCGGGCTGGCCATTGTCCAGTGTCGATTTTATCGCAGCGACCAGCCGGTCCTTGGCCGAGGGTATCGTTGTCGCCGCAGCCTCGCGCGATGTTTCGAGAACCGTCGTCAGAACCTTCTGGCGGCCCGCGAAGACCCCGGCCAGCGTCGTCGCCCATTGACCGTTGGCGCCGTCGTCGGCCAGGACCAGGGCGCGCTCCATCTTCGGAACGGCCTGGTTCGCTTCGGCGTCTTCCTTGTCGAGCCGTTTCGCCTCTTCGTCGCGCAGCGGCACGCGGGCCATTACCCAGCGCAAGGTCGGCGGCATGATCATGGTCGTGACCACGGCCATCGCGACGATCATCGTATAGAGCTGGTTGCTGAGCACGCCCATCGACAGGCCGATGGTCGCGATGATGACCTCGGTCGAGCCACGAGCGTTGAGGCCGGTGGCCAGCGCCAGCGACTCGAAGGCGGTCAGCCCGCCCAGCTTGCCGCCGGCCAGGGCTCCCAGGAACTTGCCGACACTCGCCACGGCAATGATGGCCAGGGTGAACAGCAGCAGGGTTGGGTCGAGCAGGGTGCGGAGGTCCATGCCGAGGCCGGCGACGGCGAAGAATACCGGGCTGAAGAAGGCGATGATGAAGCCGCGCAGCTCGCCCTCGATATGTTCCGTCAAGATCGGCGACTGGCCGATCAGCATGCCGGCCATGAAGGCGCCGAGTGCCGTATGCACGCCGATGAGCTCGGTCGTCAGTGCCATGGAGAGCGTGATCACCAGGATGGCGCTGATGACCGGCATTTCGATCCGGAGATTGTCGTTGCACCACAGGATGATGTAGGCGACGGCACGCCGTCCGATCGTCAGGCTGGCCGCCAGGAAGAGCGCAGTCAGGGCCAGGCTGGTCCCGACATCGGCCAGGCTCACGGTTCCCGAGGCGGCAATGCCCGAGATGACGGCGATGATCACCCAGGCCAGCGTGTCGTCGAGGATGGCCGTGGCGAGGATGAGCTGTCCGAGGTCGCGCCGTATGGCGCCGACCTCCATCAGGACCATGGCGACGATCTTCACCGAGGAGATCGAGAGCGCCGTGCCGAGAAAGAGCGCGGTGACCAGCCGTGCCGCGGGATTGGGGATCAGTTCGGTCGGCAACGCATAGGCCAGCGCCGCCCCGCAAGCGAAGGGGATCGCGATGCCCATCAACGACGTTGAGATCACGGCGCGTCGTTTGCGGTTCACCAGCGCCAGGTTGGTTTCCATGCCGGTCAGGAGAAGCAAAAGCAGAATGCCGATCTGCGATACGGCATCGATCATGCTTTTCAGGGCAGGCGTGTTGGGGAAGATGACCTGGCGTACTTCCGGCAGCAGAGCGCCGAATACCGAGGGACCGAGCAGCACGCCCGCCAGGAGCTGGCCGAAAATGGCAGGCTGGCCGATCCGGGTCATGCCTTCGCCGATCATACGCCCGAAGAACAATAACAGGATCAGCTCGGCCACGAAGATTGCTGTCGTGTGTTCTACCGCCAAGCTGTTCCCCTTAAGCTGCTGATCGGCCGTTGTATGGCATGGATGGACGGCCGGCACGACTCATGCTGACCTCGCGCCATTGGGAGGAGTGATCAGGTGGACAAGGAAACGATCGAGTTGCTGGCACGCCGAGCCGGCCTTGCTAAGGCACTGGCGCAATTTCCCGACGACGTCGCCGCTTCGGCGAAGCAGGCGGCGGATGTCGCGCAGAAGATCAAGCGACCGGCCGATCCGAAAGCGGAGCCGTGGCCGCCGATGCGGGCGGGGATCGGCCTGTGAGCGAGCTCCACTGGATGACGGCAGGCGCGGCCGCGCGCGCCATTGCGACTCGCGAGCTTTCGCCTGTCGATCTCACCAAGGCGCTGCTCGATCGCATCGAACGGCTCGATCCCAAACTCAATGCGTTCATTCGCGTCGATGGCGAGGCGGCGCTGCAGGCGGCCAAGGCCGCCGAGGCCGAAGCCACCTCGGGTCGCCTGCGGGGACCGCTGCACGGCGTGCCGGTGGGCATCAAGGACATCATCGACGTCGCCGGCCTGCCGACCACCTGCCATTCGAAGATCCTCGAAGACAACGTCGCGGCGGCCGATGCCGTCTGCGTCGAGAAGCTGCGCGGCGCGGGCGCCATCGTGCTGGGCAAGCTGTCCACGCACGAATTCGCCATCGGCGGACCGAGCTTTGACCTGCCTTGGCCGCCGGCGCGCAATCCCTGGAATACCGATCATCATCCCGGCGGCTCGTCTTCCGGCTCGGGATCGGGCGTCGCTGCGGGCCTCTTTCCCATGGCGCTGGGCACAGACACCGGCGGCAGCGTGCGCAATCCAGCAAGTTGCTGCGGCATCGTCGGTCTGAAGCCGACCTACGGCCTAGTCTCGCGCCGGGGCGTCTTTCCGCTCTCCTTCACGCTCGACCATATCGGACCGATGACGCGGACCGTCGCCGATAACGCGTTGATGCTGGAAGCGATCGCAGGTCACGATCCGCTCGACCCCGGCAGCGCCGCGCCGCCGCGCGGCCACTATGCGGCGGGTCTCGAACGCAGCCTGCGCGGCCTGCGCGTGGGTTTCGTGCGGCACTTCCACGAGATCGACACGCCGGCCGATCCCGAGGTCACGGCAGGGCTGGAACATGTTGCGCGCACCCTGGAGATGGAAGGGGCAGAGCTTCATACGGTCAAGCTGCCGACGCTCGGCGAGTTCGGCGCCGTCAATCGCGTGATCCTGCAAAGCGAGGCCTGGTCGATCCATGCGCCCTGGCTCGGCGAGCGGCCGGAGGATTACGGCATGCTGTCGCGCCGCCGCCTGATGGCCGGCGCCTTCATGAGTTCCGGCGACTACGTGCTGGCGAGCCGGCGGCGGCTGGAGATGATCGCCGAGGTCGAGGCGGCCTTGCGCGAGGTCGATGTGCTGCTCTGTGCCAGCTCGATGGATCCAGCCTGCCGCATCGACCAGCCGGCCGAGGTCGACCGCACCTATCCACGGCAGGCACGCACGCCGTTCAACGTCACGGGCCATCCGGCGCTGGCGATGATGGCCGGCCTGTCGGCGGGCGGCCTGCCGGTTTCCGTGCAGTTCGTCGGTCGCTACTTCGACGAGGCTACCGTGTTCGCGGTGGCGCGGGCCTGGGAGCGGGCAGCCGGAACGGACAAAAAGCACCCGGCCATCATTTGAGGCGAGAAATTACTCGTTGGATGAGTTCTTGTCGTCCGAGCGGGCCTTGTCGGTCCGTGGGCCGAGGGCAAGATTAGGCGCCATGACCCAGAAACGTCAGCTCCGCCTCGGCGCCTTCATGCGCCCCGTCAGCATCCACACCGCCGCCTGGCGCTATCCCGGCGGCACGCCGGACGCCAACTTCAACCTCAAGGCCTTGGTGCAGTACGCCCAGACCCTGGAGCGCGGCAAGTTCGACGCCTTCTTCATGGCCGATCATCTGGCTGTGCTGAACATGCCGATGGAAGCGCTGAAGAGGAGCGCTACGGTTACTTCGTTCGATCCGCTGACCCTGTTGCCGGCGCTCGCCATGGCGACCAGGCATCTCGGCCTGATCGCGACGGCCTCCACCACCTTCGAGCCCGCCTACACGATCGCCCGGCGCTTTGCCTCGCTCGACCATATCAGCGAAGGCCGGGCGGGCTGGAACCTCGTCACGACCTCGAACCCCGATGCGGCGCTCAACTTCGGCATGGACGACCAGATGCCCCATGCCGAGCGTTACGCACGCGCGCGTGAATATTTCGACGTGGTGACGGGGCTGTGGGATTCCTGGGCCGACGACGCCTTCATCCGGGACGTGGAGCGCGGCATCTATTTCGATCCGACACGGCTGCATGTGCTGGATCACAAGGGCAAGTACCTGAAGGTACGCGGCCCGCTCAACATCGCGCGGCCCGTCCAGGGCTGGCCGGTCGTGGTGCAGGCCGGCGCCTCCGATGCCGGCCGCCAGCTCGCAGCCGAAACCGCCGAAGTCGTGTTTGCCGCCGGCGGACCGCTGAAGGGCGCTCAGGAATTCTATGCCGACGTGAAGGCGCGCACGGCGCGGGTCGGACGCAACCCCGACCATATCAAGATCCTGCCCGGTGCTTTCGTGGTCGTGGGCGATTCGCTCGACGAGGCGAAGGAGAAGCGCGCTCGGCTCGACAGCCTCGTGAACTACGACAGCGGCATTGCCGCCGTCTCGATCGCGCTTGGCATCGACGCCCGGAAATTCGACCCCGACAAGCCCTTGCCAGACGACATTCCCGAAACGCAGGCTAGCAAGAGCGGCCGCGACAGGGTCATCGAGCTGGGCAAGCGCGAGAACCTCACGGTGCGCCAGATCGCGGGCCGCCTTGGCGGTTATGGCGGGCTGGGTATGGTAGGCACGCCGCAGATGATCGCGGACCAGATGGAGGAATGGCTGGTCGGGGAAGCCTGCGACGGCTTCAACGTGATGTTCCCCTATCTGCCGGGCGGCCTCGACGACTTCGTCGACAAGGTCGTGCCGGAACTGCAGCGCCGTGGCCTGTTCCGCAAGGAATACGAGGGCAAGACCTTGCGCGAAAATCTCGGCCTGCCGCGGCCCGATAACCGTTTTTTCGCAGCCACGGCGAAGGCAGCGGAGTAATCTCGTACGCATGAGCTTCGAGATCGCGGTCGGCAGCGCCGACGATGTTCAGCGTATGGCCCTGTGGGCCGACGCTGAAGGGTGGAACCCTGGCAAGACCGACGCGCACGCCTTCTTTGCCGCCGATCCCGGCGGTTTTCTGATCGGCCGTCTCGACGGCGAACCACAGGCTTGTATCTCGGTCGTGAAGTACGGTCAGGGCTTCGGCTTCCTGGGGTTCTACATTGCGCGACCGACGATCCGTGGAAAAGGCTACGGCATCCAGATCTGGCGGTCCGGCATGGCGCGGCTCGCCGGGCGCAATGTCGGCCTCGACGGTGTGGTGGCCCAGCAGGGGAACTACAAGAAGTCGGGCTTTCGGCTGGCCTGGAACAACATCCGCCATGAGGGGGCTGCGCCTGCGATTCCCGCACCGGCCGGCGTCACCCTCGCCGATGCGCGCAGCATCGCCTTCGACAGACTCGCCGCCTACGACCGAGCCTTCTTCCCCGAAGCTCGGGATGCGTTCCTGGCGTCGTGGATCTCGCTGCCGGAGCGGGCGGCCATGGTCGCGCTGCGCGATGGCGAGCTGGCGGGCTTTGCCGTGATGCGTCGCTCGGCATCGTCGTCGCGCGTAGGACCGCTGTTCGCAGCCACACCGGAAATTGCCGGCAGCCTCGTCTCGGCCCTGGCACGGAAGACCGCTGCCGCGGCGGTCGCGATCGACGTCCCAGATCGCAACAAGGCGGCGGTCGAGCTTGCCGAGGGGATGGGCCTCAAGCCGTCGTTCGAGACGGCGCGCATGTACACCGGAGCCGATCCCGATGTGAACTATGCCGGCCTGTACGGCGTGACCAGCCTGGAACTGGGCTGACGCGACGGGTCGTCCGCTACTCCTTCTTCCGCACGTTCCAGAAGACCGGCGCCGGCGAGGTCAGATTGCCGGTCACGGTCGTGCGCTTGGCCACCGGGATGTTGAACTGCCCAAGGTGAGCGAAAGTCGGATACTCGGATTCGCGCACCTGAACCGCCTCGGCATACTCCTTGCGCTTGGCAGGATCGGTCGTCTTGGCGAAGGCGTCGCGCAGTTCCTCGATCTTGGCATCGCACGGCCAGCCAATGGCGGCCTTGTCGCATGCGGCGCCGACGAACGCAGAGACGATGGGGTCGAGCAGGTCGGCCGATACCCAGGAGGTCATGAAGCCGCTCCAGCCGCCGGCATTCAGCGGTTCCTTGCGCGACCGGCGTGACAGCACGGTCTGCCAATCCATCGCCTGCATGTCGACGACGAAGCCGCCGCGTTCCAGCAACGATTTCGCGACCGGCGTCAGGCGGCCGGTATTGGTGTCGGTGGCGTACAGCAACACAACCGGCGTGCCGTCATAGCCCTCCTGCTTCAGGATCTCCTTCGACTTCGCAAAGTTCGAGTTGAGCTTGTCCTCGAAGCCCTTGTCGGTCGCGTAAGGCGTGCCGCAGATGAAGAGCGCCCTGCACTCCTTGAAGTATTTCGGGTCGTTGATGCCCGCGAGCAGGAAGTCCTTCTGGTTCAGCGCATAGAGCACAGCCTGGCGAATTCGCGCGTTGTCGAACGGCTTGTGCAGCACGTTGAAGCGCAAGCTGTACTGGCTGCCCAGCGGATTGTAGTCGACGATCTCGATGTTCTTGTCCTTTTCGAACATCGGCAGCAGCTCGATCAGCGGCTGCTCGATCATGTCGATCTCGCCGGTCAGCAGTGCATTGGCCGCCGTCTGCGGATCGGGAATGTTCACCCATTCGACCCTGTCGAGATAGACGTTCTTGCCGCCTGAGAGTGCCGAGGGCGGTTCGGCGCGCGGCTTGTAGTCCTTGAACTTGTCGTAGACCGCCTTCTCGCCCGGCCGCCACAGATCGCGACGGAAGACGAAGGGGCCGGAGCCGGTGAAGTCGGTGATCTGCGTGTTGCCCGGCGTCTCGGCGACGCGCTCGGGCATGATGAAGGGTACGTTCGAACTTGGCTTGCCGAGCGATTCGATGACGAGGCCGTAGGGTTCGTTGAGCGTCAGGGTAAAGGTCTTGGGATCGACGGCCGTCAGAGCCTTCGTATAGCTCATCAGCTTCTGGCCCATCGCGTCGCGCGACGCCCAGCGCTTGATCGACGCGATGCAATCCTCTGATGTGACGGCCGCGCCATCATGGAATTTCAGGCCGTCGCGCAGGGTGAAGGTGTAGGTGAGCTTATCGTCGCTCACCTTCCAGCTCTCCAGCATTTGCGGCTTCACGGCGAGCTTGTCGTCGACCGCCAGCAGCGTGTCGTAGACCATGTAGCCGTGGTTGCGCACGATGTAGGCAGTCGTCCAGATCGGGTCGACGATCTTGACGTCCGAATGCATCACGACCTTAAGCGCCTGCGCCTCTACCGAGGCCGAGAACAGCACTGCCACCGCAGCAGCGAGCGCTCCGTTCACTCTCCGCATAGCCTGCCTCCTTGTTCTCTGTTTTTTCCGATTCTATCGTCCCATTGCGCGGTCTATGCAACAGGCGTGCCCCAAAAGGCGCCGCTCCCCGGAGGCGTGCAATCCATGAGCTCCCGACCGAACTCCATCCGGAACATCCCCTGGGCTGTGGTCCGTGACGGTACCCATCGCCGGCACGTCTATCGACGCGACGTCGATCTGCACCTGAAGGAGGGGCAGATTGCCGAGATCACGCCGGCCGGGGCGCGGCCATCCGGTCCGGGCGAGGTGGCGATCGACGGTGCCGGCATGCTGGCCCTGCCGGGCCTGGTGAACATCCACTCCCATCCCTCGACCGAGCCCGGCTATCGCGGCGTGCGCGAGGACCATGGCGTGCCGGAGCAGCAGATGACCGGCCTGATGGAGCGCCTGCAGGCCTTCCGGCTGGGCGACGACGGCAGGCAGGCGGCCGCGACGCTGGCCTATTGCGAGATGCTGCGAGCGGGCACCACGACCGCCTGCGACGTGACCATGCCCTTCGACGGCTGGCTGGAGACCATGGCGCGAAGCGGTATGCGCTTCTATGCGGCTCCCACTTTTGCCTCGGCGCGCTGGGGCATGGCGGCGCCGCAGACTGTGACCTGGAAGTGGGACGAGGCCGGTGGGCTCGCCCAGTTCGAGAAGGCCAAGAAGGTCATGGCCGATGCCGAGGCGCACAATTCGCGTCGCCTCGACGCCATGGTCTTCCCGGCGCAGATCGACACGGTGACGCCGGAGCTGTTCGCGGCGGGTCGCAAGCATGCCGACGAGTCAGGGCGACGCTTCTCCACCCATATCGGCCAGTCGGTGGTCGAGGTGCGCGAGATGATCCGGCGCCACAACATGACGCCCGTCCAGTGGGCGGCCTCGCAGGGGCTGTTGAACGGCGACACCGTGCTGGCGCATTGCATCCTGCTCGATGACCATCCTCAGATCGGCTGGCACACGCGCAAGGATCTTGACCTGATCGCGGAGGCGGGCGCCTCGGTGGCGCATTGCCCACAGCCCTTCGCGCGCTACGGCCTCGCCATGGACCATATCGGCCGCTACCGCGCCAACGGTATAAACATCGGGCTCGGCACCGATTGCGCCCCGCACAACCTCATCGAGGAGATGCGGCTCGCCATCGTCGCCGGCCGCCTGATGAGCGAGGATATCCGCAGCCTCGACACGGCGGGCGCCTTCGAGGCGGCGACCTTCGGCGGGGCGGCGGCGCTGGGGCGCGACGATATCGGCGCGCTGGGCCCCGGGATGGCGGCCGACATCGTGCTGGTTGATCTAAACCATCCACTGATGCAGCCAGCCCGCGATCCGCTGCGCTCCTTCGTGTTTCATGCCGCCGACCGCGCCGTGCGTACCGTCCTAGTCGACGGCGAAATCGTCCTGCAGGAGGGCGCGCCGGTCCATCTCGATCCCGCTGCGGCCATGGAGCGCGTGGCCGAGGCGCAGGCCCGCATGCTCCGCGACTCAGTCAAGATCGACTATGCAAACCGTCCCGGCGACCAGATCTCGCCGCTGTCGCTGCCGATGGCCTAGTCGGCCTTCTGTTCCGGCGGCGACAGGGCCTGTTCGACCGCATCCTCGACCTTCTCGAGCCAGATGAACTCGAGCGTCTTGCGGACTTCTTCGGGGATATCGTCGAAGTCGCGCCTGTTGCGGGCGGGCAGCATCACGCGCGCGATGCCGGCTGCGGCGGCAGCCACGACCTTCTCCTTGATGCCGCCAACCGGCAGCACCAGCCCGCGCAGGCTGATCTCGCCCGTCATCGCCGTGTCGCTGCGGATCGTACGGCCGGTCATCAGCGAGGTCAGGGCCATGAACATCGCCACGCCGGCACTCGGCCCGTCCTTGGGCGTGGCGCCGGCCGGCACGTGCACATGGATGTCGGTCTTCTCGAACGACGCCGGGTCGATGCCGATGGCAGCGGCTTTGTTCTTGATCAGACTGAGCGCGGCCTGGGCACTCTCGCGCATGACCTCGCCGAGCTGGCCGGTCAGGATCAGCCGGCCGCTGCCAGGCGAGCGCGTCGCCTCGATGAACAGGATGTCGCCGCCGACCGGCGTCCAGGCAAGCCCCGTCGCCACGCCCGGCACGCTGGTGCGCATCGCGACTTCGTTCTCGAAGCGAACGGGTCCCAGCAGCTTCTCGATGTCGGCCGTGCCGATCTGCGCCTTGGTCGTTTTGCCTTCGGCCACTTCGACCGCGACATGGCGCAACGCACGGCCGATCTCGCGTTCGAGCCAGCGCACACCGGCTTCGCGCGTGTAGCTGTCGATGATCAGCCGCAGCGCGTCGTCGTCGATGCCGGCCTGCTCGGCCGTCAGGCCGTTGGCTTCGAGCTGGCGGCGCACGAGGTAGCGTTTGGCGATCTCGAGCTTTTCGCCCGCCGTGTAGCCGGTGAGCGAGATGATCTCCATGCGGTCGCGCAACGGGCCGGGGATCGTCTCCAGCATGTTGGCGGTCGCGATGAAGACCACGCGGCTCAAATCGAACGGCACGTCGAGATAGTTGTCGCGAAACGTGCCGTTCTGCTCGGGGTCGAGAACTTCGAGCATGGCCGCCGACGGGTCGCCGTGCACGCCGCTGCCCATCTTGTCGATCTCGTCCAGCATCATCACGCAGTCGCGCGAGCCCGCCTTGCGCACGGCCTGGATGATCGTGCCGGGCAGGGCCCCGATGTAGGTGCGGCGATGGCCGCGGATTTCGGCCTCGTCGTGCACGCCGCCCAGGCTCACGCGCGAGAACTTGCGGCCCATGGCGCGGGCGATCGACTGGCCAAGCGAAGTCTTGCCGACCCCGGGCGGGCCGACGAAGCACAGGATCGGCGCCTTGCCCTCGGGAGCCAGCTTGCGTACGGCGAGGTATTCGACGATCCGCTTCTTGATCTTCTCCAGACCGTAATGGTCGTGGTCGAGCACGCGCCGCGCCTCGGCAATGTCGATCGGCTGCGGCTCGGGCAGGGCCCAGGGCAGCTCGATCAACGTGTCGAGGTAGGTGCGGATCATGCCGTGCTCGGCCGACGCCTCGGGTGTGCGCTGCAGGCGGCGCAGTTCCTTGCGCGCGGCCGTCTCCGCCTCGGGCGGCATCTTGGCGTCGGTGATCGCCTTGTCGAGATCGGCGATGGCCTGCTTGCCGGAATCGTCCTCGCCCAGCTCACGCTGGATCGCCGCCATCTGTTCGCGCAACACGATCTCGCGCTGGCGGGCATCGAGCGAACTCTTGGTCTGGCGACCGATCTCGCTCGAGATGCGCATCACCTCAAGCCGCTTGGCGAGAAGCTGCGTAACCTTGTCGAGACGCGGCACGAGGTCGACCGCCTCCAACACTTCCTGCTTCTCGGCCGGCTTGGAGTCGAGATAGGAGGCGGCGAGATCGGCAAGGGTGCCGGCCGACGTCGTGGCCTCGACCGTCTGGCGCAGCTCCTGCGGCACCTGCGGCAGCAGGTCGAGCACTTCGTTGAGCTGCTGCTTCAGGACGAGGAAGCGCGCCTCCACTTCCGGCCCGGTCGTGGTCGGTTCGGCAAGATGCAGGCCGCGCGCCATCAGGAAGGGATGGCCGTCGACGAAATCGGTGATCCGGAAGCGCTGCACGCCCTGGCAGACGATGTGATGGTTGCCGTCGGGCGTTGTCACATAGCGCAGGACATTGGCCACCGTGCCGACCTGGTGCAGATCGGCGGGCACGATCTCTTCCTTCTGGGCCTCGCGCTGCAGCACCAGCAGGATCTGGCGCTGTTCGCGAACGGCCTGCTGGATCGCGGCGACCGACGAAGGCCGGCCGACGCTCACGGGGAACACGAGTTCGGGGAAGAGCACGAGGTCGCGCACCGGCACGACGATCATGGCGTCGGCAGGCAGCGGCGTGGGCGCGGGCTGGGAGGCCGCAGCCGGGTTTGCGGCGCGGGTTGCATCATCTTGCGGAGTCATGGCCGCACCCTCCGTCCGCCGACCTTCGCCAGGGTAACCACCAGGCAACCGTTGATCGCAAATCGCTTCACGTCGCCGTAGACGCCGGCCGGCAGCTCGATGTGGCGCTCGAAGCGGCCCTGCGGCAGCTCCAGTCGATGGATGGTGGCGGTTCTCAGTTCCTCCGGGACCTTCCGTTCACCGGCGATGACCAGCGTGCCGTTCTGGATCACGGCTTCGACCTGGGCGACGTCGACGCCGGGCAGGGCAGCAAGGACCAACACCTGCTGCTCCGTCTCGAGCATGTCGATCGGCGGCTCCCATGTCGCAACGCGCGTCGCGGCACGCTGCGGCCGGAACACCTGGCCATGCAGCCGTTCGGCCTGCGCCAGCATCTGCAGCGCTTCCGACCACATCCAGTCTCTGGAATTCCCTCTATTCATTTGCTTGGGCCTCCAAGCCCCTTGCCAATGTAGGAATTATCCGACGCGAGACAACCTAGCGTTCCTTGCCGGGGGTCAGGGCAAGCCAAAGCGAGATCACCGTCGAGGCGATGGCCACGGCCTGCAGAGTGGAAAGCGGTTCATTCAGAATCAGGATGCCGCTCACGATCGCCACGATGGGAATGGCGATGGAGGAGAGGGCGGCGACCTGCGCCGGCAGCAGCTTCACCAGAGCAAACCAGGTGGCGGTGCCCAGCGCCATGGGAATCGAGCCGGTGTAGAGCGTGGCGACCAGCGCCTTGGTGGAGGGCCAGTGCGTCGGCAGGCCGTCGATGAAGAGGGCGCCCAGCGCGATCGGCGGGAAGGTCAGCAGGACCTGCCAGAAGGTGAGCGACAGGCCCATGCCTGGCCATGTCGTGCGCTTCACCACGAAGGTGCCGATGGCCCAGCAGAATCCCGCGAACAGCCCCCAGAAGAGGCCGAGCGGCGCCTGGGCGTAGCTCTGGAAGTTGGGCAGCATCAGCGCCACGACCGCGGCGGCGCCGATCAGGATGGCCGCCAGCAGACGGCCGGTGAGCTTCTGGCGGAAGACCACGAAGCCGATCACCGCCACCCAGAGCGGCATGGTGTAGGCCAGCACCGATGCATGTCCGGACGGGATGTAGAGCACGGCGAACGATGTCGCGATGTTCCAGACGAAGATGTTCATCGCTGCCGCCACGATCAGCGGCAGCCACTTCCCTTTCGGAACCGCAAAGCTCTCGCCGCGGATCAGGAGGATCAGAGTGAGCATGACCACGGCGGCGGCAAGCACGATCGTCCGGAAGGTGAGGACCGGCAGCTCGTCGAGCGCAATCTTGAAGAGCGGCCAGTTGGTGCCCCACACAAGGGTAAGGGCGCCGAGCAGGCCCAGCACCTTTGGCGAGACGCGGGTCACGATTGTTCAGGCCTGATGCTCGTCCGGTGCCCGCAAATAGCAGCCTTCGATGCGCCAGCTTCCGTCGGGCAGGCGCGACATCGGATAGTAGGCGGTCACGGGCCGCCCGTCCGGTCCGACGACGTGGACCTTCTGCGTGACGAGACCATGCAGGGTGACGATCTCGCGGAACTCGAAGACCTGTGGCCGATAGACCGGCCGGTAGCCTTGCCGGACCATGTCCATGAACGTGTCCGCCGTGCCGAACAGGCTGCGGATGGTGGGCGAGGCGAAGCCGAACGCCGCCTCGCCATCGTCGCGGCGGAAGGCGTCGACCTGTCCCTGGATTGTCTCGCGGATGGCGGCTTCGTCGGACGATGAAACCTGCGCTATTGCGGGCGCTGCAAGACCGAGGATCAGGCCGAGGAAGGCGAGGAGGCGAAAGGCCATGCGGCAACTCTACGCGAAACGCCGCACTCTGGGGAGCAGGCTGCTTCGGCGGCAATTCTCCTGTTGCCAGAATGGCTTGGGGGCCGCCGGCAGCGATTCCCGGGCGTGATTTTCGCCTGTACGGAGTGGCTTGCAACGAAGGGGCAGTTTCATTAGGGTGCGCCCTCTTCGCCGGGGGCCCTCATCGGGGCGTCCGGATGTGTGCGCCCGTAGCTCAACTGGATAGAGCATCTGACTACGAATCAGAAGGCTGGAGGTTCGACTCCTTCCGGGCGCGCCATTCACCCAAGCTCGCGTAGCTTCGAGGGGCTAGTGGCTGGGGAACGAGAGCTGACGCGGAACGGGTGACGGTCCCGATGCGAGCAGCGCCTCGACAGAGGCACGACGGACCTGCGCCGTTCCGGTGCCTTGGACCGCGGACGCGCCGCATGCCAGACCCAGCCGTAACGCTTCGTTGAGAGATCGTCGTTCCACAAGGCCGAATACCAGGCCGGCGAGGAAGCTGTCGCCGGCCCCCACACCAGTTCTTTCGGAGACCGCAATAGCGGGCAAGCGGAGGACACTGTCCTTCGTTGCCAATATGGCGCCGGCTGCCCCCAGGGTAAGCGCGATCATTTCGGCGGCGTCATCCTCGGCCAAGCGCTTGGCTTCCGCCATTTGGGCGGGAAGACTCCGCACTTCCTTGCCGACGATCATCTCAAGTTCCGACAGGCTGGGCTTCAGCAAGGAAATGCCCTGGCCAAGCGTGCTCACGAGCGCGGCGCCGGACGTGTCCAGCGCAAAGTTCATCCCACGCGCTCTGACGATCCTGGCCGCCTGCCCATAAAAGTCGGTTGGCACGCCTGGCGGCAGGCTGCCGCTCGCCACCACCCAATCGGCTTCGATCTCTTCGAGGGTGCCGAGGATGTCAGCGCATTCGGCCGCTGTGAGTTCGGGGCCTCGCGGTACGAACCGATACTCCTGTTCCTTCGACTGGTCGCGTACCGTGACGCTGACCCGACAGGCGCCCGCGATCCGAACCGATTGCCAGGGCACGTTGGCTGTCGTCAGCATCTCTTCGACGTATCGTCCCGTAACACCGCCGGACGCAAAGAGAGCCAGCGTTTCGCCGCCCAGTTCGCAGACGACCTTTGCGACGTTGATGCCGCCTCCACCCGCGTCGTAACGCTCGCCGAAGGTCCGAATCTTGTGGCCGGGTTTTACAGACGCCGCCTGGGACGCCAGGTCGACAGCGGGGTTGATGGTGAGTGTTACGATGCGCCCAGGCATCATGTCTCCCTGATCCATTGCCTCCGAGCGCTCTCAGCTCGTGCGCGGGCTTCCAAATATGGACGAGAATCGACGCAGGCGCGCTTCATCGCAAAGCAATGAATGGCGCGCCTTGGACAGCCGAGCCTATCGATCAGCTGCGCAGGATGGCGGGTGCGACGTGCACGACGCGAAAGGGTCGCGCTATGCCATCATGCTCGGTCACGGTCACGTACTCGCCTTCTACGAACAGGTGCCGATCAAATCGAAAGATCGGCTCGTCGTCCTCTTCTCCGACTTCGTAGGAGAAGGCCCAGCTGCCGTTTTTGCGATGGATCAGCGTGCCGTGCTCGTCGGGATTTCCGTTCCAGAAACGCCGGACGGTACAAGCCGCCTTCGCCTTGGGCCAACTGGCAGAGTCGAGATGACCCTTCGCGTCGAGTGGCGCGATGAATTCATAGCCGTGTTGGGAGCTGCCATTGGGAAACTCCGCATTTCGGGCTAGTTCGAGGCGAATTCGTTTCAGGCTCATTGGCTGATCCTCTGTGGCGTTTGTCCGATGAGGATAGTCTGACGGCAAGCCGATGGAGGACCTTGATTCAGGTCAAGTCGCTCGACCGGCATGCAGGATGCCGACCACACCGCAGGAGCTAGCTTGGCAAGTAGAGGCTGGCTTCCACGATGGCATTGTTCACGACGCGCTGGACGCCGCCGACATTCTCGGCGGTCACGCGGACGGCATCCTTCACGTCGGTGGAGGCGACGCTCCCCCAGAGGTGAACCACGCCGTTGTCGACAACGACGTTCGTGATTCCAGACCCCCATGGCTGCTTTGCCAGTTCGGCGTACACGTTCTTTCGAATGCTGGCATCTTCCGCCGAACTCCTCGCAGGGTTCGGCTGGCAGGCGAGAAGCCCCTGCAGCAGGTTGGCCCGGCTGACGATGCCGATGACCCTGCCATCGCGTACGACCGGCACGCGCTTGACGCGATGACGAAGAAAGAGAGCGGCAATCTCTGCGAGCGGCGTGTGCTCCCCGACCGTGACGACCTCCCTGGTCATGACGTCGGTCACGCGATGCGAATGAGAGCGGATGTAATCCCGCGCCAAGCGGCTCTCGTCGGCAAGCAGGCGTTGGAGCCATGATTTGGCCGGAACGGTTCCGACTTCCGGTCGGTTCATTAAGTCCGCTTCGCTCACGATGCCGATCAGTTTGCCATCGGCATCGACCACCGGGGCGGCGCTGATCCGAGATCCCAGCAAAATATCGGCAGCTGCAAATACGGTTGCGTCGGCAGGCACCGTTACGGCCGGATGAGTCATTGCTTGCGAGGCATGCATTGGCTTTCCCCTGCGAAGGTAGCGCATGGCTTTTGTCTCACGCCTGAGCGGGCCGTGCTTTGCTGCAGATCAATCGGGCGGCGGAAGGGCTGTTTGACCTGCATCAAGGATGTAAAGGTGAACTTCCGTAGCTTCGTGGCTCGTCACGGTTGAAGAGCCGAGGAGGACCACCAATGCCCAAGATGAAGGCGGCGATCTTCGCGGAGCCCGGCAGGATCGTTCTCGATTCGCGGCCGATCCCGGATGTCGGACCGTCAGATGCTCTGTTGCGCGTCAGCACGACGACGATCTGCGGCACCGACGTCCATATCCTGCGCGGCGAGTATCCCGTTCGCAAGGGCCTCATCGTCGGCCATGAGCCCGTGGGTATCATCGAGAAGCTGGGCTCGCAGGTCGTGGGCTATCGCGAAGGGCAGCGCGTGATCGCCGGGGCGATCACGCCGAGCGGTCACAGCTATGCCTGCTTGTGCGGACAGCATTCACAGGATGGCGGCGCCGAGGCTCATGGCTTCAAGGCCGCTGGCGGCTGGCGATTCGGCAACACGATCGATGGGTGTCAGGCCGAGTTCGTGCTGGTGCCCGACGCGATGGTCAACCTTTCGCCCGTGCCGTCGAACCTGACAGATGAGCAGGTATTGATGTGTCCCGACATCATGTCGACGGGCTTCGCCGGCGCCGAGAGTGGCGGTGTGCGCATCGGCGACACGGTCGCGGTGTTCGCTCTGGGTCCGATTGGACTTTGCGCTGCGATGGGTGCACGCCTGATGGGGGCGGCTACCGTGATAGGCGTGGATTCGGTGCCCGAGCGTCTGGCCATGGCCCGGAAGCTCGGCGTCGATCGCGTGGTCGACTACAAGAAAGGCGATCCGGTGGCGGCGATCCGCGAGATCACCCAGGGCCGCGGTGTCGACGTTGCAATCGAGGCCTTGGGGCAGCAACAGACCTTCGAGAACGCGCTGCGCGTGCTGCGACCGGGCGGAACCCTGTCGAGCCTGGGAGTCTATTCGTCCGACCTGCGCATCCCCCTCGATGCGGTCACCGCCGGGCTCGGCGACAACAAGATCGTCACCTCGCTCTGCCCGGGCGGCAAGGAGCGGATGCGGCGCCTCATGAACGTCGTGGCCTCGGGGCGTGTCGACCTCCGGGGCCTGGTGACGCACAGGTTTAAGCTCGATCAGATCGAAGAGGCTTATGAACTCTTCAGCCATCAGCGAGACGGCGTCCTGAAGGTCGCCATTACGCCCTAACTCAATTTGTCGGAGAGACGCGATGGTCAGCCCGCCACCAGTCGAGAAATTGCAAGCCGCTGAGGCGCCGCTGGTTGCCAAGGTGCTTGGACCGGATTTCGTTTGGGGTGTGTCCACGTCTGCCTACCAGATAGAGGGAGCCGCGCAGGCAGACGGTCGTGGCGCCAGCGTATGGGACGGCTTCTGTCGAGTCGCCGGCCGAATTGCCAACGGCGATACCGGCGACGAAGCCTGCGATCACTATCACCGCTACGCCGAGGACATTGCACTTATGCAGCAGATCGGCGTTTCGGCGTATCGGTTCTCGATCGCGTGGCCACGGGTGTTGCCGCTGGGGCGGGGTGCCGCGAACGAGGCCGGTCTTGCCTTCTACGACCGGCTGGTCGATCGCCTGTTGGCCGCGGACATCGAGCCTTGGATCTGTCTCTACCACTGGGATCTTCCCCAGGCCCTTCAGGAGGCCGGCGGGTGGGTGAACCGGGATGTCGTCTCATGGTTCGCCGACTATGCCAGGCTCGTCGCCGACCGGCTGGGCGATCGGGTGAAGCGCTTTGCCACCTTCAACGAGCCGTCCGTGTTCACGCTGTTCGGCTATTCCTTCGGCTGGCACCCGCCTGCGATCGACGATCCGCGGTCGCTCTACGCGGCGGTGCACCACGTCAATCTGGCCCATGGCGCCGCCGTCGATGTATTGCGGGCGCGTGTCGCCAAGGCATCGATTGGCGCGATCCACAATATGCAGCCGAGCCGTCCGGTTCGTCCGACTGCGCCGGATCGCGCCGCTGCAGCGATGCTGGACGACTTCTGGAATCGCGCTTTCCCCGATCCCCAGATCCTGGGCGACTACCCGACTTCGATACAGCGCGGTATCGAGCCGCATCGCCAGGCAGGCGACATGGAACGAATTCGCCGCCCGGTCGATTGGCTTGGCATCAACCACTATTCGCCCATCTACGCCAAGGCCGACCCGGCAGCGCCATTGGGTTTTGCCTGGGCCGATGCGCCGCCGGACGTCCCGCGCTCGCCGATCGGCTGGCAAGTCGATCCAGCTGCATTCCGCGACACGCTGTTGGATGCCCAGGAGCGCTACGGCTTGCCGATCTATGTACTCGAGAATGGCGCCGGCGCCGTCGAGAAGCCGGATGCAGCCGGCGAAATCGACGATCGGGAACGCATCGACTACCTGGGGCAGTATACCGGGGCCTTGCGCGATGCCGTCGTGCTGGGCGCGGATGTCCGCGGCTACTTCGTCTGGTCGCTGCTCGACAATTTTGAATGGGGCGCAGGCTATGCCAATCGCTTCGGCCTGGTCTATGTCGACTATCCCACCCAGCGGCGCATCCCGAAGGCCTCGGCGCGCTGGTATGCGGCTTTGATTCGGTCGGAAGCCATGAAGGTGGCGTCATGAACAATTGCCTTCTCGCCGACATTGGCGGCACTCGTGCCCGATTCGCGCTCCTTTCGGGATCGCAGATCGGCCCGATCGAATCGATGATGACGGGGGCTTATGCCAATGCCGGCGACGCCATCAGGCACTTCCTGAATAGGCAGGACAACGTCGGTAACGTCGACAGTGCCGTGCTGGCCTGCGCCGGCCCGGTTGAGGGGGGCCGATGTGCTCTCACCAATGCCTCCTGGGTGTTGGAGAGCGACGAACTGAAGCGGACGTTCCGTTGGCGCACCGTCGACATTGTGAACGATCTCGAGGCGCTTGCCTGGGCCGTCCCGGGTTTCGGTCCGGAAGACGTCCGAAGCATCGGCCATCACAACGCTGTCGCCGGCCAGCCTGTCGCGGTGATCGCTCCTGGGACAGGCCTGGGCATGGCCTGTTTTGTTCCCGGAAGCGGGCGGGCAAGCGTGATGGCCAGCGAGGGCGGCCACGCCACTCTCGCCGCATCCGACGAGCACGAGGCGGCGATCATCGAAATACTGCGCCGACGCTTCGGTCATGTGTCGGCGGAGCGCGTCATCTCGGGCGGTGGTTTGCTGAACCTCTATGCCGCCTTGGGCGATGGGCACGGCGGCAGCGACGGACCACTGCATACGCCCGAACAGGTCACCCGCGCCGCCCTGGACGGGCGGTCGCCGCGCGCGCGTGCCGCCTTGGATCTTTTCTGCGCCTTCCTCGGCTCCGTGGCAGGCAATGCGGCTTTGATGTTCCGGGCAAGGGGCGGCGTCCTCATTGGCGGCGGCATCGTTCCCAGGATCGCCGATCATCTGCTGCAGACCAGTTTCCGGGCGCGTTTTGAAAGCAAAGGCCGGTTCGGCCACTATCTCGCCGGCATTCCCACGGGGGTGATCGTCCGGTCCGAACCGACGTTCGTTGGATTGCAAGTGCTGGCGCGGGCTTGTGGCGGGGCTCCGCCGGCCGATGGCACAGTCGATGAACGGTGACGAGACAACTGCGGTAGGTGTCAAACCGCTGCGTCGCTTCTGGCGCAGCGCCTTGGGCTTCTGGGTTGGTCCCAATAGCTGGACGCCCTGGATGCTGATGGGCCTGCTCTTCGTTTGCGTCGTCTCGCAGCTGGTTGTGCAGTATCGCCTCAACCTGTGGAACCGCGACTTCTTCAATGCTTTGGAGCAACGCGATGCTCTGCGCATTCGCCAGCAGGCCTACCTGCTGCCAGCGCTCGCGGCCGCGAGCATCCTTCTCGCCGTCACCGCGGTGTGGGGGCGAATGACTTTTCAAAGGCGGTGGCGTGATTGGCTGACCTCGCATCTGCTCGGCCTCTGGCTCGACAATGACAATTATCGCCGGATCGAGGCGCGTGCCGCGGAACCACAGCTTGCCGAATACCGCATTGCCGAGGATGCGCGCGTTGCGACGGATGCTCCGATCGACCTTCTTGTCGGACTGCTGGCCTCGGCGCTCACCGCGGCGACATTCATCGCAGTCCTGTGGACGGTTGGAGGGGCTTTGGCTGTCGGCGGGTCGGAGCTGCCGGGCTATCTCGTCTTCGCGAGCATTCTCTATGCGATGACGACCACGGCTGCCATGGTGTTGGTTGGGCGAAACATGGCCCCCGTCATCGAAAGAAAGAACCAGGCTGAATCGGAACTCAAATTCGCGGTCGCGCGGTTGCGTACGGCACCCTCCCTGGTCGAGGAGCTGCCCGCCCGGCCGAGCGCGCCCGTTGGCTTCGCGCTTGCCGAAGTCATCCGGCAGTGGCGGCGGCTTTGCTGGCAGCATGTCCGCACAACCCTGGTGTCTCATGGCAATACGCTGCTCGCTCCCCTCATCGGCCTGATCCTTTGCGTGCCCAAGTACTTGGACGGTTCCATGCTGCTGGGAGAGGTGACGCAAGCTGCGGCAGCCTTTGCCGCGGTACAGGGGGCCTTCAATTGGCTGGTCGACAACTATCCGCGGCTGGCGGAGTGGGCATCGTCGGCAAGCCGGGTTGGCACCCTTCTGATTGACCTGGACCTTGCACCGCGTCGCGGACAGGCAGAAAGTGTGGATGCGGCAACCTGAGTATGGGCGGCTTTTCATAGCATCCACTGCCGGCGTGCCGCGCTAAAGGCGGGGATTGATGGATCAGCCTGCAGCCCAAGTGTTGGGATCCCCTGACGCTGCCCAGCTGCTTGCGGCATCGCAAGCTGCTGAACTCGCCTTGGCGCCCGATCTCACCATTGTCGCCTGCAGCACGGCCTATGTCGCGATCCAGGGAGTCTCCCGCGATGCTCTGATCGGTCGATCCATTCGTGACGCATTTGCAGCCGGACCGGCTCTCGATCGCCTGATTGATTCCCTCGAAGCGGTTTGCCGGACCCGCCGGCCGAATCATCTACCGCTGGGGATGTTGCCTTCGGCTTGCGGCTCAGTCGCTGCCGGGCTTGAGTCCCATCGCGCTGCGGCGGTCAACATGCCCGTCCTCGACGCCGCCGGCGACGTGAAATGGATTCTTCACAGCCTTGAGCCAACGGGCAGTGCGCTTTCCAATGGAGGTCGCCAGTATTCGGCGATGGCGCTGGCCTTGGATGCAGCCGAGGCGAGGCTGCGCTCTATTCTGCAAACCGTGCCGGACGCCATGATCATCATTGATGAGCAGGGACGTATTGAATCGCTCAGCTCGACGGCAGAGCATCTGTTCGGTTACGCTCTCGATGAGGTGCAAGGCCGCAACGTCAGCCAGCTCATGCCGTCGCCGGACCGCGAGCAGCATGATTCCTATCTCAAGCGATATCTGACCACCGGGGAGCGCCGGATCATCGGCATCGGCCGCATCGTCGTGGGACAGCGCAAGGATGGGACAACCTTCCCGATGCATCTGACTGTCGGAGAGCTACGCTCCGCGGAACGGCACTATTTTACGGGCTTCATTCGCGACCTTACCGATCAGCAGCTGACCGAAACCCGGCTGAAAGAGCTGCAGTCGGAGGTGACCCACATGTCGCGCTTCACTGCTCTGGGTGAGATGGCCTCGACGTTGGCCCACGAGATCAACCAGCCCCTGACGGCCATTGCCAACTATTTGAGGGGATGCCAGCGACTGCTCGATCGGGCGGAGTACGAGTCCGCTCCGACGCTTCGTGAAGCAGTTCGAAAGGCGGCCGACCAGGCTCTGCGGGCCGGGCACATCATTCGTCGTCTGCGCGAGTTCGTGGCGCGCGGAGAAAGCGACCGCCGGGTCGAGAGCCTGGCCAAGCTGCTCGAGGATGCCAGTACGCTTGCCCTGATGGGGGCTCGGGAGAACGCCGTCACAGTGTCCTTCCGGCTCGATCCTGAAGCCGATCTCGTGCTCGCCGACCGTATCCAGATCCAGCAGGTCCTGGTCAATCTGATCCGCAATGCCATCGAAGTCCTTACAGAAACGGCGAACGATCGGCGATTGGAGATTTCCAGCGTCGCTCAGTCGGACGAAATGGTCGAAGTGAGCGTCTCGGACACCGGCGCCGGCCTCGCACCGGAAGTCGCCCGTTACCTGTTTCAGCCGTTCGTGACGACCAAACGCAAGGGCATGGGATTGGGGCTTTCGATTTGTCGGACCATCATCGAAGCCCATGGCGGCAAGATCTGGGTAGAAGACCGAGGAGGCGGCGGGACGGTCTTCCGCTTCACCTTGCGTACTGCCGGCGTCGGGGAGGCGGACCATGCCGACTGATCGGGTGGTTCACGTCATTGACGACGATGAGGTGGTGCGGCAATCGCTGGCCTTCCTGTTGAGCTCGGCCGGCTTTGCCGTCCGGGTTCACGAATCGGCCGTTGCCTTCCTGAACGTTCTTCCAGAGGTTCAGGAAGGCTGTGTGGTAACCGACATCCGGATGCCGCAGATGGATGGACTGGAACTGCAGCGGCGTCTCCACGAGATGAGGACTGCGCTGCCGGTCATCGTCATGACCGGGCATGGCGATGTGCCTCTTGCCGTGGAAGCGATGAAGGCAGGTGCCATCGACTTTATCGAGAAGCCGTTCGACGATGAGATTCTGCTGTCGGCGATCCGATCGGCCCTGGCTCGCCGTGCCAGGGACAGCGAGCGCGACGCCCGGAGGACGGCAATCAGGGACCGCATCCAGCGGCTCTCGGAACGCGAACGCGAGGTTCTGGAGCGGCTGGCGGCGGGCAAGGTCAACAAGGTGATCGCCTACGACCTCGGCATCAGTCCGCGCACGGTGGAGATCTACCGTGCCAACGTGATGACCAAGATGCAGGCAGACAGCCTGTCCGATCTCATACGCATGGTCCTGGTCGAGGGCGCCGAGCGCTAATCCGACCAAATCAAGGGTGCATTTGCGCCAGATCAACGCTTATCCGGCACGTCCGGCCAAAGTGGCAACAGTTGGGGGGCGCTTTTGTCGGGGTCAGGTGATGCCAGCCGTCAAGGAAACAGTAGTTGTCGTCGATGATGACGCCGCCGTGCGCGCGGCTCTCAAGTTCGCTCTGGAGGTCGAGGGCTTCAACGTCCTGCTCTATGACGGTCCTCGGGCCGTGCTGGCCGCCGCCGACCTGCCGGAACGGGGCTGCCTGGTCGTCGATTACCGGATGCCGGCCATCGATGGCATCGAACTCATCGTCGAACTTCGCCGCCGACGGGTGATCTTGCCGGCTATCCTGATCAGCGCCCGGGTTACCAAGGGGCTGCGCGATCTCGCGCGCAGCTCGGGCCTGACGCGCGTGCTCGAGAAGCCCTTGTCGGATTCTGCTCTGGTCGAGAACATCCGTGACGCGCTGGCTTCACCTGTTTGAGTGCAGGGCGGATGTCATGCCCCGTACCATCATCGGCTACGCGTTCTGCAGAACTGGCAAACACCAGGCCGGATTGGCCGTATTGTCGATTGCGGTCTTTCTGCTGAGCGCTGTACCGCTCGAGCTGCAGCGACGTATCGTCAACACCATCGTCGACCATGGCGCTTTCGCCACCATCCTCTGGCTTGCGGCGACCTATGCCGGAGTGGCCCTCACCGAACAAAGTCTCAAGCTCGCGCTCAATGTCTATCGCGGATGGGTGGCGGAGGCCTCGGTCCGTACACTGCGGACCACAGCGGGCGACACTGCTGAAGCCGTCCGCGAAACGACCGCTGCCGATGCCGGCGTGGAGATCGCGGTCATCCTCGAAGAAGTCGAGCCGATCGGCGGCTTCACCGGCATCAGCGTTTCCGAGCCGCTGCTCCAGGGAGGGATCCTCGTCAGCGTGCTGGGATACATGCTCTATCTCGATCTCGGTTTGACGCTGCTGGCGCTCGTTTTCTTCCTGCCGCAGCTGGTCTTTGTTCCCTTGATCCAAGCCGCCATCAATCGCCGCGCGCGCGCGCGCATCCTCACCAAGCGCAGCCTCAGCGGCGACATCGTCAAAGCCGCAGGGGGAGCGAATGGAAGATGGGAATGGGCAACGGCGCCGATCGCACGCGTCTTCGCCCTGAACATGGGCATCTACAAGCTGAAGTATACGATGAACCTGCTGATGAATGTGATGCATCACTCGGCGGTGGCGGTGGCATTCGGGGTCGGCGGTTGGTTGGCGCTCGAAGGCCGTATCGAAGTCGGTACGGTGGTGGCGATCGTCGGCGGCATTGCAAAGTTGAACGATCCCTGGGGAGATCTGGTGAACTGGGGGCGAGAGCTGGCGGTCGTCGAAGTCAAGTACCGGCTGTTCGTCGATGCGTTGAGACGGCTCTCGGACGACGCCGAGGAAGCCGTGCCGCGGCCGGGTTGACTTAGGTCAATCCATCCCCGGTTGACCCATGGTCGGTTGGCCCATCTCTGAGCTCCGCGGGTGCTGGCCATGGTCTATAGGGCGATTCGCGCCGAACGTGGAAGAAGCACTGAGGGGACCGCGATGAGTTCGGCCAAGGCGAGTGGTGACACTTCCGATCCGGTCGGGTTGACGGAAGAAGAGGCGAAGCGGCGTCTGCGGGCGGAGGGGTTCAACGACTTGCCGTCGGCGGATCGCAGAAACGTTCTGCGAATCGTCGGAGACGTGCTGCGCGAGCCGATGTTCGCTCTGCTATTGGGAGCCGGTGCTGTCTACCTCGTCCTCGGCGACCTGACCGAGGCGGTAATGCTGCTCGCCTTTGCCACCATCTCGGTGTCCATCACGATCATCCAGGAAACACGCAGCGAACGCGTACTCGATGCCTTGCGGGACGTCGCGAGCCCGCGCGCCCTCGTCGTCAGAAGCGGCAACCGAAGGCGTATCCCGGGTCGCGAAGTCGTCCGCGGCGACGCGATCGTGCTGCTCGAAGGAGATCGAGTGCCTGCCGACGCGGTCATTGCCCGGGCGAATGGCCTCATGGTCGATGAGTCGTTGTTGACGGGCGAATCGGTGGCCGTTCACAAGGTCGAGGCGTCTGGTCGACCGACCTTGGAGCGACCGGGCGGCGACCGTACGCCGTTCGTGTATTCCGGGACCCTGGTCATCCGCGGCGACGGGCTGGCTGTCGTTCAGGCAACGGGTTCGCGCAGTGAGCTCGGGCGCATCGGGCAGGCGCTCCGTACGATCACGACCGAGCCGCCCCACCTGCAGACCGAGACTCGTCAACTTGTGCGCGTCTTCGCTGTTTTCGGCGTTGCTGCGAGCGTCTTCGTCATCCTGCTCTACGGCCTGGTGCACGGCGACTGGCTGCAGGCGGTGCTCGGCGGCATCGCGCTCGGCATGTCCATGCTGCCCGAGGAATTTCCACTCGTCTTGACTGCTTTTATGGTCATGGGCGCCTGGCGGCTGTCACGGGCCCGTGTGCTGACGCGTCGGGCCGCGGCCATCGAGATGCTTGGCGCCGCTACGGTCCTGTGCACCGACAAGACGGGAACCCTCACGGAAAATCGCATGACGGTCGTCGAGCTTCGTTCGCCGGAGGCTCACTGGCGCCGTGCCGAGGGCAGTGCCGTGCCGGACGCGCTGGCGTCGTTGGTGGAGATCGCGATGCTCGCGAGCGCACCGCAGCCGTCGGAGCCCATGGAACTGGCTCTGGCCGAACTGGTCGCGTGGCGCCCGGGCGGGCTGGCAGGCCTCCAGGCCGGCAGGACGTTGGTGCGCTGCTATGGCCTGAAGCCCGATCTTCTCGCCATGACCAACGTCTGGCTGCGGCAGGACAATGGAAAGCGGCGTGCCGTGGCAAAGGGCGCCCCGGAGGCGATTGCTGGCCTTTGCCGCCTGGGCGAAGACACGTTCACGTGGTTACGCCGTACGACCGATGACATGGCCCGCGACGGTATGCGGATTCTCGGCGTCGCCGAGGCATGTCTGCCAGCCGGTGAATTGCCGGAGTCGCAAGCATCCATCGCTTTCCGTTTCGTCGGACTACTGGGCTTTGCCGATCCCCTGCGTGCAAACGTTCCGGCCGCCATCGCCGAGTGCCAGTCGGCCAATGTGCGCGTCATCATGCTCACAGGCGATTATCGGGCAACGGCTCACGCGATCGCGGAGCGCGCCGGGCTTAAGGCCGAACATGTGATGGAGGGGGCCGATTTCGCGCGGCTCGACCAGGCCGGACTGCGGCGGAGTCTGCAGTCCACCAATGTGTGCGCCCGCATCATGCCGGAGCAGAAGCTGCGCATCGTCGAAGCGCTGAAGGCCAATGGCGAGGTCGTCGCAATGACCGGCGACGGCGTGAACGACGCGCCGGCTCTCAAGGCCGCCCATATCGGCGTGGCCATGGGCGGCCGCGGCACGGATGTCGCCCGCGAGGCATCGTCCATCGTACTTCTGGACGACGACTTCGGCTCGATCGTCCGGACGATTCGCCTGGGCCGGCGCATCTACGACAATCTGCGCAAGGCCAGCGTCTACATCGTGGCAGTACATGTACCAATCGCCGGGCTGGCGCTGCTGCCGCTGCTCTTCGGGTTGCCGTTCATGTTGATGCCCGTGCATATCGCCTTTCTGGAGATGGTGATCGATCCTGCCTGCTCGATCGTCTTCGAGGCGGAATCGGCAGAACGCGACGTGATGAAACGTCCGCCGCGGTCGACAGAAAGCCGGCTGCTGTCGCCGGCTTTGGTCGGCTGGAGCCTTCTGCAGGGGGGGCTCGCGCTCGCAGCGCTGGCGGCCGTCTTCTTTGCTGGTCTTGGGCGCGGGGCTCCGGAAGAAGAACTGCGCGCGGTGATGTTCACGTCCCTGGTATTGATCAACATCAGCCTTATCCTGGTGAACAGATCGTTCTCTTCGTCTTTGATCGTGGCCCTGCAGCGGCCAAATACCTTTCTGTGGCTGCTGCTGGCAGCCGCTGCCGTTGTCCTGACGGTTGCGCTTACCTGGCCGCCAGCCATGGCGCTCTTCCGCTTCGGTCCATTTCACATCCATGATTTGGCCGTTTCGGCCGCGGCAGGGCTCTCCATCTTGTTGCTGATGGAACTGATCAAGCCGTTCTGGCGGAAGGCGTTCCGTTCCTGACGAAGAGTTGTTGCTCACTTGATGCAGGTCAACACGCTGCGCTTCGTCTGCCGCCACGCTGTCGGTGTCTTTCCAGGGAGGCTGGCATGGAGAAGGGCGTGAAGGATACGTACGGTTACCTCGGTACCGAGCCCATGAAGCTGCGCGAGCAGCTGGAGCAATTGGCCGCGGCATTCGAAGAAATGGCGAAGGCGGAGAGCAGCGAAGCGGCGAAGGGCGCACGCGACGCGGCGCGACGAATTGCCAAGCACGCCGGCGCGTTGGCCGAGCAGCTGGCCAACAGTTCAGAGGAAGTCGAGGCAGCCGTGGCGCAAGGTCGACGGCAGGTCGAAGAAGCGATCCGTGTCCGCCCTTGGGCTGCCGTCGCCATGGCGGCAGCAACGGGCTTCCTGCTGGCCATGCTGGTGCGCCGATGAGCGGCTCGGGGTCTGAAGGTGCTTCGCTGATTGCAGCCGTCGCGAAGTCGATCGCCCTTTTCGGCGCCGTTGCCGCCGGCAACGCCGTTCGGCGGACCGGCTCGATGGTCGCCGCCTACGGGCTTATTGCCGGATTGTTCGCCATCAGCCTCTGCTTCCTGACATTTGCCGGCTATCAAGCGCTTGCGCTCGCTTTGGGAAACATCTACGCCGCGCTGATCGTCGGAACCGGCTTCTTGGTTGCCGGCCTATTGGCGACCGTTGCCATTCAGGCTCGGCGTCGCTGAAGACCTTACGGGTGGCTGCGTCCGCCGGGCCTGGTTACGTAGAATCCCTTAAGTTCAAGACCTGAATGGCGGACTTGCGGTCGAAGGGCTACTCCATGAGCATCAATTGCCTTCGAGGGAGAGAGCCATGCAGCTTCATACTGCAGCGAACGCTTCGAGGTATCCAGCCACCTTCGGTCTGCGGGCGCCGACGCGATTTGGGCCCCCGGAGGGTACGCAGATGGCGTTGTCCAAGGATGAGGAACTCTTCGCCGAAGGCGACGACACCGAGTATTTCTACCAAGTCGTGTCCGGCGCGATCCGTTCATACAAGCTGCTGAAGGACGGTCGCCGACAGATCGACGCCTTCCACTTGTCGGGCGATATCTTCGGCCTGGAGGTCGGCGCCGAGCATCGTTTCTCCGCTGAGGCTTTGGGCAACGCCTCCGTGATCGCCTACCGGCGCAGCCGGCTGACCGCGCTGATCCAGGATGACCCGGCTTTCCGAGACAAGATCATGTCGTCGACATTGCGGAACCTCGAACGCGCCCAGGAGCATATGCTGCTGCTCGGGCGCAAGACGGCCCAGGAGAAACTGGCGACGTTTCTACTCGACCTGGCGCATCGCATCTGCGGAGAGGACGAGCAGCTGGACTTGCCGATGCAACGTTCGGATATCGCCGATCACCTCGGCCTCACCATCGAAACCGTTTCGCGCACGCTCACCCAGTTCGCCCGCAGCGGCCTGATCCGTCTGCAGCCTGCGAGCCGCTCCATCGGCCTGTGCAACAGATCTGCCCTGCAGGGTCTTAATCACTAGATCGTTCAACAAGTCGTAAGCGGAGGACGCCATGACTCAGGCATCTTCAGACAATGCGTTGCTCGGCGCTCCATGGCCTGCAGCGGCCGCGGCGATGATGTCGACGGGCGGCGACTGCTTCGAGGCCTGCGCCTCGGCGGGGGTTGCCTGGCAAAGCGAGCTCGCGAAGTTCGCAAATCGGCGCATCGCAGAGAACCATCGCAGCTGGTCCGCCCTGCTGTCGGCGCGGGATCTCGAAAGCGTGCTCACGATTCAGCAGCAATGGGGCTTGCGGGCCGCTAACGACTACACCGAAGAAGCGACACGAATTGCCCGGCTCATCACCAGCCTCACCCTAACCGGGACGACGCCTCAAGTTCAGGGCACCACGATGCTTCTTGGATGAGCTGCTCCCCAGAGAGGGGCGTCGGTGTCCAATTTGAATTTGGCTCAAAGCGGGATCGCCCGTGGGCCGCATACTGGTTCGCAAATATACGCCGAAGTCGGAGGAGCAGATCATGCAAGCCAAGGACATCATGACCAAAGGTGTTGTTTGCCTTAACGTGAAGGACACGATCTTCGACGCGGCCGAACTCATGCTCGGCGCCAACGTCAGCGCCGTCCCGGTTATCAACGACAAGGACGAGCTTGTTGGTATTCTAAGCGAGGCCGACCTCGTTCGGCGCGTCGAAATCGGCACGTCGCCCAGGAAATCCTGGTTGTCGCGCCTGCTGGAGAGCGAAGCCGGCGCGGCGCATGACTTCGTGGCGACACATGCGCGACATATCTCCGATGTCATGACAAAAGACGTCGTGACGGCCAAGGAAGAGGCGACCTTGGCGGAACTGGTGGATCTGATCGAAAGGCACAGCATCAAGCGCATCCCGATCGTACGGGCCAGGAAGCTCGTGGGCGTCGTGAGCCGGGCCGATCTTCTCGAAGCGCTGCTCTCGAGAGAGCCGGAAGGTCCTGTGGTGCGGCCAACAGACAAGGAGCTGCGCCAGACCGTCATCGAAGCGCTCGCCCATCGTCCGTGGGTGTCGAAGTGGCCGACCAATGTCTTCGCCAACGACGGCGTCGTCCATCTGTGGGGCTTTGTGCAGGACGACGAAGTACGAAACGCCTATCGCGTGGCTGCCGAGAACGTGCCCGGCGTCAGGCGTGTGAAGAATCATCTGCGATCGATTCCCGCCGCCGTAACCATGGGCGTCTAGCGTTCCGCGGCCTCGGCCGGCGGACCAAGGAGGGATTGCCATGACCGCGCAAGAGGTGCGCTGGTTCAAGGAAATCAGGGCCGCCGATATCTCTTCGGTCGGCGGCAAAAACGCCTCGCTGGGGGAGATGTACTCCGCCTTGTCCCAACAGGGCGTCCGCGTACCCAATGGCTTCGCGCTGACGGCAGACGTCTACCGCTCCGCTCTCACTGCCGCCAATGCCTGGCCGCGTCTCCAGGCGCTGCTCGAGGGCGTCGGCGGCCACGATGTGGTCAAGCTTGCTCATGCGGCCGCCGAGGCACGGTCGATCGTTTACGAGGCCGCCGGCACCGAGACCATACGGGCGCTTCTCGCCGAGCATTACCGCCGACTCGAGGCCGAATACGGCGCTGGCCTGTCTGTCGCCGTGCGCAGTTCAGCGACGGCCGAGGATCTGCCCACGGCGAGCTTTGCCGGCCAGCACGAGAGCTTTCTCAACGTGCGTGGTCTCGAAGAACTGGTCGAGGCCTGCCGTAACTGCTTCGCTTCGGTATTCACCGACCGCGCCATCGTTTATCGCAACGCCAACGGCTTCGATCATCTCAAGATCGGCTTGTCCGTCGGCGTCATGAAGATGGTCCGGTCGGACCAGGCGTCGAGCGGCGTCATCTTCACCCTCGATACGGAATCGGGATTTCGGGACGTCGTGTTTGTCACGGGCGCCTGGGGCCTGGGCGAGAGCATCGTGCAAGGCCGCGTCGACCCCGACGAATTCTACGTCCACAAGCCGACCTTCCGTGCAGGCCGCCGCTGCGTATTGCGTCGCGCACTGGGGGGCAAGCAGCGCAAGCTTGTCTATGGCGAGGGGGCGGCGGGTGCCACGGCCTATGTCCATACACCGGCCGACGAGCAGGCCCGTTACTGTCTGAGCGATGCAGAGGTGCTCGAGCTGGCCGACTATGCGATCCGCATCGAAGAGCACTACTCGCAGCTTGCCGGCCAGGATCGGCCGATGGACATCGAATGGGCGAAGGACGGTCCCGACGGCGAACTGTATGTCGTCCAGGCCCGACCCGAGACGGTGGTGTCCCGCAGGGATGCGGCCACCTTCGAAACCTTCGCGCTGCGCGGTGGCGGGAAGGTCCTCCTCGAAGGCCGCGCCGTCGGCGAAAGGGCGGCCGGAGGCACTGTGCGGGTGGTGAACGCTGCAGCCGATCTGGCGGCTTTCCGGCCTGGCGACGTGCTGGTCGCGGCCACGACCAGTCCCGACTGGGAACCTGTGATGAAGAAGGCGGCTGCCATCGTCACCGATCGCGGTGGCCGTACCTGCCACGCCGCGATTGTCGCGCGCGAGCACGGCATTGCCGCCATCGTCGGCGCAGCCGGCGCAACGCAAACGCTGAAGGACGGCGCGGAGGTGACCGTTTCCTGCGCCGAGGGGGAGACCGGCCGGGTCTATGCCGGCCTCATTCCGATCGAGGTTTCGAAAGTCGACGTCACGGCCCTGGCCCAGCCGCGCACGCCGGTCATGGTCAATCTCGGCAACCCGGATCTTGCGTTCAAGACGGCAATGCGCCCCAACGAGGGCGTAGGCCTTGCGCGCATGGAGTTCATCATCAGCGATCACATCGGCATTCATCCGATGGCGCTCGCGTGCCCCGACCAGGTCTCTTCGCCAGCCGATCGCACGCGCATTGCAGAGCTGACGCGTCACCATGCAACGCCCTCGGCGTTCTTTGTCGAACGCCTCTCCGAGGGTATCGGCACGATCGCGGCGGCATTCTATCCCAAGCCGGTGATCGTCCGGCTGTCCGACTTCAAGACCAACGAGTATGCCAAGCTAATCGGCGGCACCGATTTCGAGCCCAAGGAGGAGAATCCCATGTTGGGGTTCCGCGGCGCCGCACGCTATGCCCATCCGGCCTACGCGCCGGGCTTTGCGCTGGAGTGCGCCGCGCTGCGTCGGGTGCGGGCCGACATGGGGCTCGTGAATGTCCGTGTCATGGTGCCGTTCTGCCGGCGCGTCGACGAGGCTGCACGGGTCATCGATGCGCTGGCGCGCAACGGGTTGAAGCGCGGAGAGAACGGCCTCGAAATCTATGTCATGTGCGAGATACCCAACAACGTCATCCAAATCGATGCGTTTGCCGAGCTGTTCGATGGCTTCTCGATCGGCTCGAACGACCTGACGCAGCTCGTTCTCGGCGTCGATCGAGATTCCGACCTCGTTGCCTTCGACTTCGACGAACGCGACCCGGGAGTCATGGAAATGCTGCGCCAGGCGGTTGCCGGCGCACGGCGCAACGGTCGGCATGTCGGCATCTGCGGCGAAGCGCCTGCGAACTATCCCGACATCGCGGCCTTTCTGACGCAACTCGACATCGATTCAATCAGCGTCAATCCCGAAAGCGTCGCCAGGACAATGGAAGCGGTCGCGGCAGCCGAGCGGGTTGCCACCTTGAGAAAGATCGTCTGAGCACGCCGGGACGGCTACCAGGGACATCGCCGGTCGGCGCCGAACATCTCCGCGAAGCCCTGCTTCGTGCATGTGAGGGGCCGGTTCGTCGTACCTGAGGCGACCGGGCCGGCGAACTCGATTTCCCAACCCGAGAATCCCGCCATGAAGAAGCGTCCGGCCGTGACCACCTCGGTGTCGCCGCAGCCCTCCTCGAGGCCGACCGCCTGAGGATACCAAGCGCCGCCCCGGACGATCCGCAACGGCGTGGTCCACTTGCCGGGATCGTCGATCGCGTCGTTCATGCTGGCATAAATGCCTTCCTGCAACAGATCGCCGTCGCCGCCGGCAGTGCGGTTGAGCAGCATTACGTAGGCCTTGAGGGCATGGTTGTAGTGAACGGCCGGCCCCCAGAAGCAGTCCGGGTCGCGGTGTCGAAAGCCGCGAACGGCTGGCCAGATCGGTTTCGGGCGAAGCTCGCCCACGGTCCGCCAGCCTGAGGCCGTCCACCATGAGGGCGCCGCCGAAGATGTGTCCGCAGGCAGCCGGAGCGCCGCCACGCCTTGGGCGTCTTCGGCGGGGTGATAACTCGAGAAGAAGAGATAGAGCATTTGTCCGCTGCGATCGGGCACGACGCTCAGGTCGCCATAACCTCCGGCAAAGAAGCCGTTCCGCCATCCACAATCCGCTTGATCGGCCGGGAGCCGCAGGAGCTCGCGCACGCATCGCCATGTCAAGCCGTCGTCGTCCGATTGGGCTTCGCCGATAAATGGTACGTGGAGTTGCGCTTCGGCGCAGGAAGCTGGTTCTTCGGCATGGTACCAGCCGCGCAAGGGCCCACTCGGCGGTTGCCAGATGGCCTCAATCCACTTGCCGACGCGCGGATCGCTATCGTTGATCAGTCTGACGGGAACGGGTTGGTCGGTGAAGGCCAGGTCGCGGGGGCCGCATCGACGCAAGGTATGGCCATGCGGTTGATAGCGGGAGAAATACACGGTGGCGCGGTCATGAAGGATCCTCACCGGGCTGTTGCCGTCGGTCCGCCAGCACGAGCTGCCATGCAGGGTGAGGGGAGGAGCTTCGCGAATGGCAACGTGGAAGTGCTCGTCGCCCGCTTCGGCCAGTATGCGGACCATCGAATGCCTTGTGTTCCTAGTGGGGCGTGAGCGCGGCAAGCGCCGGGATTGCCGGTGTCGACACGAGGCGATGTGCGGGAAGGCATTCGCAAACCCAGGCGATCTCGATGAATTTCAAGGATGCCTCCGCCCCAGACGGCTAGCCTCTCCCGTGATCTCGTCGTGCATGGTCTTTGCTCCGCCGTGGTGCCGACCCGATCGACTTGCGATCAGTCGTTGGGCGCGGCGGAACGCCTCCGACACGGCAAATCTGGGATCGCAGAAGCGGTCATCGAGAGGGCCGTGACAATCGACGCAGACCTCCACGTCATCGGGCATGGTGAGAAAAAGCTTGCTCCGTAACGACCGTCCCTGACCTCCGGCGCCTCGACGATGACGTGGCAGTAGGTGAACGCGCCATGGAGGCGCTCCAGTGCCTCCGCCTGTTCGACGATGAAGCGATGCACCTGCTCGTCGGCGTCGCCTTGAAAGCTCACTCTGAGCGGTGACTGCGTATCGGTACGTTCTTTCATGGCTGCAGTTCCCGCACCGATCGGTATCAGAACAGCTGAAGCGTGCCGGCGACGAAACGGTCGACCAGGCTTGCAATGGCGCGTGTCTGCCGCGTCACGATCTCGCCTACGGCCGATTCCAGCCGATCGGCGGGGCTGCCATCGTGTGTGGCGAGCCGGACGTGCGTCAAAGCAGGTGCCTCTACAGGCTTGCCGATTTCGCTCACGAGGCAGCACTCCGCACTGGCGACGGCCGCAATCTCGCTGACCAGCGCTTCGGCGATGTCCCGCGCAATCACGTTGTAGATCTTGCCGACATGACTGACAGGGTTCTTTCCAGCCGCAGCCTCCAGGCTCATCGGGCGACCTGGCGTGATCAAACCGTTCACCCTGTTGCCCCGGCCGACCTCGCCATCGTCGCCGGCTTCGGCCGAAGTGCCGGTCACCGTCAGGTAGAGCGATCCGCCTTCAAGATCGTCCGCTGCATTGACATGCACCCGGCACTGGTCGAAGCCGTGCTCGGCGGCCAGATCCTGCACCTTGCGCCGGATCGCCGTCGTCTCGGCAAAGTACTCTTCGATGCTGTAGAGCCAGCGGTCGATCATGGCGCAGGCAATCGTCAGCGAGACGGCCGTTCCGTGCCGGACTCCCATGACCTTGATGTCTTCGCCCCAAGCGGGATGGTGCGAAGCGCGCTGCCGACCATTCAGCAGGCTCTCGGTGCGAAGGACCAGGAATTCGAGTGCACTGAGCGGTGCGTAGCCCACGCCGATCGAAGTGTCGTTTGCCAAGACTCTCGCGCCGGCAATCCGGTTCCGCTGGTACAGTTCCGAAAGTGCTTTGGAACCTGGCCGCAATACGCTGTGCACACGCACATGGCGGTCGACGTCGAAGGCGTGGAGATTGTCACGCAGCCATGCGCGCGAGCCCTCGATGGCAATCTCGTCGAGCGGCACGCGATCGTTGCCTGCGGTGCCGGCAGCGCGGCCAGCCAGGTAGATCTCGACCGGCGCCAGTACCTGCCCGCCCCCGAAAGCCGGCGCCGCGTCCCCGCCGCATAACAGCGCCTTGTCGACATTGTGATGGAGGATCTCGCCAGTCCGATCGAGATAATGCCGGCAAAGGTTGCGCGACAGCGTCTCTGCAAGGGCATCACAGATCGAGTCGGGATGACCGAGCCCCTTGCGTTCGACGACCTCGACCGCTTCGTGCCGCGGCGGTCGTACAGATACGACGAGGGTCACCGATGGCCCCCGAATGGCCGGTGCAGGCCCTCACCCTCGCGCGTCTGGCCGGACGAGGTCCGATCGTCCGGCCAACCCTCGATACCGATGAGAGGCACGAAGCGTACGGGCAGGATGCTTTCCACCCTGTCGTGCCCATTGTCGCCGCGGATCATGCGCACCAGTGCCTGTCCGCAACTGGGATCGGCCACCGGCATTACCAGCCTGCCACCCGGCCTGAGCTGGGCGCGCAGGGATGGGGGGATGCGTGGCGCCTCGGCCGTGGCGACGATGGCGTCGTAGGGCGCAGCTGGCCTCCAGCCTACGCTGCCGTCTCCCTCGATCACCTCGACGCTTTCATAGCCCAGTCGCCGCAGCGTCTCGCGGGCACGTCTGGCGAGCGACGGGATGCGCTCGATCGTGTGCACTGCACGCGCGATGTGGGCCAGGACGGCGGCGTCGTAGCCGGAGCCCGTTCCGATTTCCAGGATGTTCTCGTCCCCCCGCAGACCCAGCGCCTCCGCCATGGCGGCGACGATGTAGGGCTGCGATATCGTCTGGCCCTCGCCGATCGGCAGCGGCTGGTCGGAATAGGCGGCCTGGCGTAACTCCTCCGGCACAAAGGCCTCGCGGGCCACATGGCGCATGGCATCGAGGACGCGCGGGTCGCTCACCCCCCTGGCGGCAAGTTGCTCGAGCACCATCCGGTCGCGCGGGCCGACGTACGGGTTGATCGATTTCATGGCGCGATCCTTTCGAATAGCGCACCTTCCTACCGCTTCGAAGCAACACGGCGATTGATCCGGATCAAACAGGGTGCAGGACAAAGCCTGTAGATGACCGTTGGATCACAGGCGATCCGCTACGGAGGACATCATGACGGAAGCCAAATCGCTGACCTCATCGCGTAACCTCGGGCCCTTTTCCGGGGACTTCGACCAGATGTTCAACCGCATGATGCGGGGCTGGCCTTTCAGCTGGGCTGACTTCGCGCCGAGCAGCGAGCCGCGTGCTCTGCGCGCCTTCGATCACATGCCCAAAGTCGAGGTGAAGGAGAACGGCAAGACCTATAGCGTTGCCGTCGAGCTGCCGGGGCTGGACGAGAAGGACGTGAAGGTCGAGATCGAGAACGACGTCCTGACCATCTCGGGTGAAAAGAAGGTCGAACAGACCGACGACAAGACCCACTACTCGGAGCGCAGTTACGGCAGCTTCACGCGCGCCTTTACGCTGCCAGCCGACGCCGATCGAAACGGCATCACGGCGCAGTTCGCCAAGGGCGTGCTGACGCTCGAAATCGCCAAGACGGCCAACCCTCCTGCACAAGTCAAGCAGGTCGCCATCAAGGCGGCGTGATGCGCAAGGCCCCGCCTGTGCGGACGACGACGATGACCGTCGCGTCCGCGCAGGCGTCGCCTGTCATCGCTCGTGCGGTCGACCGTAGAGTCACTGCCCCCTGATCGCAAAGACGATCCGAGGCGCGCTTCCGCCGACCACTCGACAGTGACGGCGCATGGCTTTGCCGTGGATCTGGCCTTGTTGAAAGAACGGTTCGTAGCTTGATCTAGATCAGCCCCTTCTTTCCGGTATCGCCCTTAGTAGAGGCTCGCATTGGTTGCGCGGAGGCACTTATGACCTACAAGCACGTCATGTTCGGGTCGGCAGCGCGCGAAAAAGTACTGCGCGGTGCGACCCAGCTCGCCGATGCCATCCGGGTGACGCTCGGTCCCAAGTCGAAGTCGGTGCTGATCCAGAGGAAGTGGGGGCCGCCGTTGGTTTGCAACGATGGCGTCACGATCGCCAAGGAATTCGAGCTGAAGGATGCCGAGGAGAATCTCGGGGGCCAGATGCTGCGACAGGCGGCGGAACGCACGGGCGACCTGGTGGGCGATGGAACCTCCGGCTCGACGGTCCTGGCTCATGCCATGCTCGCCGAAGGCGTTCGCAATGTGGTGGCGGGGGCCAGCGCCATCGATCTCAAACGTGGTCTGGATCGCGCGGCCAAGGCCACCATCGCCGCTCTGAAGGAGATGTCACGGCCGGTGTCGACGCGCCTCGAGAAAGTGCAGGTGGCAACCATTTCCGCTCACAACGACCAGACGATCGGAGAGCTGGTGGCCGATGCCATGGAGAAGGTCGGCAATGACGGGGTCATCACCGTCGAGGAATCGAAGACGACCGAGACCGTACTCGAGGTCGTGGAGGGCATGCAGTTCGACCGCGGGTTCATCTCACCCTATTTCATTACAAATTCCGAACGCATGGAGTCGGTACTGGAAGATGCGCATGTTCTTCTGTGCGACCGCAAGCTGGCGGTCCTGAAGGATATGCTCCCGGTTCTCGACGAGATCGTGAAGTCCGGGCGGCCTCTGCTGTTGATCGCCGAGGACGTCGAAGGCGACGCCCTGGCGACGCTCATCATCAACCAGCTGCGCGGCGCGCTCAGGAGCTGTGCCGTGAAGGCGCCCGGCTTCGGTGACCGGCGCAAGGCCATGTTGCAGGATATGGCGGTTCTGACGGGTTGCGAGGTCGTTTCCGAAGAGCTTGGCCTCAAGTTGGCCAATGTCAGCATCGCGAGCCTTGGCAGGGCCAAACGGGTCGTCGTCAATAAGGACACCACCACCATTATCGGCGGTGGTGGCGACAAGCCCGCCATTGATGGCCGCATCGCCGCCATTCGTCGAGAAATCGAAAGTGCCACCAGCGACTACGACAAGGAGAAGCTGCGCGAGCGTTTGGCCAAGCTTTCGGGCGGTGTCGCGGTGATCAAGGTCGGTGCGCCTGCCGAATCCGAGATGAAGGCGAAGAAGGAGGCCCTGGACGATGCCATCAGCGCCACCAAGGCTGCGGTTGCAGAAGGCATCGTGCCTGGCGGGGGCTTGGCCCTGCTGCGCTGCACCGAGGCGGTGGCCCGTGAAGAGGCTCAGGCGGAAGGCGATGAACGGACCGGCATCCAGCTGCTGAAGCGGGCGCTCGAGGCGCCGGCCCGCCAGATCGCCGAGAATTCGTCGACTGACGGAGGCGTGGCGGTGGCTCGCATGCTCGACGGCAAAGGCAATTACGGATTCGACGCCGCACGCAAGCAGTATGTCGACCTGGTCGAGGCGGGAATAATCGATCCGACCAAGGTCGTCCGCATCGCGCTGGAGAATGCCGTTTCAGTGGCCAGCGTGCTGCTCCTGAGCGAAGCGACCATGACGGAGGTCGAGGAGCCGGCCAAGGGCTCGCCGGTGCGTGAGCCCGAACTGGCCCTCTGAAGAACCAGTTTCGCGGCCTTCGAGACGGGCGAAGCGCGGACATCTTGTTTTGGCGGCCGGAGAACGAAGCAGGAGAAAATCCATGCGGGCGATGGTCCTTTCTGCGCCGGGTCGGCCACTTGCTCTCGAGGAGCGGCCCGACCCCCATCCCGCGCCGGGTGAAATCCGCGTTCGGGTCGAAGCCTGCGGTGTGTGCCGGACCGATCTCCATATTGTCGATGGCGAACTGCCGAATGTCGTTCAGCCTGTCGTGCCGGGGCACGAGATCGTAGGTATCGTCGACGAGGTCGGGAAGGGCGTGGCCTCGCATCGTGTCGGCCAGCGGGTCGGCATCCCGTGGCTCGGCCATACGTGTGGCAATTGCTCCTACTGCGCCGCTCACCAGGAAAACCTTTGCGACCGGCCGGTTTTCACCGGGCATGGCCGCGATGGCGGCTTTGCCACGCATGCCGTCGCCGATGCCGCTTACGCCTTCCCTCTGGACGGTTTTGACGATCCCGTTGCGGCGGCGCCTCTTCTCTGCGCGGGATTGATCGGTTGGCGTTCCTTGAAAATGGCCGGCAAAGCGTCTCGCGTCGGTCTCTACGGTTTCGGCGCCGCCGCCCATATCATCGCGCAGGTCTGCCGCTGGCAGGGGCGGCAAGTGTATGCATTCACGCAGAAGGGCGACACGGCGGCGCAAGCTCATGCCCTGTCTCTCGGAGCCTGCTGGGCGGGCGACTCCTCGCAATCTCCGCCGCAATCGCTCGATGCGGCCATTCTGTTTGCGCCGGTGGGAGCGCTGGTGCCGGCGGCGTTGCGTGCAGTCTGCAAGGGCGGCCGGGTCGTCTGTGGTGGCATCCACATGAGTGACATTCCGCAATTTCCCTACAACCTCTTGTGGGGCGAGCGGCAGGTTGTTTCGGTTGCCAACTTGACCCGACAGGACGCCCTCGAGTTCCTCGAGATCGCACCACGTGCGGCCGTCCATACGACGACGCACGTCTATCCGCTGGTTCGTGCCAACGATGCCCTTGCGGACCTGCGGGCCGGCAGGTTCCAGGGTGCCGCCGTGCTCGTGCCGGGCTGAGCGGCGAGCACCCCGCTCGACATCTCGATGACGGGTTTGCGTCAGATCAAGGCTGGCAGCTTCGGAGCAAACGATGTTGCAAGGATTGGAACGTGTGGGATTCCCTCATGCCTTATCCATCGAACGCTGCCTTGCCCCCTTCGGTTCGTCATCACCTGCCGCCACGGGCGCAAGACCTCTATCGCGAAGCCTTCAACGATGCCTGGGCGAGCCACACGCACGACCAAAGGCGTGAGGAGATCGCCCATCGGACGGCTTGGGCGGCGGTAAAGCGACACTTCCACAAGGGCGCCGGCGGTCAATGGATGCCCAATTCCCACGAGGGCCCGTCGACGTGATGAACACCCTGATGGCGATTCTGGCTCTCGGGCGACCGAATGATCGCGTGTTGGACGCCACCGTTCGGATTGCGACGAGGTTCGACGCCGGCATCATCGGCTTGGCCGCCTGCCGGCCGATCCAGACGGTTTGCCACGACTATGCGGTTCCCGCAGCTTTGTTCGACGAAGACCGCAAGGAGATCGCGCGCCACATCAAGGAGGGCGAGCTGGAGTTCCGGCGCGCCGTCGCACAGCTCAAGGGCCGGATCGAATGGCGGGCGCAGACCACCGTTTTGCCCCTGGCAGAGCATCTTTCGCGGCAGGCGCGGAACGCAGACCTGATCGTGCTTGGCGCCGAGGCCAGCGGTGCGCAGTGCGACGCGACCCGCCGGCCGGACATATGTGATCTCGTGATGTCTGCCGGTCGCCCCGTTTTGCTGGTGCCGCCGGGGGTGGCGACCATTGGTCTGGACCGGGTCGTGGTGGCCTGGAAGGATACGCGCGAAGCGCGGCGCGCGATTGTCGATGCCTTGCCGTTTCTCAAGGCTGCCACGACGACGACGATCGTTGAAATTGCCGACGATGAAGGCGTCGCCGAGGCCCACAGCGGTGTCGCTGAAGTTGTCGCCTGGCTGGGCCACCATGGCGTCAGAGCCGATTCGAAGGTGGAGCTGCCGGTTAGGTCGAACGCCTCGCAGCTCGACGAAATCGCCAGCGAGCTGCAGGCCGATTTGGTCATTGCTGGGGCCTATGGTCATGCCCGTCAGGGCCAATGGGTCTTGGGCGGCATCACCACCCAGCTTCTCGCCGGCGATCGTTGTGCGCTCGTCGCCCACTAGGCGTTCTCGCATCGCCGTGCCCCGACGGGTGCTGCTGGCCCTGGTTTGCGCCGCCATCGGGGCGGGTTGCGGTCCTACGGAGGGACAGGCACCGCGAAGTCAGGCGACGGCCGGCTCACATGCGGATTCCGCGGCCGAAGCGGACGCAAGTCTCCTCTTTCCGTCGCGAGGCAAAGCGATTGTAGTCGATATCCGCTCCTTCGAGCTGGTCGCGCTGGAGGACGGAGCGCCCGTGCTGCGCAGTCGAGTGATCGTCGGGCGACCGGCTACGCCGACTCCGGAACTGCTGTCCTCCATGCGCTCCGTCAGGTTCAATCCAGCCTGGACTCCGACCCCACAAATGATGCGCGACGAAGGCGCACGCTACGTTCCGCCGGGCCCCAACAACCCGCTGGGGCAGATCCTGTTCGAACTCGACAACGACCTTCTGATCTTCCTCCACGATACGAACGACAAGGCACTGTTCAATCGTACACAGAGGGCGCTCAGTCATGGTTGCATACGGGTCGAGCAGGCGCGTCCGCTCGCTGCCTGGGTGCTTGGTCTCTCGCTCGCCGATATCGAAGGGCGCGTCGCGCGCAGGGACACCTACTCGGTTCCCCTGCCTGCACCCATCCCTGTCTACCTCAGCCATACCCGCTTGCCCGCGGCGTTGGACAACTAGGCGCGAGGGGGCAGGCGGGCAGTCAGGCGCATGTCGGGCCAGCGCGTTCGCTCGGCCAAAACGAGGCCTACGACCTCGACATCATGGTTTCCCGCTTCGAGCCGTTGCCGACGCCGACTCGATGAGAGTCGATCAGGCGGCGCACTTCATTCAGCAGTTGTTGCCGCCGGCGATCGTCGCTCTCTTGCTGCAGCGCACTGCGTAGATCGAGCAGCGCCGCGGCGTAGTCGTTGTGCCAATCGCGCTGTGCGCTCGCCTGCGCCGCCGGCATACGCGGCACGGCAGCGGTCTGCGACGGAACGGCGTGCCATCGGTCGTCGTGGAATTCGATGTCGAATGCCTGATCGAGTTCCGGCATCGTCATGAATGAACGATCCAGCCCGGCCGCAAAAAGGGCTTCTGAAAGGCCCTGCGCGGCATCGGGCTCGCCATGCACCAGCAGCGCCGAGCCGAGTGTCGGGAGGAGGGGGCCGGCCCATTCGACCAGCTCGTCGCGGTCGGCATGCCCGGAGTAGGTGTCGATGGCACGGATGCGCGCCTTCACGTTGATTTCTTCACCGTGGATACGTACGCGCGCCGCGCCGTCACGGATGAGCGCGCCCAGCGTGCCAGGCGCCTGGTATCCGACAAAGAGCACCGTCGAGTCGGGCCGCCATAGATGGTCCTTGAGATGATGCTTCACGCGACCAGCCTCGCACATGCCGGAGCCGGCAAGGATGACGGCGCCGCCGTGGATGCGCCCGATCGCCTTGCTCTGCTCGACCGTTTCGATCAGGCGGAAGTCGCCGCCCGTAAAGGCCGGCCTGTCTGGGCCGCGGTCCAAGGCGCGGCGATGGCGGCGAAACACCTCGGTTGTACGGCCGGCGAGCGGAGAATCCAGGAAAACCGGGACGGCTCCGATCTCGCCGTCGCGTTTCAGGCGGGCAATGTCGTCGAGTATCTCCTGGGTGCGCTCCACGGCAAACACGGGAACGATGACATTGCCGCCCGCCTTAAGCGCGTCGCTCAGTTCGCGTCCAAGCAGGGTCCGGCGTTCGGCTTCGGTTGGCCGCGGCCGCGGGCGGTTGCCGTAGGTCGACTCCAGCAGAACGATGTCGCAGGGCGCCGGGATCGACGGATCGGGCTGGAGAGCCTTCTCCCGGGGGCCGATATCGCCGGAGAAGACGAAACGCACGGGTCGCGGCCTGGCGTCGACCTCCATTTCGATGAAGGCGCTACCCAGGATGTGACCGGCGTTGCGCAAGCGCGCGCGTACGCCTTTCAAAGGCTCGAACCACGTGTCGTAGCGCTGCCCGGCAAGCAGCGAGAGGGAGGCCTCGGCATCGACGCGGGTATAGATGGGAGCGACCGGGGGCTCTCCGCGGCGGCTGTTGCGCCGGTTCAGCCGATCGACGTCGCCCTCCTGGATGGCGCCGGCGTCGGGCAACAGCCAGTGCAGAAGATCGCGGCTGGCTTCCGTCGTCCATGCTTTGCCGCGGAACCCTGCCACGGCAAGCTTGGGAAACAGGCCAGTATGATCGATGTGGGCGTGAGTCAGCAGCACGGCCTCGATGGTCGAGGCTTCGAAGGGAAAGTGACGATAATTAAGGCTGCGCAGCGACTTCGGCCCCTGGAACATGCCGCAGTCGACCAGCAGATCGCCGCTCGGGGTCACCAGCCGGTAGCAAGAGCCCGTCACCGTACCGGCGGCGCCGTGGATGTGCAGGGAGATATGCATGTTCAACCGTACCCCCGACGGTCCCAGGAGACTTGATGCAGGTCAAGGCATGGTCCGGCATGCACGTAGACCTTGAGGCCTGCATTGAACGGACTTCGCCATGCATCCGAAACACACACTTTGGATTTTGCTGGCGGCGCTCATGGTGTGCGCCGCCCCGGTGCAGGCGCAGACCGACGCCCAGAAGGCCCGGCGTTGCGCCACGCTGGCTGGGACGGCGGACTACTACCTGACCCGGCGCGGGGAGGGTTCCGGCGGTCCGAACATGATCGCGCTGGGCGCCCGTCTGGATTGCGAAAAAGGCGCTTATGATCGTGGCATCTCGACCTTGGAAAAGCTCTTGCTCGACAAGCGCATTCCGCTTCCGCCCGACCCCTAGTCAGGTCCGGCCTTTGACCTGTCTCAAGTTCGCGCGCGGTCACCTCTCGCAGACTGTTGCTTTCCAAGAGGAGCGTGTAATGCCGTCCTGGCTTCAGATCACTTTTCGCAACATCGATGCCTCTCCCGCGGTCGAGACGAAGATTCGCGAGCGTGCCCGTGAGCTCGAGCAGTTCTTTGATCGCATCGTGAGCTGCCGCGTTGTCATCGAGGCGCCGAACAGGCGTCGGCATGGCGATCTGTTCCACATCCGCGTCGACCTCAAGGTGCCCGGCAAGGAGATCGTGGTGAAACGCGATCCTTCCGAGCATCATGCCCACGAGGATATCTACGTCGCGGTACGCGATTGCTTCGACGCCGTGCGTCGCCAGCTCGAGGATCATGTTCGCCACCGGCGCGGTGACGTGAAGGCGCATGCGGTTCCCGCCCATGGCAAAGTGGCAAGCCTCATGGCCGAGCGTGACTACGGCTTCATCGATGCCAGCGATGGCGCCGAGGTCTATTTCCACCGCAATGCCGTTGCCGATGGCGGCTTCGAGAAGCTCGCCGTCGGTGACGAAGTCCGGTTCTCTCTTCATTCCGGAGAAGGCGAGAAGGGACCGCAGGCAAGCAATGTGGTTGCCATCGGCAAGCATCATTTACCGCCTGCATGATGTGCCCGAAGGCGCGGGTTGACGCAGATCAAGTACATCGGTCCGTCCAACCTGCAGTCTCTCGGCGTCCATGCCACAGGAGCCGCCGATGAGCATGACGGGTCTCGACACCTTCGACACCACGGTCCAGGAGACCAATCACTGGCTGAAGATCATGATGGGCGAACTCGGCACCGACGATCGCCGGATCGCCTTCAACGCGTTGCGCGCCGCCCTGCATGCGCTGCGCGACCGCGTGGGCCTGGAGAATGCCGTGCACCTGGGCGCCCAGCTGCCGATGCTGCTGCGCGGAGCGTACTACGAGGGCTGGCATCCGGCAGGGACGCCGACACGCGAACGCCGTCTCGCCGACTTCATCGACCATGTTGCCGAGCAGCTGCCACCGAAAACCACGATCAACCCGGGTGAGGCGGCACGTGCCAGCTTTGTCGTGATGGAACGCTGCCTGGATCGGGGCGAGCTCATGAAGCTGCGAGGCAGCCTGCCGCACGAGGTGCTCAACCTCTTCCCCGATTCACTCGTGAGGAAATGATCATGGCCAAGCGTCCCACCAAGACCTGGATTGTCGTCGCTGACGGCGCCCGGGCGCGCTTTTTCAGCCCGGACAGGGAAACGACGAAGCTGGTGCCGACAGGCCCCAACAACCTCGTGGCGCCTGCGAGCCGGCAACGGCCGCGCGACCTCAAGAGCGACAAGCCCGGCCGCAGCTTCAGCGCCTCACGCAGCGGCGTGCGTCACGCGTTCGAGCCGCCACACGATTATCACAAGCTCGAGAAGCATCGCTTCATGGCCACGCTGGCAGACGCACTAGACGATGCCTGCGGCCGACGCGCTTTCGATGATCTCATCCTGGTGGCGCCCCGCCGCAGCCTGGGTGAATTGCGCGGTCTCCTGTCCAAGCGCGTGCAGGGAAGCGTACGTCAGGAGGTCGCCAAGGATTTGACCAACGAGCCACCCAGCCTGCTACGCCGTCGGCTGCAGTCTTTTCTGGCTGTGAAGACCGAGTCTCCTCCCCGCAGGTTGCCGCGCGCGACGTAGCGCGACGGCTCCTTCGAATGTTGCCTCTTACTTGGCGCGAAGACTGTAGATGTAGGCGACGAGATCGTCTTGCTGCCGCTTGCTAAGAGAAAAATCCGGCATACGGCTGTGCTGCTGGCTCATCGCTGCCCGCAGCATGTCGGCTGTCAGGCCGGGCTTGGCGGCGATGGCGGGGAAGGTGGGCAGGCCGTTCGCCGGTGCCTCGGTCGCCGCCCGGTCGACCACATGACAGGAAGAACACCATCGCAGGGCGATCTCGCGCCCCTGCTGCGCGTCCTGCGCGGCGGCGATTGATGGAATGAACGCAATGACGCAAGCAAAATAGCGAAACATGGGCTGCTCCCAATGTCGAACGCGTCGCTGGCCGCATCGAGGCGGTGCCCTGAAGCAATATGCCGTCCTTGCTAGGCGGACGTTGATCTTGATCAAGCCGTCGACGGCGGATGGCGCGCACCATGCCCGCGGTTGACTGATTCGTGGAGGGCATCATGCGGAAATTCTCCGTCGTAACCCTGCAACACCACCCAATCACGATGAACGAAGCGGCCAGCGTCACGGAAGCTTGCGATCAGATGCGTGCCCGCGGGCCCGGATCGGTCCTGGTGACCGGACAGGCCGGCCAACTGGTGGGCATCTTTACCGGCCGGGACGCAGTGTGCCGGGTCCTGGCGCAACGGTTGGACCCGTCCCGCACCTGCCTTGCCGACGTCATGACACGGGATCCCAAGACAATCTTGCCCGACCAGACCGCATTTGAAGTCTTGCGCCTGATGGCGGAAGGCGGCTTCCGCCACATGCCGATGCTCAAGAACGGCAAGATTGTCGGTTTGGTTTCCCGTGGCGACTTCAAGGGTGTCGAGCTCAATCCCGATCACGAGGAATGCGATCTATGGGAGCATCTGCATTGAGGCCACCGACGCCTCTCAGTGCGACACCAGGATCGGGACCGTCATGCTGCCGAGCAGTGTACGGCTCGCCCCGCCCAGCACCATCTCGCGCAGCCGGGAATGGCCGTAGAGCCCCATTACAATCAGGTCGACATCGTGGTCCGCGGCACGCGACAGAATTACGCTGCCGACATCGGCATCGGCCGCCACGTCGCGCTGCACCGTCACGGTGACGCCTTGGCGTGCCAGCCACGCTGCGGCGTCGGCGCCCGGCTCGGCGCCGTGTCCATATGTCGACGAGTGGGCATCGACGCAGAGGACGATGACGTTGGAGGCGGCGCGTAGCAACGGCAGCGCATCCGAGGCCGCGCGGGCGCTCTCGCGGCTCGCATTCCAGCACAGCATGACGGTCTTGGCAGGCTCTGCCGGCGCGCCGACATGCGGCACTACCAATATCGGCCGGCCGGTCGACAATGCCATGGTTTCGGGCAGATCCAGCGGCGTGAAAGACGGCATATCGGGATCGGCTTGCCCAAGCACCATGAGGTCGGCGTAGCGTGCATGGACGGCCAGGCGTGAGTCCACGTAGCCCTCCTCGGACCGCCATTCCGTCGTGATTTCGACCCCTTTCGCAGCCTTGGCAAAGGCTGCTTTCGCGGCCGCCAAGTTTGCCTTCGTCGTCTCTTCAAAGACAGCGTAGAAGTTGCCCATTACCGAGGTTCCGTTGAACATGGCCGGAGCTTCGAACGGTTCCTGGATGTGCACGCCGACGAGGTGGGCTTGGTGGCGCTTGGCCAGCTCCACTGCGATGGCAAGTCTGTACGCGACCTTCGGATCGGCGTCGCAATGAACCAGGATGGTCTTGTAGCCCATGTTCTTCTCCTGCCGTCGTGAGGCACGAAGGATGACGCGGTCGGCGCAGGCGACCTTGACTCAGGTCAAGCAGCCTGGCCACTAAACATGGGAGCGAGCATAGCGGCGGCCGCTTGCCATGTTGGCCGCGCGCATCGTTCCGCCCAGCGATCAGGAGATGTATCGGCACTGCGTCGCCAACCTCTCCTCGCGCCTTGACGTAGTCCGCCAGCCGCCGCCCTCGATGGGCTTGCCGGTGGCCTGATGGGACTCTACTCCTGTCGCCATGACTGCTTCTCCTCGAGTGATTCTCATCACGGGCGCTTCTTCCGGCATTGGCGCCGCGACGGCGCGTACGCTTGCCGGTCCCGATACCGCGCTGGCGCTTCACGCCCGCAAGAACCGCGCAGGCCTCGAACGGGTCGCGAACTTCGTGACGGGTACCGGTGGCCAGGCGTTGATCCTGGAAGGCGACCTCGCCGAGTCCGGCACGGCGGCCCGCCTGGTCGAAGAGACGATCGCCAGGTTCGGGCACCTAGAGATCGTGGTGAGCAACGCAGGCTTTGCCGACCGTCGCCAGGTGGGGGATATCGACCGGGCCGGCTGGGATGCCAGCCAGGCGTCGATGACTGCGGCTTTTTTCGAGCTTGCGACGGCTGCCAAGCCCTGGCTGCTCAAGGCCGGCGCGGCCGGCCGCTTGATCGGTGTCTCTTCCTTTGTGGCCCATGCCTTTGCCCGTGGGCTCGTGACCTTCCCGGCGTCTGCCGCCGCCAAGGCCGGTCTCGAAGCCTTCGCCAAGGCCTTTGCCGTCGACCTCGCCGCCTCGGGCGCGACGGTGAACTGCGTGGCGCCGGGCTTCATCGAGAAGGACCCCGACGCCCATGTCGCCGTGCCTCGCGCCGGCATGGAGAAGATCAGCGAGTCGATACCGATGCGCCGCTACGGCAAGCCGGCCGAAGTGGCCGCCCTGATCGCCTTCCTCTGCTCGCCGGCGTCGAGCTACATCACCGGCCAGACGATCCACGTGAACGGCGGCGTGACGCTGTAGCCGGCCGGCTCCTTCGCTTCAGCCGATGGAGCGGACCAGGCGAACGATGTCGATGCCTTTGGTGTCGATGCCGAACCAGTCGAGATAGAGCGGCACCTGATGATCGAGCATGTGTCGGCCGTGATGGATGCGCCGGCCGTGGGTCCGGGCGCGCTGCAGCAAGGGCGTCTCGGCCGGGCTCATGATGACATCGGCCACGACCGTTTCGGGATCGAGGGTCATCGGGTCGAAGGATTGCGGGTCGCCGGGCTTGAGGCCGAGTGGCGTCGCGTTGATCGCGATATTGATGCCTTTGGGTGGCGAACTGACCTCGGCCACGGGTACGTCCGGGTAGTGGTGCAGCAAGCGGTCGATCCCCTTGCTCGCCCGCGAGTCCTGGATTTCCGTCACCAGCAGGCGGCCGATGCCGGCTTCGCAGAGCGCCGCCGCGATTGCGCCGCCGGCTCCGCCGAGGCCGACCAGCCAGATGCTGGCGTCGCGCACGCGATGTCCCTGCGCCTCCAACCCGCGCACGAAGCCCACGCCATCGACATTGTCGCCGATCAACGTGCCGTCGCCGTCGCGCCGCACCAGGTTGACGCTGCCGGCTGCCAGTGCGCGCGGGGTCGCGCGGCCCAGCAGGTCGAGCATGGCCGTCTTGTGTGGGATGGTGACGGTGAAGCCGCCGAGATTGCGCATCTTGGCCAGCGCTTCGAGCATCAGCGGCAGGAGGTCGGACCCGCCCTCGAACGGTAGCCAGACGGCATTGGCGCCGACGGCGGCGAAAACCTGCGGCATGATCGCGGTCATGCGGAGCTGGCGGATCGGGTCGCCGATCGTGCCGTAGAGGCGTGTGGCGCCGTTTACCTGGAAGAGGCCGGTGAAGAGAGGCGGTTGTTCTGCCGGAGTCATGTTGCCCCAAACGAAAACGGCGGAGCTTGCGCTCCGCCGTCGATTTTGGCCGTGGATGGTCCCAGGCGCTAGAGGTTCTTCAGCACGTGCTCGGCCGAAGACACTTCGAACGCACCGGGCTTCTCGACGAAGAGGTTCTTGATGACGCCGTCCTCGACGACCATGGCGTAGCGCTGGCTGCGCGTGCCGAGGCCGAACTTGGAGCCGTCCATGGTCAGGCCCATTGCCTGTGTGAATTCGCCATTGCCGTCACCCAGCATCAGGACGGCATCGCCGGCCTTCTGGTCCTTGCCCCAGGCGCCCATGACGAACGCATCGTTGACGGAAATGCAGGCGATCGTATCGACACCCTTCGCCTTCAGGGCAGCTGCTTCGGCCACGAACCCGGGCACGTGCTTTGCTGAACAAGTGGGGGTGAACGCCCCCGGCAGCGCGAAGGCAACAACCTTCTTGCCGGGCGCGAAAAGTTCTTCGGTGGTGACCGCCTTGGGACCTTCCGGACCCATGGTGCGCAACGTGGCGCTGGGCACCTTGTCGCCGACTTTCGCCATTCTCTGCTCCTCCAATGCCGCCCAACCGCGGCCTTTTGCGAACCGGCGGACCCTAGGCCGGGCTCCGGCCTTTGTCTATGCGGGCGCTGTGACCCTTGATCTTTGACCGGACAATCCCCATGGATTTGGAGGATTATAGAATCATGTCCGGGTCAGGCTCCCCCGCCGCTACGCTGGTCGGCCGCTTCCTGGTCGCCGCACCGTCCATGCCGGACGAGCGTTTCCAGAAGAGCGTCGTGTTTCTCTGTAAACACGATGACGATGGTGCTTTGGGCATCATCGTGAACAACAAGGTCGACGACCTCCCCTTGGGCCAGGTCTACAAACAGCTCGGGATCGAAGTATCGCCGGCGGCGGCCGAACGGCCGGTGCTGTTTGGCGGCCCGGTCGAAACCGCGCGCGGCCTGGTTTTGCATTCAGCCGATTACAAGCGCGAGGAGACCCTGCTGATCGAGGGCGGCATGGCGCTCACCGCCTCGCTCGAAATTCTGAGGGACATGGCCGGCGGCAGCGGCCCCAAGCATGCGTGGCTGGCGCTGGGTCATTCCGGCTGGGCACCCGGCCAGCTCGATCGCGAAATGCAGGACAATGCCTGGCTGGTCGTCGACGGCGACGCCGAGCTGGTATTCGATGTCGACTTCGCCGCGAAGTGGCAGCGCGCCCTCGATCGCCTCGGCGGCAAAGGTGGGCCCGGCGGCCGGTTCGATCCGGCATCCTTCTCGCACCAGAGCGGTCGCGCCTGACGCGCCAACGCGTTCAAGATCGCTCGCGATTGCAGTTGGGGTGCGATACTCGTCCGCAGATTGTGATTACCTTCCCCAGGCGAACGGGCTTATAGCGACAAACACGCTGGCTGCATTCCTCCCTTCGCAGACAGCGCGCGTACCCGGGACGTCTGCGCTCCTTCCCCAACCCCTTAGGGGAGCGCAGGCGTCCCGTCCTCGTTTCGGAGGCGTTGTTATTCGGCCGCGACGGACTGTGTGGCCGGGCTCTTGTAGGCAGCGAGCAGGGTTGCTTCGCGTTCCTTCGCGGCCTTCACGTTCTTCTCCTTGATGTGGCCGAAGCCGCGCATCGTCTCGGGCAACGCGGCGATCTGCACCGCCATCGCGTGATTGTCCTGGCCGAGCGTGGCGAGCAGCGTCTCGACGGTGGCCTCGTACTCGCCGATCAACCGGCGCTCCATGCGCCGCTCCTCGGTGTAGCCGAAGATGTCGAGCTTGCTGCCGCGCAGGCGCTTCAGCGAGGCGAGCAGGCGGAAGGCCGGCATCATCCAGCTTCCGAACTCGCTCTTCTTGAGCTGGCCTGTCGTCGGATCGCGATCGGCGAACAGCGGCGGCGCAAGATGGAAAGTGAGCTTGTAGTCGCCTTCGAATTGCGTGCCGAGCTTCTTCAGGAACTCGCCGTCGGTGTAGAGGCGGGCAACCTCGTACTCGTCCTTGTAGGCCATCAGCTTGTAGAGCGACTTGGCAACAGCCTCCGCAAGGCCTCGACGGCCGGGCGCCTTGTCCTTCTCGGCCTTTGAGACCTTGTCGACAAACGCGCGATAGCGTTCGGCATAGGCCTTGTCTTGGTAGGCGGTCAGCAGCTCGACTCGCTTGGCCACGATCTCAGGCAAAGTGCGGGCAACCGGCTTCTCGACGCGAAGCGTCGGCTTGGCCGCGGCCTGCACTGCGGCGAGATTGTGGGCGGCCAGACGGCCCCAGGCGAAGGTGCGCTTGCTGGTCTCGACGGCAACGCCGTTCAGCTCGATGGCGCGCTCGATCGCTTCCAGCGACAGCGGGATCAGGCCCTTCTGCCAGGCATGGCCCAGCATGAAGAGGTTGGTCGCAATCGAGTCTCCCAGGATCGCCGTAGCGAGGCCGGTGCCGTCGATGAACGATGTCGCCTCGTCGCCCGCGGCGTCGCGGATGGATTTCATCATTGCTTCGGCGCCGAGATCCATATCGCCGTTCATCACGAAGGCCGCGACCGGCTGGACGTAGCCGTTGATCACCGCCTTGGTGACGCCCTGCTCGATGCGCGAGAGGGCGGCGGGTGACGCAGCCACGACCATGTCGCAGCCCAACACCAGGTTTGCGCCGCCGGCGGCGATGCGTACGGCATGCAGGTCCTCGGGCTTGGGCGCGAGCCGGACATGGCTCATCACCGCGCCGTTCTTCTGGGCAAGACCCGTGAAGTCGAGCACGGTGCAGCCCTTGCCTTCAAGATGGGCGGCCATGCCGATGAGGGCGCCGACGGTGATCACGCCGGTGCCGCCGATGCCGGTCACCAGAATGCCGTAGGCCTCGCTCAGAGGCCGCAGCGTCGGCATCGGCAGAGACGCAAAGGGATCGTCCTGCACGACCTTGAGCTGCGGCCTCCGTGCCTTGCGGACGGCGCCGCCGTGTACCGATACGAAGCTCGGGCAGAAGCCGTTCAGGCAGGAGAAATCCTTGTTGCAATTGCTCTGGTCGATCTGACGCTTGCGGCCGAGCTCGGTCTCCAGCGGCTTGACCGACACGCAGTTGCTCTTGTCGGAACAGTCGCCGCAGCCTTCGCAGACGGCATCGTTGATGAACACGCGCTTGGCGGGATCGGGGAAGGTGCCGCGTTTGCGGCGGCGGCGCTTTTCGGCCGCGCAGGTCTGGTCGTAGACGATGACGGTGAGGCCCGGAATATCGCGCAGCTCGCGCTGCACGGCATCGAGTTCGTCGCGGTGACGGATGGTGACGCCATGTGCGAAGCCGGCATTCATCGGGTACTTGTCCGGCTCGTCGGTGACGACGACCACTTTCTTCGCACCCTCGGCTTCGACCTGGCGCGTGATCTCCGGCACGGTCAGCGGCCCGTCGTGCGGCTGGCCGCCGGTCATGGCGACGGCGTCGTTGAACAGGATCTTGTAGGTGATGTTGACGCCGGCGGCAGCGGACTGGCGGATCGCCATCAGGCCGGAATGGTAGTAGGTGCCATCACCCAGATTCTGGAAGATATGCTTGTCGGAATGGAACGGCGCCTGGCCGACCCAGCCCACGCCTTCGCCGCCCATGTGCGAGATCAACGAGGTGCGCCGATCCGGCATCCAGATCGCCATGCCGTGACAGCCGATGCCGGCCATGGCGCGGCTGCCTTCGGGCACGCGCGTCGAGGTGTTGTGGGGGCAGCCTGAGCAGAAGAACGGCGTGCGCGCCACCTTGGGCGGCGGGGCGGCGAGGAGCTTCTCCTTGGCTTCGAGCCGGGCCAGCCGCTGGCGCAGCTCGGGCGACTCGCCTTGATGTTTCATCAGCCGGTTGGCGATCACCATGGCGACGCCAGTCGGTGTCAGTTCACCTTCGCTCGGCAGGATGATGCGGCCGGTTTCGTCGGCCTTGCCGATCACCAGCGGGCGACGATCGGCCGGCGAGTTGTAGAGCAGACGGATGAGCTGGTCTTCGAGGTTCGATCGCTTCTCTTCGACGACGATCACTTCCTGCAGGCCTTCGGCGAAGCGCCGCGCCCCTTCAGGCCCCAGCGGCCAGGTCACGCCCACCTTGTAGAGACGGATGCCCAGTGCTTTGGCGCGCTCGTCGTCGATGCCGAGATCTTCCAGCGCCTGGCGCGTATCGAGGTAGGCCTTGCCGGTGGTCATGATGCCGATGCGCGGGCGCGGCGGATCGATCACCATCCTGTCGAAGCCGTTGACGCGCACGAAAGCGCGCACGGCGTCCATCTTCGGCCCGTGCAGACGCTTCTCTGCTTCGAGCGGCGGATCGGGGTTGCGGATACCGAGGCCGCCCGGCGGGAGCTGGAAGTCGGTCGGCATCACGATCTGGATGCGTTCGGGATCGACCCAGACCGAGGCGCCGCTCTCGACAGTCTCGGAGATCGCCTTGAAGCCCACCCAGCATCCCGAGTAGCGCGACAATGCGAAGCCCAGGATGCCGAAATCGAGATACTCCTGAACCGTCGCCGGATTGACGACGGGGATCATCGCGGCCGAGAAGACCTGCTCGCTCTGATGCGGCAAGGTCGAGGACTGGCAGCCATGGTCGTCGCCCGCTAGCGCGATGACGCCGCCGTGCGGCGAGGTGCCGGCGGCATTGCCATGCTTCAGCACGTCCATCGAACGATCGACGCCCGGGCCCTTGCCGTACCAGATCGAGAACACGCCATCGACCGTGGCGCCGGGGAACAGGTTGGTCTGCTGGCTGCCCCACACCGCCGTCGCCGCCAGGTCCTCGTTGAGGCCGGGCTGGAAGTGGATGTTGTTTTCCTTGAGGTAGCGCTTCGCGCCCCACAGCGCGTTGTCGTACATGCCGAGCGGCGAGCCGCGATAGCCGGAGATGAAGCCCCCGGTATTGAGGCCGGCCGCGAGGTCGCGCTGGCGTTGCATCATCGGCAGGCGCACCAGCGCCTGGATGCCGGTCATGTACACGCGGCCTTTGTCGAGCCGATAGCGGTCCTCCAGCGCATAGTCGCCAAAAACAAGAGGAACAGGTGCGGCGGTGCTCATTGCGGGAGGCCCTCCGAATGCGGCGGCGTAAACGGGCGTTTATTCCGGGCCAGCATAGCGGGCGAAAGGACGGTCGGGAAAGGCTGCAAGTGCCGATGCGAGAGAGAGTTTCGCACCCCTGCACAAACAATTGCGTTGTATTGTAAGGTGGCCGGGCAACCTCTGGAGGACCTTCATGGGCTACAAGACCATCCTCGTGCACTGCGATGCGACGCGCGGCGTGGAGGGGCGGCTTAGGATCGCCGTCGATATTGCACGGCAGCATGGAGCGCATCTCATTGGGCTGCATGTCCGTCAGCCCTTCCAGGCACCCATGTTCACCGATGCCAGCGTGGCCATGGATGCGCTCTACGCCAGCTATGAAGAGACGGCCCGAAGCGACGAGGCGGCCTCTTCCGCGACTTTCCAGAAGGTGACCGGCGGCGCCGGCGGTTCCAGCGAATGGCGGACGGTGTCCGGCATGACCGACGAGTGTCTGATCGAGGCCGGGCGATATGCCGATTTGGTCGTGCTGGGACAGTACGATCCTGAGGCCGTGCCGGCGACGCCTTCGGACCTGGTCGAGCGTGTGGCGATGGCGACCGAACGGCCCGCCCTGATCGTGCCGTATATCGGCGCCGCGAAGATGCCGGGTGGCAATGTCATGGTCTGCTGGAACGGCAGCCGCGAGTCGGTGCGGGCGGTGACGGCCGCCCTGCCGATTCTGAAGACTGCTCTCAAGGTGACCCTGCTGATGATCGACCCGCAGAAGACGTCGTCGGGCAGCGAGCCGGGGGTGGAGATCGCCAGATGGCTGTCCCGCCACGGTGTAAATGCTGTTCTCCAGCACGACAGCGCCGACGGCTCCGACGTCGGCGGCGTGATCCTGTCACGTGCCGCCGATCGCGATGTCGACCTGATCGTGATGGGGATCTACGGCCACTCGCGCGTGCGCGAGATGGTGCTGGGCGGCGCCAGCCGCACCCTGCTTGCGACCATGACGGTGCCGCTGCTCGTCGCGCACTGAGCCCACGCCACGCCTAGTTCGTCGGCCGCTTGCCGGCTTTGAAGTCGGCTATTGCGGCCTTGAGCATGCGATACTCGGTACAGCCGAAAGTGCAGAGCGAGTCGAGGCGCGCCAGCTGCTGCTCGGCCTCGGGCAGCCGGCCCATCATCAGATAGGCTTCGCCAAGATATTCGTAGGCGCCGATGTGGCGGGGGTCGATGGCGAGCGCCTGCTGATAGTATTGCAGCGAACCCGCTGCATCGCCCGACTTGCGCGTGGCGAAGCCCATGAGGTTGTAGGCGTCGGCATTCCTGGGATCCTTGGCCACGACCTGCTGCAGCAGGGGAACAGCGTTCTTGTAGTCCTTGGCCTCGATCATCGCCTTGGCGCGCGTGTAGTTGGCGTCGACGGGTTTGGTCTGCGGTTGCTCCATGCTGCCCCCTCCGCCAGCGGCAAGGGCAGGTATCGACACGGCAATCGCTACCGACGTCATGGCCGCAACGAGAATGGAGCGCATAATTTCCTCCTGGAGACAGTCGCGATTCTTGCCGGCGGCGTCCGCCGGGCAACGAAAATCTTATGACATTGGCGTGAGATCGCTTGCCCGTTCGACGGCGCGCACCGCCAAGCGTCCCTGGCGGCCGCGAATCTCGACATTGTGAAGTGCGGCTCCCTCGAGGCTGATGCCGGCGCGGTCCAGCAGTTCCTGCGAGACGACCAGCTCTACGCCGAATTCCTTGGTGAGTGTTTCCAGCCGGCTCGCCGTGTTGACCGTGTCGCCGATAGCGGTGATCTGGGCGGCGCGTTCGTAACCCATCTCGCCGACGATGGCGGGACCGGCATGCAGGCCGATGCCGATACGCAAGGGCTGGTCGAGATCGCCCGACAGAGCTTCGTTGAGATCGGTCAGCGCCTCCGACATGCGTCGGGCGGCATCGAGCGCCTGGCGGCAGGCGATTTCCGGCGTACGATTCAGTCCGAAGAGCGCCATCACGCCGTCGCCGATGAACTTGTCGAGCCGTCCGCCGGCGGACTCGATGGCCTGGCCGGTGGCGCGGAAATACCGATTGAGCAGGAAGACGACGTCGTACGGCAGCTTGCCTTCGGAGATCGAGGTGAAGCCTCTGATATCGGCAAAGAGGATGGCGATGTACTGCTCGCCGCCATGGGCTTGCGGCTGGCGGCGGTAGGCTTCGACCGGCCCTGCGGAGGCCGGCAGGAGCGGGGTGACACTGTAGTGGCCCGGCGGCGGCCTGACCTGGCAGGCGAGGCGCACGTTGGGCGGCGCGCCGACGCGTGCCAGAACCTTCGCTTCCTCGGGCTCGGCGGGTGGAAGCTTGTCCCGATCGACGCCGCCGATTCGGACCCGGCAAGTCGAGCACCGTCCGCGACCGCCACATACCGAAGCGTGCGGAATGCCGGCAATGCGACTCATCTCCAGGATCGTGAAGCCGGTCGGCTGCGTCACGCTCTTGCGTTCGCCGTAGTCGAGGCGGACCACGCCGGCGCGCCGTTCCCAGAGGTCGCGCAACGGTCGTGCGGCGAACATCGCCACCAACAGCGCCAGCGCCACGCTCTGCAGGGTGTAGGAGATCATGTACAGGTTCGCGACCTGCGCGGCGGTTGGCGCGCGAACGCGGTCGAACAGGTTTTCGAGGAAGCCCGGCTGTTGGGCGAGATCGGCGACATCACGCAGGGCGATGGCGGCGCCGGCGATACCTGCCACCGGCACAAGCAGGGCGCCGGCGTAGAGATAGGGCAGTGCATCGCGGTACCAGGGCTTCAGGCGCCAGGCGAAGTGCATCCCGATGCAGGCATGCACCCAGACCACCATCGGCAGCGAGAACTGGCGGGCGATGCTTTCCCATCCGCCGACCAACAGAGACCCCAGCACCCAGGGATAGCCAGGTTCGACGCCGTAGAATTCGTGGGCCAGCCGCGTGCCGACGACATGGATCATGCCCAGCGGCACGACCAGGATGCCGAGGCTCCATTGCAGCCACTCCCAGTGCGACAGTTTCAGCGCGCGGCGGTGGTAGAGCGACCACAGGGCGAGAGAGAAGTGGATCAACAGGGCGCCGTAGAGAACGGTCTGGCCGGCGGGATTGTGCCAGATGAAGACGAACCAGCGGCGGCCAGCTTCGAGGACGCGCAGCGAGATCAGGCCGAGGGCGTGATTAAGGAGATGCGTAACGACGTAGAAGAAGAGGACGTAGCCCGACCAGAGGCGTAGCCGTCCGATCATGGCGTCATTTCAGGAGTGAAAGAACGGCCTCCGGCGGCCGGCCGATCGCCGCACGCGACCCGGACACCACGATGGGACGTTGCAGCAGAATCGGATGGGCCGCGACCGCCTTGGCGATCTCGGCCTTGCCGAGTTTGGTCTTGTCGAGTTTCAGCGACTTGAACTCGGCCTCGCCGTCGCGGATCAGCTCGGCCGGATCGCCGCCGACGAGGCCGATCAGCTTTTCGACCTCGGCTTTGCTCGGCGGCTCCTTGAGATACTCGCGTATCTTGGGCTCGACGCCTTTGCTGCGGAGAAGGTCGAGCGTCTGCCGGGACTTGCTGCAGCGCGGGTTGTGCCAGATCGTGACGGTCATAGGAGCCTCTTCCTTTGAAACCATGGCGAGCCGGTCAGGCTTCGTCCAGCGTGCCGGCGAGAGTGTCGGGATCGGCGGCATCGATCACCTTGCGGGCGAGGTCGTAGGCGAAACCTGCCCGCGCCAGCGCCGCCAGATCGCGCAGGCGATTGGGCTCACGATCCGTTGTCCGGTAAGGCCCGAGCCGCCGCCGTCGTGCGAACGCCGCTGCCGCCTTCAGCTCCCGGCTCGCAGGATCGGCCCCCAGCTCGTCGTCGAGCGAAGCCATGGCATGGTTGACCGTATCCTGGTCGACGCCGGCGGCCTGCAGGCGCTGTCGGGTCAGACGGTTCGACGCGCCGCGACGATGGAGAGAGCGCGCCTTCGTCTGGGCGAAGGCCTTGTCATCGAGCAGGCCCGCTGTGACGAACTTTTGGACAACGACTTCGATCGCCTGTTCGACATTCTCCATCACGGGTGCATCGAGCATCTCGGCCTTGCGCACGCGTCGCCGCAGCACGCGCCGCAATCCCTCCGCCGAACTCGCGTATCGTTCGAGATAGAACACTGCCGCATTCTGCAGATAGGTTGCCGTGATCGGGCGCGCGACTCGCTTCACCGGCGTCAGCCTCGCAGGGGAATTCCCACCATCGCCTGCAGCTCGTCGATCGCGACGTCGGGATCCACCACCTTGATGGTACGCATGCCCATCTCCCGCGCCGGCTTCAGGTTGATGCCGAGGTCGTCGAGGTAGATGCATCGCTCCGGCGGCACACCGAGCAGATCGCAGGCATGCCGATAGATCTTGGGATCCGGCTTGCGCAGGCCGAGTTTGCTCGATTCAACGACATGCTCAAAAAGGGTCATGATCTCGGCGACGGCCCTGGCTTTCTCCGGACCGCGCGCCATGCCTGGGCCTTCCCCCGACTTCATGTTGTTGGTGATGCAGGCGATGCGAAAGGCAGCCTTGCAGCGGCGCAGCGCCTCGACCATCTGCGGCCGAATGTCGCCGCTCAGTGCCTGCAATATTTTCCAACCTTCTACTGCGTGACCCTGCTGACGCGCTTCCTCCTCGAAGAGCGCGACAAAACCGTCGAGGGAAACCTCGCTTCGTTCCATCTTTGCCCATGCGTTCGTATTCGGATTGCGCGCATTCAGGCCGCGAATGAAATCTTTGGGAAGACCAGTCTCCAATTCGTAACGATTAAACGCTTCGAACGGACTCGAGAGAATCACGCCGCCGAAATCCCAGAGGACGGCGAGCGGGGTTTTTGCATGGCTCGTATTCATGGTGGTGCGACGGAGTTTACCTTGTTCCTGCCTTACTCGGCCCTTATCTCACGCCCTCCAGGCGACGGACAGGTCGTTGACCATCGTTGGCCTCCAACTTCGGATAGGAATGAGTACATGAGCGAAGCAGCGGTGATGCCGCGCGGCAACGCAGTGGCAGCGACAGCAGCGGATGTGAGCGGGACGGCTGGCCGTACCGATGGGCGCAATCGGCGTGCGGCCGAGACCCGTCGCAAGGTCATCGAAGCGGCGAAGGCAATGATTGCCGAAACCAGCACCGCCCCGACCGTGGTTGCGGTTGCCAAGCGCGCGGACGTCTCGGTGCGTTCGGTATTCCAGCATTTCGGCGACGTCGAGTCACTTTTTGTTACTGTAATGGATGCCATCCGTAAGGATGTGGCGGCTCCGGCGCCCACGGCTGCCAACGAGCCGCAGGTCATCCGCATCGCCTCGTTGGTGCAGAACTTCGCCGAGTTGTTCGACAAGACTGTCCCTCTGCGGGTTGCGGCCGGCCAGTTCGTCGGCCATCCGGCCCTGATCGAGCGTGGTCTGGCGTCCAAGCGCGAGCTTCGGGCGGCCACTTTCGAGACGTTTGCGCCGGAATTCGCGGCTCTGGACGAACAGGCCCGCGAGGAACTGGCCGATGCGATCGGCGCGGCCCTGTCGCTCGACGCCTGGATCGTGCTCCGCCGCCGGGACGGGCTCAGCTTCGAGCGCGCCACGGCCGTGTGGCGCCGGACCCTCTCGGCACTGCTGGGCTACAATCAGGCCACGGCGGCCGCGGCGGAATAACCGCTCACGAGGTCGCCAATTGACTTGGCGTTTGGGATCAGGGAGTTAAGGGCCCCCAAAAGGAATCGCGAACGTTAAGAAAATGGCGACCAGCCAGCTTCATGAAGACTTTTCGCGAGAGGAGCACGTCCAGGCGGGCTCCGATCGCGGCTTCGGTCTCGTATTTGCCGGATTTTTCGGCATCCTTACGGCCTTCTCGCTGTGGCACCACAGCTGGGCGTGGCACTGGACGCTACCCATTGCGGTAGCGTTTCTTGTCGTCGCGCTCACCGTCCCCAAGATCCTCGCTCCGTTGAACCGGCTTTGGCTGAAGTTCGGGCTTCTCCTTTACAAGGTGATGAACCCGCTCATCCTCGGTCTGCTGTTCTTCGTGACGATCATGCCGATCGGGCTCGTGATGCGGGCCTTCGGCAAGGATTTCCTGCGGCTCAAGCTCGACCGGAACGCCAAGACGTACTGGATCGACCGCGACCCGCCGGGGCCGCCGCCGCAATCGATGCGTAACCAGTTCTGATCGCGAAAGGACCGAGCCATGGGCTCCATTGTTGCCGAACTCTGGCAGTTTATGCGAGAGCGCAAGAAATTCTGGCTGCTGCCGATTCTCATCATGATGGTGATCTTCGGTGGCCTGATCGTGCTGACCAAGGGGTCGGCGATCGCGCCCTTCATCTACACGCTCTTCTAATCGGGTAGGACCAGTCCCATGCGGGTGCTCGGCATCTCGGCCTTCTATCACGACAGCGCCGCGGCGCTCATTGAAGACGGCCGCCTTGTGAGTGCTGCGCAAGAGGAGCGCTTCACCCGCAAGAAACACGATGCGGGTTTCCCGCAGAATGCGGTCCAGTTCTGTCTGGACCGCGCCGGCATCAAGCTGCCGGACGTCGACTATGTCGCCTTCTACGACAAGCCGTTCCTGAAGTTCGAGCGGCTGCTCGAGACCTACCTCGCCTACGCGCCGCGTGGCTTCACGTCCTTCCGCATGGCCATGCCGCTGTGGCTGAAGGAGAAGCTCTTCCAGAAGACGCTGCTGCGCGATGAGATGAAGCACTGGGAGCCGGACTTCGACTGGCAGAAGCGTCTGCTGTTCGGCGAGCATCACCAGAGCCATGCCGCGTCGGCCTTCTTCCCGTCGCCCTACGAAGAAGCCGCCGTGCTGTGCATGGACGGCGTCGGCGAATGGGCCACGACGTCGCTGGCCTGGGGCCAGGGCAACAAGCTCGAGATGCTGCGCGAGATCCACTTCCCGCACTCGCTCGGCCTGCTCTACTCGGCCTTCACCTATTATACGGGCTTCAAGGTCAACTCGGGCGAGTACAAGGTCATGGGCCTCGCGCCCTATGGCGAACCCAAGTTCAAGAACCTGATCCTCGACAAGATCGTCGACCTCAAGGAAGACGGCTCGTTCCGCCTGGATCAGCAGTATTTCGACTATTGCACCGGCCTGCGCATGACGAACGACAAGTTCGGCGCGCTGTTCGGCGGCAAGGCGCGTACGCCCGAGCAGCAGCTCACGCAGCATCACATGGACCTCGCGGCGTCGGTGCAGGCCGTCACCGAGGAGATCGTGATCCGGCTCGGCAAGTCGGTGAAGAAGGAAACCGGCGCCAAGAATATCTGCCTTGCCGGCGGCGTGGCGCTGAACTGCGTCGCCAACGGCAAGCTGCTGCGCGAGAACATATTCGACGGCATCTGGGTGCAGCCCGCAGCCGGCGATGCTGGCGGCGCGGTCGGTGCGGCCTACGCCGCCTATCACGGGTTCCTCGGCCAGGCGCGCAAGCTCAATGGCCACATGGACAGCATGGCGGGCTCCTATCTCGGCCCCGAGTTCAAGGACGACGAGATCGCCGAGCGCCTCACGGCGGCGGGCGCCAAGTTCACCCGTCTCACGCACGCCGAGATGATCGATCAGACCGCGCAGGCGCTGGCCGACTCCAAGGCGGTGGGCTGGATGCAGGGTCGCATGGAATTCGGTCCGCGCTCGCTTGGCGCCCGGTCGATCCTGGGCGATGCGCGCTCGCCCTCGATGCAGAAGACGCTCAATCTCAAGGTCAAGTATCGTGAATCGTTCCGTCCCTTCGCCCCCGCGGTGCTGAGCGAGGACGTGTCGAAGTACTTCGACATCAAGACCGAGAGCCCCTACATGCTGATGGTCGCGCCGGTGAACGAAGACCGCCGCCGCGCCATGACCGAAGCGGAGCAGGCGCTGTTCGGCATCGACAAGCTGAACGTGCCGCGGTCCGACATTCCGGCGGTTACCCATGTCGATTACTCCGCGCGCATCCAGACGGTGCACGCGGAAACCAACCCGGACTTCCACAAGCTCCTCGAGGCCTTCAAGGCCAAGACCGGCAGCTCGGTCCTGGTGAACACTTCGTTCAACGTCCGCGGTGAGCCGATCGTCTGCACGCCCGAGGACGCGTTCCGTTGCTTCATGGGCAGCGAGATCGAAGTGCTGGTGGTCGGCAACTGCTTCCTCAAGAAGGAAGATCAGGATCCGGCGCTGAAACTCGACTACAAGAACGCCTTCGAGCTCGACTAGCCCGATGCGGGCGGTCGTCTGCGATCGCCTCGGCGATCCCTCGGTCCTTCGTATCGAACAACGCCCGATCCCCGAAGCGGGGCCGGGCGACATCGTGGTCCGGGTTGGCGCGGCCTCGGTCAATTTCCCCGATGTCCTGATGGTGGCGGGTGGCTACCAGCACAAGCCGGAGCTGCCTTTCGTGCCGGGCATGGAAGGCGCGGGCGTCGTCCATGCCGTCGGTTCGGACGTAACCACCTGGAAGCCGGACGACCGGGTGATCTTCGGCGTCCGCCCGGGTGCCTTTGCCGAATATGTCCGCGTGCCGGCCAAGGGCCAGCTCCTGCGGCTGCCGGCCGACTGGTCGTATGCCGAGGGTGCGGGCTTCAGGGTCGCCGCCCAGACCGCCTTCCATTCGCTGGTTCATCGCGCCCAACTCAAGAAGGGCGAGATGCTGCTGGTTCACGGCGCCTCGGGCGGCGTTGGCCTGGCGGCGGTTCAGCTCGGCAAGCATCTCGGCGCCACGGTGATCGCCACCGGCAGCGACGATGCCCGGCTGGCGATCGTGCGCCAGAACGGCGCCGACCATGTCGTGAATTATCGCACCGACGATTTCGTCGCGGCGGCCAAGCGCCTGACCGACGGGCGTGGCGTCGACGTCGTCTACGATCCGGTCGGCGGCGAGGTGCTGGAGAAATCCGTGCGGGCCGCCGCCTATGGCGCGCGGCTACTGGTCGTGGGCTTCACCTCGGGCGGGCCGAGCAAGCTCATGTCCAACCACATCCTGATCAAGGGGCTGACGGTACTGGGCGTGCGGGCCGGCGAGACGATCCTGCGCCACTCGCCGGAGCTCGGCCGCGACTATGTCGAGGAACTGCCGCGGCTCGCGGGCCTCGGCGTCATGCGGCCGCACATCTCGCATCGGTTCCCGATGGAGCGCGCGGCCGATGCCTTCCGTGCCCTGATCGACCGCAAGGTGGTCGGCAAGGTCGCAATCGAGATGAACGCCGCCGACTAACGTCTAGCGCGCGTAAAAGATCGTCACCTTGCGATCGATCTCCGAGGCGTTCTCCTTGCCCAGGCTCATGTTCCCGAAGGCTTCCGGGTCGGCGACGATCGTGATGTTCTTGCCCGGATAACCGGCATGCACCATCGCGGCGGCGACGGCCTGTGCCCGCGCCCGCGCGAGCTTTTCGTTGTAGGCCTTGTCGCCCAGTTTGTCGGTATGGCCGATCAGGCAGATGGCCGAAACCTGCCGGTCCTTGGCAGTTTTGACGGCCTGCGCGATGACGGGCTTCTCGGCCGGCCGGACCTGCGAACTGCCGAGATCGAACAGGATACGCACGGGCTGCGGTTGGGTGCTGCCACCGCCGCGCGGGCAGGTGCCGACGGTCTGTGCGAACGAGGGCAGGGCGGCGAGGAGGGTACCGGCCGCGACGAGCGCCCCAAGTCTTTTCATTTAAGCTCTCCGTTGAGGGCCATTTCCACGAATGGCAGGCGATCGTTGCCGAAGAACATCGTGCTGTCCACGAAGCAGGTCGGTGCGCCGAACACGCCGCGCGCCACGGCCTCGTCGGTCGTGGCCTTGAGGCGATCCTTGACGTCCTGATCCTGGATCCGCTGGCCGAAGGCTGCGGCGTCGAGGCCGGCGGCGGTGAGCACGGCCGCGATCTCGTTGATGTCGTTGAGGTTGCGTCCGTCGACCCACATCGCCTTGTAGACCGTCGGGTGGTAGCGCTCGAACAGGCCGTCAATTTCGGCCGCCGCCGCGCCACGCATCAGGGCGAGCGTATTCACCGGGAAATGCGGATTGGCCCGGAACGGTACGCCGTAGTGCCTGGCCCACATCGGCATGTCGGCGGTTGCCCATTTCGATTTGGCCGGCACCGTCATCGGAGAGGCGTTGCCCGTGGCCTTGAACACGCCGCCCAGCAGCATCGGTTTCCTGATCAGGGTAGCGCCGGTGCGCGCGGCGATGGCGGCGACTTGCGTGTCGGCTAGGTAGCTGTAGGGGCTGCCATAGTCGAAGTAGAATTCCAGCGTGCGAGCCATCGTTTTCTCCCCTGCTTGTCGCCAACCTGCGCTGCTTCTAGCGTCGCGACAAGGAAATCGAGGGAAGGAACAACATGAGCCGCGTTGCAGACAAGGTCGTGCTCGTCACGGGCGCAGGATCGGGCATTGGCCGCGCCACCGCAAAGCTCCTGGCGGCCGAAGGTGCCACCGTGATCGTCACCGACGTCAACCGGCCGGGTGGCCTCGAGACGGTGCAGCAGATCGGCGGCAGGGCGCGCTTCGAGGAACAGGACACGTCGAAAGAAGCGGATTGGAAACGCATCATCGACGACATCCTGGCGCGCGAGGGCCGGCTGAATGGGTTGGTCAACAATGCGGGCATCGCCGGTCCGTTTCCCTCGACTTTCGAAAGCGAGAGCCTGGAGCAGTGGCGCCGCATTCTGTCGATCAATGTCGAGGGTGTTTTCCTCGGCTGTAAATATGGCGTGCCTGCGCTGCGTTCGTCCGGTGGCGGGTCGATCGTCAACTTGTCGTCGCTCGCGGCTTTCCTCGGTACACCCGACCTTTCGGCCTACGGCGCGAGCAAGGGCGCGGTGCGCCAGTTCACCAAGACAGTTGCAATCGATTGCGCGCGCAAGGGCTACAAGGTGCGCTGCAATTCCGTGCATCCCGGCATCATCATCACGCCGATGGGGGAGAGCATCCTGCCGAACGAGAAGGCACGCGAGCGCACGCGTCAGCGCGTGCCGGTCGGCGAATTCGGCACGCCGGAGGACATTGCCTACGGCGTGCTCTACCTGATTTCAGACGAGTCCCGCTTCATGACCGGCGCCGAGCTGGTGATCGACGGCGGCATGAACGCGATATAAGACGGCTTACTTGATGCTGACCTGATGGGTGACCTTGTCGCCGTCGGTAATGGTGATCTGCTGGAAGCCGAGCAGCTTCAGCAGGTCGAAGAAGTTGGCGTCCTCCGCCACGGTGCGCTCCTGGAAGAACGGCGAGAGGCGCGACATGGTCGTCATGTTCGCGAGGATCGCGCGCATGCGGTAGACCGTGCCCAGTTCGCCGGGCTGCAGCCCGACGATGATCATCTTGTCGGCCTTCTCGCCCTTCACGAAGACCGCGTAGGGAACCCGGTAGGCGGACTGGATCGTGCCCTGGGAAACGACGGTGGCGAACTGCACGCGCTGGGCGCGGTCGGTGCCGGCAATCGTCTGCATCGGCGAGGTGTAGTGCTCCGTCGAGCTGGGCTTCGGATAGTAGTAGCCGATGTAGCGATCTTCCCCGGCCGGTGCCGCTGCCGCGGGCTTACCCGGCGCCGCGACGGGCTTGGGTTGCGGCTGGGCGACAGCCGGCAGGGCGCCAAGCGCGACGACGACGGCGAGGCAAGCGGCAAACCGATTCATCATTTTTGATCCCCCGAGGGTGCGGATTTTGATGCAGACGTGAACGTAGCTAGGGCTAGAACAACGTATAACCGCCATCAATAACGAAGTCGCGTCCCGTCGTGTAGTTGGAGGCACTGCTCGCCAGATAGACGGCGATGGGGCCGAAATCGGCGCCGGTACCCCAGCGACGGCTCGGAATGCGCGGCAGCACGTTGCCGGCGAACTTCGGGTTGGCCACGGCATTGGCCGTCATCTCGGTCTCGATCCAGCCCGGCAGGATCGAATTCACGGTGATCTTGTAGCGCGCCAGTTCGACAGCCAACGCTCGCACCATGGCGGTGACGCCGCCCTTGCTGGCGCCGTAGTGGCTGGAGCGGGCCGCGCCTTCGATGGCGGCCGTGCTGGCCATGGCGACCAGCGAGCCGCCCTGTCCACGCTCGACCATGTGCTTGGCCGCCGCCCGGAAGGTGAAGAACACGCCGTCGAGGTTGACGCGCAGCACGCGCCGCCATTCCTCGTAATCCATCTCGAGAAGCGAGCCCTTGCCGCGGCCCGAGACGCCGGCGTTGGCGACGCAATTGTCGACATGGCCCATCACCTTGATCGTTTCGGCGAAGGCATCCTGGACCTGCTTCTCGTCCCCGACATCGACGGTCAGGGCATGGACCTTGCGGCCATGCTTCTTGAGCTGAGCGACGGCCGCGTCGTTCTTTTCCTTGCGGGTGCCCCAGATGCAGATGTCGGCGCCGGCTTCTGCCATTGCGTCGGCCATGCCGAGGCCGATGCCACCATTGCCGCCGGTCACCAGCGCCACCTTGCCCGTCAGATCGAAGCCCTTGTAGGCCATGCGTCTCTCCCAAACGAAAACCGGGCGGATCAAAGCCCGCCCGGTCTCTAGCGTCAATTGTACCGACGCTCAGTTCAACCTGTCGGTTTCGACCAGCACAATCTCGGCATCCTCGAGCGCCGTGAGCTCGATTTCGTCCTGGTCGACGACAGCGACGCCATCGCGTGCATTGGCCGTCACGGGCTTTCCGTCGCTGCCCCGTACCTCGATCTTGCCCTTGGCCGGTACGAGGTAGGCGGGCTTGCCGCCGAGCTTCTGACGGATCGACTGGCCTGCCTTCAGGGTGCCTGCGAGCAACGAGCCATCGGCATAGAGCGGGATCGCTCCATCGTCGCCGCGCCCCGATGCCAGAGGCACCAGCCTGCCGTCGCGCCCGTCGGCCGGGAACTGTACGGTCTCCCAGCGTGCCGGTACGCCCTGCTTGTTAGGCAGGATCCAGATCTGGAACAGCTCGGTTTCGGCCTGCTCCATGTTGTACTCGGCGTGCTGAATGCCGTCGCCCGCACTCATCACCTGGATCTGGCCTGCTTCGGTGCGGCCTTCGTTGCCGAGATGATCCTTGTGCGTGATCGCGCCTTTGATGACGTAGGTCACGATCTCCATGTCGCGATGCGGGTGCGGCGGAAAACCGGACTGCGGGGCAATGCGGTCGTTGTTCCACACGCGCAGGGCGCCCCAATGGATACGCTCCGGGTTGCGGTATTCGGCAAAGCTGAAATGGAAGTTGGCGTTGAGCCAGCCGTGGTTCGACTTGCCGAGCTTCTCGAAAGGTCTGAGTTCGATCATGGTATTTACCTCTTGGGCCCAAAATGGCGCCACGAGGCAGGCGATCAAGTTTCGGGTTGGTAACGGCAGCTTCCGCCGTTCTCAGCGGCCTTCGCGCCACCAGGCGCTGCCGATGGCCAACAGGAAGGCCAGCGCCACGAGGATGCCGGGCAGCAGCGGAAGCTGGTTGATTCCGGCAACCGTATAGCCTTCGTTGCGGCGCACGCCGATCCAGTCGGAGCCGCCGGCGGCGCGGCCAGGACGCACGGCGCGGATATCGGGTTCGCTCTGGTCGCTAAGCCACATCAGGCCGCCATTGGTCGCTTCGACCAGCGGCTTGAGCTTGGCGTCGGTTGCGCGCACGTCGGAGAATTCCAGCGGGTCGGGGCTGCCCACGGCCGCGACGGTGCGCAACGTGCCGTCGTCGAAGCGATAGAGGCCGGGCTTGTCGACGTCGACGACGGCAACGCCCAGACCCGGTGCGGCCTGGCGCAGATCCAGGGTCCGCGTCTCGCCGCCGTTCGGCGGCGTGCCGGGCATCGTCATCGCGACCTGCGGGAAGCTGTTGGCGAGCGTGCGGCGCGTCACTTCGATGCGACCGCCGACGGCCGTGGCGCGCAGGGCTTCTTCTTCGAGGTCGGGCTCCTTCATCAGCCAGTGAGCGACGCGGCGCACCAGCTCGGGCTGCGGCCCGCCGCCGTCGATGCCGCGATTCCACAGCCACAGGTGATCGGACATGAGCTGAGCCACGCGGCCTTCGCCGACGCGGTCTAGGATGACCAGCGGCCGGTCTTCGGCGCCTGCCAGTACGGCATTGCCGCGTTCGGTGCGGGACGTCACGAGACGGAACCAGCGGCCCCACTCGGGTTCCTTGTCGGGGGCGCCGGCCTGCGGCAGGTTCGCCGTTACCGGATGGCGCTGGCCGATATCGGTGACCTTCGGCTTGAACGGAGTCTCCAGCACGTCGCCCAACGGCGCCGCAGGCAGCACGGCGCCGAGCGGCGTGCGATAGAGCGAGCGCTGGGTGGCGAAGACCGGGCCGACCGACACCAGCAGCGCGCCGCCGCCCTTCACGTATTCGGCGATGTTGCGGAAGTAGTCGCGCGTGATCAGGTTCCCCGACTCGTAGCGGTCGAAGATGATCAGGTCGAATTCCTTCAGCTTCTGCTCGAACAGCTCGCGCATCGGGAAGACGATCAGCGAGAGTTCGCGCACCGGCGTGAAGTCATCCTTCTGCGGCGTGCGCAGAATGGTGAAGTGCACGAGGTCGACGGCCGGATCGCTCTTCAGCAGGTTCCGCCATGCCCGCTCGCCCTGATAGGGCTCGCCCGACACCAGCAGCACGCGCAGGCGGTCGCGCACGCCGCTGATGGTGAAGAGGGCGCGGTTGTTGTCGAGCGTGAGCTCGTTCTGGCCTGCGCCGACTTCCAGCTCGACGACATTGGCGCCGGGATTGCCGACGGTGATCGGCAGCTCGACCGAGCGGCCGACCGGCACGTCGATGCGGCGGACGACATCGCCGCCGACGGACAGCGTGACCGGCGCGGTACCGCCGGCAGGATCCTCGATCCGGAACTTGGCCGTCACCTGGCGACCGACGACGCCGAACCGCGGCGACTGTTCGAGTACGATCAGCCGGTCGCGCTCGTTCTTCTTGCCGGCAATCAGCGCATGTAGAGGCGCGCCGCCCAGCTCCGGCGGCACGCCGGCCGGGACGTCGTGGACCTGGCCGTCGCTCAACAGCACGACCGCCGCCAGCCGCTCCGGAGGGACCTCGACCAGCGCCGAGCGCATCGCCTCGATCAGGCGTGTGCCGCCCGGCCGTTCGCTGCCGAGCTGGATGTGCGAGGGCTGCAGCACCGTTTCGCGAACCTCGAGACCGTCCTGCTCGCCGAGTTTGCGCTTCAGACTTTCTCGCGCCGCCTGGACCTGCTGGCGGCGTTCGCCGATGGTCATGGAGTCGCTGTCGTCGACCACGATTAACGCCACGTCGGCGATCGGCTTGCGCTTTTCTTCGATCAACGACGGGTTGGCGAGTGCGGCCAGCACGACGACAAGCGAACCCAGCCGCCACAGGGTGCCGCGCGCACCGGCCCGCAGGCCGAGCAGCACCAGGACAAGGCCGATGCCACCCAGAACAGCGAGGACCGTCCACGACAGCAGTGGGTCGAAAGCGACGGAAACGGCCGAGGTCATGTTCATCGCCTTAGCCTCTGCATGATGTCGGGCAGATGGACCTGATCGTCTTTGTAGTTGCCGGTGAGGGCGTGCATTACGAGGTTCACGCCGAAGCGGAAGGCCATCTCGCGCTGAGTCTCACCGCCCGGCGAGACAGGCATGACGCCGCGGCCACGCTGGTCGACCGCCCAGGCACCGGCATAGTCGTTGGAGCCGATCACGATCGTCGTGACGCCGTCGTTGACGCGACCGCTGCCGGCTTCGATCCAGAGCTTTCCGCCCTGCCAGCGGCCGGGCATGTCGGACAGAAGGTAGAAGGCCTTGGTCAGCACATGGTCCGGCGGCATCGCCTGCAATGGTGGCGTCTCGATGCCGGCCAGCAGGCGCTTGAGGTCGGGGTTGCCACCGGCGGGACGATCGAAGCTCAGGTGCTGGTCGCGCGTGTCGATGAAGATGATGCCGCCGGTCCGCAGGTAGCGGTCGAGGGCAGCCTGGGCGCGCGGCGACAGAGCGGGCTGCGTCGACGTCACGGGCCAGTAGATCAGCGGATAGAGTCGCGGCTCGTCGCGCTCCAGGTCGAGGCCGACCGGATCGGCCGGCTCGACGGACGTGCGGTTGCGCAGAATCTCGCTCAGACCTTCGAGCCCCGCCTTGCTGATGTCGTCGACTTCCTTGTCGCCCGTAACGATGTAGGCGAGCCGCATGTCGAGCGAGCCCTTGAGCGCCTGCTCCTCTGTGAGCGGCGGTGGGCCGGGCTTGTCCTGAGGCGTGGCCTGTGTCGCAGCCGGCCGCGGCGGTTGCGGCTGTTGGGCCTGGACGTCCGGCGCGCCGGCGAGCGCGGCCGCCAGCAACAGCGCTGCCGGAGCGGCACGGCCGATGCGGAGCGCGCGCGGCAGCAGGCCACGCAGCCACAATGAGATCAAAAGGTCGGCCAGCAGCAGAAGAAGCGCGCCCAGCAGGAACCAGCGCGACAGGTCCGTCTCTCCGCCTTCCGACAGCGTGTCGCTCGAGATGCCGCTCGGCAGCATGAGCGGCGTGGGTGCCGGGATGCGGCCGCCGATATTGAAGGCGACCTGTGCGTTCTCGTCGCCATAGAGGCCCGGCGGCGAGATGGGCTTGGGCACGAACGTCTCGCCTGCGTCGGCGGGCAGCATCTGGATACCGGCAGGCGGCGCGCCGAGACGGCCGAAGCCATCGAGCGTACGCCACGGCTTCAGCGCCTTGTTCACGCCGTCGCCCGCAACGCCGCGCGACAAGGTCACCAGCCGCTGCAGCATGTTCACGAACAGGCCGGAAAGCGACATGTTGCTCCAGCCCGTATTCGCCGTGGTGTGGATCAGCACCAGATACCCCTGGCCACGCTTTTCGGCGGTGACCAGCGGCGTGCCGTCCGCCAGCCGCGCCCAGGTCTTGTCGGCGAGGTCGGGCGTCGGCTCGGCCAGCACCTGCTGGGAGATGCGCACGTCCTTCGGGATCGGGATGCCGAGGAAGGGGCTGTTGGCCGGGAATTCGGCGAGCGCACTCGGCTCGCCCCAGCTCATCACGCCGCCCAGCGCCCGATCGCCGAGGCGCAACGGCGTCGGCACGAGATTGTCGTTGCCCTGGGCGAGATTGGGACCGGCAAACCGTACGGCGACGCCGCCGCGTTCGATCCATTTGGCGATCTCTTCGCGGTCGTTGGCCGACGGCGCGGCACCATCGGGAATCAGCAGCACGGCCGTGTTGCGCGTCAGGACCGATTCGCGATCGCCGATGCTCAGGCTGACATAGGGATCGAGGGCGCGCTCGAGGAAGTAGATCTCCTGCAGGAGCGGCTGCCCGCCCGCTGTGGCCCGTTCGCCGAGAATGGCGACGGGTCGGCGGCGGTGACGTTCGTCGAGCAGGATGGCACTGCCGGCGCCGCCCTGGGTCTCGATGTCGAGGCGCGCCATGCGGTTGCGCAACTCGGCCGGCGCGACCAGCACGCCTTCGCCTTCCGTCGCAGAGGCGGCGAAGTCGAGCTCGATGCGGGCGACGACGCGGCCATGCTCGTCCGAAGCCTGGATTGCCGTCTTGCGCGGCCCGTCGGCCACCGGGCGCAGTGCCTTCACCTTGAGGTCACGGCCTTCGGCAGCCGGCGGCAGGAGCAGCAGCGGCGTCGTGGCCTGATCGGGCAGCAACACCTGCAGGCCGTCGAAGCGGCGGAGCCGTTCGGTCAGGCGCGCCGTGCCTTTGTCTTCCAGCCCGTCGCTCAGCCAGACGACATAGGCGCCGGGATCGACCTGCTGCTGGTCGATGGCGGTGACGGCCGCCGCACGGTCGGTCGGCCAGGGCTTGGGGCGGAAGGCGCGCAGCAGGGTACGGGCCTCGTCCGGCCGCATCGCGCCGCGACGCAGCACCGGAGCATCGAGAGGGGCCGGCGCGGTTCCGATCAGCACGACGGGTCGGTTGGCGCGCTCGGCGCGCTGGATCAGGCGCTCGGCATGGGCGATGCGCGTCGCCCAACCCGGCGCCGATGACCAGCCGTCGTCGATCACCAGCATCAAGGGCCCACGGCCCGGCAACTCGGCCTGCGGGTTCAGAAGCGGCCGGGCGACCGCCAGGATCAGCGCGGCGGCGAGAAGAAGGCGCAGCAGCAGCAGCCACCATGGCATCTTCATCGGCGTCTGTTCGGCAGGCTCCAGACCGATCAGCAGGCGGATGGCCGGAAAGCGCACCAGCTTGGGCAGTGGCGGGATCAGCCGCAGCAGCCAGTAGATCACCGGCAGCGCCAGCAGCAGGGCCAGCATGCCGGGGGCGGCAAACGCGAAAGCGCCGAAGCTCAGCATGGTTCAGGCCGTCGTCAGCCGACGCAGGTCGGCCATGGCGAGGTAGAGGGAGAGCAGGACGGTCTGGGCCGGCCGGTCGGTGCGGTGCAGGTGCACCGTCCAGTTGGCGGGGCGGGCGAGGCGCTGCAGGCCCTCCCGTTGGGCGGCGAGGCGTGCACCGTAGGCCGTGCGCACCGTTTCGACGCGACGGATCGTGTGCTGGCCTTCGGCTTCCAGGCCCTCGAACTTCACGTGGCCATCGAAGGGCAGATCTTCCTCGGCGGGGTCGAGCACCTGCACGAGATGACCGCGCACACCGGCGCTCGCATAGTAGCGAACGATGTCCTCGATCTTTTCCAGCGGGTCGAGCCAGTCGGAAACCAGCACGACAGTGCCATGCGCCGGAAGCGGCACCATCGGCGGCAGGCTGGGCGGCTGGCGATTGCCCTCGCGTGTCTCGTCGAACAGGGTTTCGGCGACGCGTCGGACGGCGATGCGGCCGGTGATCGGGCGCATACCAGTTCCCAGCACGGCGACCCGCTCGGCAGCGTCGGTCAGCAGGCTTGCGAGCGCGAGCGTGATCACCTCGGCGCGGACTGCCTTGGTGTCGAGGCCGCGCAGCGAGGCGTACTGCATGGACGGCGACCCATCGCGCCACAGCCACACGCTGGCGGCAGCCTCCCATTCGGTCTCGCGCACGAAGAGGTTGCGGCTGCGCGCGCTCTGGCGCCAGTCGATCTGGCTGGCGCTGTCGCCGTCGCGATACGGCCTGTACTGCCAGAAGGCATCGCCCTGGCCGACGCGACGCCGGCCGTGCACGCCCTGGATGACCGTCGCGGCGACGCGATCGGCCGCCACCATCAAGGCAGGCAGCGTTCCGGCGAGTTCCAGCGATCGGTTGAGGGTTGAAGGTGAGGCCATCGGCTCCCGCGGGGCAATGCTCAAGCCGGCATCAGGCCAGGCGGGCGCACATCTGGGCGATCACGGACTCCACGGTCACGCCTTCGGCGCGTGCGGAGAAATTCACGGCCATGCGATGACGCAGGATCGGGCCGGCCAGCGCCACCACGTCGTCGACCGACGGTGCGAGACGGCCCTGGATGATGGCGCGCGCGCGGCAGGCCAGCATGAAGGCCTGGCTGGCGCGGGGGCCGGGCCCCCAGGCAACGCGCTGGCGGACAATGTCGAGGTCGGTGTGCTCGGGCCGGCCGGCACGGACCAGCTTCAGGATGGCGTCGACGACGCTCTCGCCGATCGGCAGGCGGCGGACCAGCGATTGCGCGGCCATCAGGTCGGCCGGCGTCAATGCCTGCACCGGCGTCGCTTGGACCGCGCCGGTCGTGCCGATCATGATCTGGCGTTCCGCCGCCTCGTCGGGGTAGCCGACGTCGATCTGCAGCAGGAAGCGGTCGAGCTGCGCTTCGGGCAGCGGATAGGTGCCTTCCTGTTCGAGCGGGTTCTGTGTCGCCAGCACATGGAACGGCGCCGGCAGGTCGTAGCGCTTGCCGGCCACGGTGACGTGCTTCTCCTGCATGCTCTGCAGCAGGGCCGACTGTGTGCGCGGGCTGGCGCGGTTGATCTCGTCCGCCATCAGGAGCTGGGCGAAGACCGGGCCTTGCACAAAGCGGAAGGAGCGGCGGCCGGCATCGGTCTCTTCGAGTACTTCCGAGCCCAGAATGTCGGCCGGCATCAGGTCGGGCGTGAACTGGATGCGTTTGGCATCCATGCCGAGCACGACGCCCAGCGTGTCGACCAGCTTCGTCTTGGCGAGGCCCGGGACACCGATCAGCAACAGGTGGCCGCCCGAGAGCAGCGCAACCAGCGTTTGATCGATGACGTCCTGCTGGCCATATATGACCTGACCGATGGCGGCGCGGGCGGCACGGAGTTGTCCGCCCAACCGCTCGATATCGGCGAGGGCGGCCTGGGCGTCAGCGTCGGTAGCAGTGGATGTGTCGGGGGCCACCAGGGCGCTCCTGTCGTCGAAGGAATATAGTTGAGGGAAGCCCAGAATTGAGGCCGGAACAAGGGCATGACAGTTGACGAAATTGTGCGGCGGGTCGGTGAGCGCAGCCGACGCTTGGCATCTGGATTGCCCGTCCTCCAACCACCGCTCGGCAGCGACTTCTCCCTAAGTGGCGTAGTGCCATTGCCGGAGGTCTGGCGGCCGGCGGCCGTCCTGGTGCCGCTGGTGCGCCGCGATGCGGGACTGACGGTACTGCTGACCCAGCGCACCGAAGACATGCCGAGCCATGCCGGCCAAATCGCCTTTCCCGGCGGCCGCCGTCAGGCTGAAGATCCCGACGAGATTGCGACCGCCCTGCGGGAAACCGAGGAGGAAGTAGGACTCACCCGCGATTTCATCGAGGTGATCGGGTCCATGGACCACTATCGCACCGGGACGGGGTACGAGATCACGCCGATCGTCGGCATCGTCACGCCGGGATTCACGGCCCGTGCAGATCCGCGCGAGGTCGCCGACGTCTTCGAGGTGCCGCTCGACCATTTCCTCGACGAGCGCAATCACCGCATCGACAGCCGGGTCTGGCAGGGGCGAGAACGACGCTACTACGCCATGCCGTACGGCGAACGCTACATCTGGGGCGCGACGGCCGGTATGCTGAAGAACCTGCAATTCGTGCTGACTGCTGCGGATTGACGTAGGACTGGAGCCGTCATGCGCATCGTTCTCCTGGTCCTGGGCCTCGTGCTGGCGCCGACCATTGCCTTCTTTCTTTGGGCATGGGGCGTGAAGATCAAGCAGGAGCGGCGGCTTGCCGGCACCCTGCCGTCCTGGCAGGACCTGCCGATGACCTGGCTTGGCATCGTGGGCTTCATCTGCGCGATCATCGGCTTCATCGTCATGTTCTTCACCCAGAATCAAGGTTACGGCGGGCTCTTCGCGCCATGAAGCCGTCCGGTCGTCTCGAGGCTGCGCCGTGGGTGAACGACCCGGCAGTGCGGACCTTGTTTGCCGCGCTCGATCAGGCGAGCATCGTCGCCCGCTTCGTCGGGGGCTGCGTGCGCAACAGCGTGCTTGGCCGCGCCATCGACGATTACGATCTGGCAGTTTCGCACAAGCCGGACGTCGTGATGCGCACCCTGGAAGCGGCGAAGGTCAAGGTCGTGCCGACCGGCATCAAGCACGGGACGGTGACGGCGGTGATCGACGGCCGGCCGTTCGAGCTCACGACCCTGCGGCGCGATGTCGAGACCGATGGCCGCCGCGCCGTCGTCGCCTTCACCGACGACTGGCTGGAAGATGCCGGCCGTCGCGACTTTACCTTCAATGCGCTCTACGCCGACCGCGACGGCACGCTCTACGATCCGTTCGACGGTCGTCGCGATCTCGCCCAAGCGCGCGTGCGGTTCATCGGCGATGCCGAAACCCGCATTGCCGAGGACCGGCTGCGCGTGCTGCGCTTCTTTCGTTTCCATGCCTGGTACGGCAAGCCGCCCTTCGACGCGGCGAGCTTCGATGCCTGCCGTCGCAATGCCGGTTCTCTGCGCGGCCTCTCGGCAGAGCGCGTGTCCAAGGAATTGCTGCGTCTCCTCAAGGCGCTGGATCCAGCAGATACGATTGCCGCGATGGTCGAGGCGGCCATCCTCGATCAATGGCTGCCGGAATGTGTGGGAGCCGCCCGCCTGCGCGTCTTGATCGCGCGCGAGGACAAGCCCGATCCGTTGCGCCGGCTGGCCGCGATCCTGCCTCCGGGCGCCGATGCGACAGCCGTCGGCAAGCGACTGAAACTCTCGACACAGGAATCGTTACGGCTCGACGTGATGCTCGCTTCCGAACCCGCAATCGACATCACGGGCGGTCCCAAGGCCTGGCGCGCCGGGATCTACCGCCTGGGCGGCGGCCTCTACGCCGACCGCTTGCTCCTGGCGACAGAGGCGCCGGGCGACTGGCAAGCAGCACTTGCGATGGCGCGTACTTGGACGCCGCCGGAACTGCCGGTAAGCGGCGGCGATGCGCTGAAGCTCGGTCTGAAACCCGGCCCTCGTGTCGGTGCGCTGATCGAAGCGGTGGAGCAGTGGTGGATCGCAGGCGACTTCACCGCAGACCGCGCAGCCTGCCTCGCTGAACTTGAGCGCCTTGTCCGGGCATCGTCGTGATTCGTCCCGGCCTGACCTTCGTGCTGTGGCTCGCGATCGCGGCCGTCGTCGTCTTGAACGATCTGGTCGGCGACACCTGGATCGCGGCGGCGCTCTCGGTGCGTGCGGTCGAGTGGTACAAGGTGCTGATACCGGCGCCTTACGTTCTGATGATGGCCATCATCCACGCGCGGCGCACGGCGGGACCGAACTGGTTCGAGGCGGCATGCCTTGCGGCGCTGTTGTGGCCGACATCGACGGTCCTGGTCGACTTTCTCTATGCACGCGTAACCTACGACGAAGAGCCAGCGGTCTTTCTCGATCGCTTCGCTTTCTGGTGGGGCGCGCCCTATCCGCTGCTGGTGCTCCTGCTGTGCGCCGCGCCCTTGATCGCCGGCAAGGTCTTCGCGCGCCGTCGATGAACAACATCGCGCGGCTCTGCATCTCGGGCTATCGCTCCCTGCGCGACGTTCGGCTGGAGCTGGGGCCGCTTACGGTCGTCACCGGCGCGAACGGCAGCGGAAAATCCAGCCTCTATCGCGCGCTTCGGCTGCTGGCCGATGTTGCGCAGGGGCGGATCATCCAGTCGCTCGCCATCGAAGGCGGTCTGCCATCGGCGCTGTGGGCCGGACCCGAGGCTTTCTCCCGCGCCATGAAAGCGGGCAATCAGCCAGTCCAAGGTCTGGTGCGCAAAGCTCCGGTCAGCCTGAAGCTGGGTTTCGCTTCTGAAGAGTACGGCTATGCCATCGATCTCGGCGTTCCAATCCCGGTGCCGAAATCGCGCTTTGGCCGCGATCCCGAGATCAAGTCGGAGGCCCTGTGGACCGGACTTGTTCTCGGCCGCGCCAACGTCTTTGCGCAGCGCAAGGGTCCGTATGTGAGCCTGCGTGACCAGGAGGGAAGCTGGCGGGCGGCCTACGACAAGCTTGCGCCCTACGACAGCATGCTGACCCATTGCAGCAATCCCGACGATGGCGCGGAACTGCTGCTGTTGCGCGAGCATATGCGCGCCTGGCGGTTCTACGATCACTTCCGCACCGACAGCGAGGCACCGGCGCGGCGGCCTCAGATCGGCACGCGCACGCCGGTGCTGGCAGCCGACGGCGCCGACCTTGCGGCCGCCATCGCGACGATTCAGGAAGTTGGCGCGAACGACGAACTCGATGCAGCGATCGCGGACGCCTTTCCCGGCGGCTCGATCGACGTTCGCGATGCCGGCGGGCTCTTCGAGATCGAGATGAACCAGCACGGGCTGCTGCGCTCGCTCCGGACCTCCGAACTCTCGGATGGGACCTTGCGCTATCTTCTGCTGGTCGCGGCTCTACTGTCGCCGCGGCCGTCGCCGTTGATGATTCTCAACGAGCTGGAGACCAGCCTGCATCCCGATCTGCTGGCACCGCTCGCTCGCCTGATCGCCAAGGCGTCTAAGCATTCCCAGGTTATCGTCGTCTCGCACGCGGCCGCTCTGGTCACTGCCTTGCACAAGGCGGGCGCGCACCAGATCGTCCTTACGAAGAAACTGGGCGAGACGGTCGTTTCCGACGATGCGCGACCAGCCTGGAACTGGCCGCCGCGCTGACGGCTATTGGCGGACGGCCTCGCCATGACGGCCGACGCCCTGCACGAAGCGTCCTGCACCGGACTGGAAGCCCTGCGCAAAGGCGGCCTTGCTGCCTTCGATCTCGAAGCGAATGGCCGCGTCCTCCGGCAGGTCCCACTGCTTGATCAGCGACTCGCGGTCCGAAAGCATGGCGATCTGCGGCAGGCCGGCGAGCTCGTGTGCGAGCTTCTCGGCTTCCTGACGCGCTTCACCCGCTTTCACGAGGCGATTCACCAAGCCGATAGCGTGCGCTTCCTTGGCGTCGACGGCGCGGCCCGTCAGCATCATGTCGAGCGCGCGGCTCTGGCCGATCAGGCGGGGCAGGCGCACCGTGCAGCCGTTGGGCATCGGCCCGCCATAGCGACGGCAGAACACGCCGAAGACTGCCGTCTCGTCGGCAACGCGCAGGTCGCACCAGACGGCCAATGCGAGGCCCGCGGCGACCGCGTGACCCGACACGCCGGCGATGACCGGCTTCTTCAACATGCGCTGGGTGACGCCCTTGTCGTCGCCCGCCCAGCAGAAGCCGAGCGCGGCGCCGCTTGCCAGCTCCTTGAGATCGGCGCCGGCGCAGAAGTAGTCGCCCTGGCCGGTGAGAACGGCGACCTTGGCTTCGTTGTCCGCCTCGAAAGCCATGAAGGCGTCATGCAACGCCTTCACCGTCGCGACCGTGCAAGCATTTCGTGCCGCCGGCCGGTTGATGATCACCGTCGTCACCGGGCCGTTGCGCTCGACCAGAACGTCATTGCTTGTCATGTCGCGGTTCCTCGTAAGGGCTGTCAGTTCACGTCGAGCTTCAGCCCTTCCTTGTCGATCACGCCTTTCCACTGCGCGATCTGAGCGGTGACGAACTGGGCGAACTGCTCGGGTGTGCCGTAGGCCGGCGTGCTTGCCATCAACGCGATGCGCTCCTTGGTCTTCGGGCTGTCCAGCCAGACCTTCATCTGGGCATTGAGCGAATCGACGATCGGCTTCGGTGTGCCGGCCGGCAGAAAGACACCGAACCATGTCGAGACGTCGAACGGCTTCAGCTCCGGCATGGTCTCGCAAATCGGCACCAGCTCAGGCGCCGCAGGATTGCGCTGCGCCGAGGTCAGGCCCAACGCCCTGAGCTTGCCTGCGCGGATGAACTCGATGGATGTGGTGAGATTGTCGAAGAAGAACTGGGTGACGCCCGCCGTCAGATCGGCGAGCGCCGGCGCGGCGCCACGGTAGGGGATGTGTTCGGCCTTGGTGCCGGTGAGCTGGAGGAACCAGGCAGCGCTGAGGTGCGGCGACTGGCCGGTGCCGGACGAGGCATAGGAGGCTTTGCCGTTCTGCGCTTTGAGCCAGGCGACGAACTCGGGAATGGTCTTGGCCGGCACCGATGGGTGAAGGACCAGCACGTTGGGGGCGGTGATGGCGTTCGACACCGGGATCAGGCTCGCCGGCGTATAGGGCATGTTGCGGTAGAGCGAATAGGCGATCGCCTGCGGGCCGATATTGCCCATCAGGATCGTGGTGCCGTCGGGCTTCGACTTCACCACTTCGGTCGAGCCGATCACGCCACCGGCGCCCGACTTGTTGTCGACGACACAGGACTGGCCCCAGGCTTCCTGGAGATGGGCGGCCAGCAGGCGGCCCATGATGTCCGTGCCGCCGCCCGGCGCTGCAGGAACGACGACGCGCACACTTTGAGTCGGCGTCCAGGCAGCCTGCGCACGCGAACTGGTGGGCAACAACGCGGCAGCCGGCAAAGCGCTGGCTGCGACCAAGGCCGCACGACGTGTAAGGTGACGAGTCATTGATATCCTCCCTTTGTCATCTTTTCGTTTTCGTTGCTCTTCTCATGCGCCGGTCAAGGCGACATGGCACGTGCGAAGCGTAAAACGTTCCGCCTTGTGGCAGTTTCAGGTCGAGAGGTCGCGATTACGGCCAGCGCACTTCCGGCGGCAGCGACATCAGGATCGCCTCGACATTGCCGCCGGTCATCAGGCCGAACTTGGTGCCGCGATCGTGGAGCAGGTTGAATTCGACGTAGCGTCCGCGCCGCGCGAGCTGGTGGGCGCGCTCGGCCTCGGTCCAGGGCTCGTTCATGTGGCGACGCACCAGTTTGGGATAGATGTCGAGGAAGGCCGTGCCGACATCGCGCGTGAAGGCGAGGTCGCGCGCATGGTCGCCGCTATCCAGGTAGTCGTAGAAGATGCCGCCGACGCCGCGCGGCTCGTTGCGATGCGGCAGGAAGAAGTACTCGTCGCACCATTCCTTGAAGCGCTGATAGTAGGTGGGATCATGCGCATCGCAGGCGGCGCGTAAGGTGGTGTGGAAGTCCCGCGTGTCGGGATCGTGCGGCGTCATCGGCGTCAGGTCGGCGCCGCCGCCGAACCAGCTTCGCGTCGTCACGATGAAGCGCGTGTTCATATGCACCGCCGGCACCTTGGGTGACTGCATGTGGGCGACCAGCGAGATGCCGGAGGCGAAGAAGCGCGGATCCTGGTTGGCGCCGGGGATCTGATTGCGGAACTCGGGGCTGAACTCGCCGAACACGGTCGAGACGTTGACACCCACCTTCTCGAAGACCCGGCCGCGCATCAACGCTATCGTGCCGCCGCCGCGATCCTCGCCGTTCGGCCCCTTGTCGCGCTGCCAAGGCTTGCGCTCGAACCGGCCGGCCGGCTTGTCGCGATGCGTGCCGTCGAGGTCGTCCTCGATCTTCTCGAAGGCGGCGCAGATCTTGTCGCGCAGCCCTTCGAACCAGGTGCGCGCCTCGGCCTTGCGCCGCGCAATGGTCGCGTCGTCGGGCAGCGGCGAGGGGCCTTGGGGGCCGGTGGCGTGGCGGGCGGGCTGGGTCATGCGAGGTCCTGGAATCCCGAGGTCTGGCGAAGCGCCTCGCTCAATACCATCGCGCCTGCGAGCGCGACATTGAGCGAACGTGCGCCCTTTTTGAGCGGTACCCGTACCTGGAGCCCGGCCGCCTCGTGCACCTCGGCGGGGACCCCGGCGCTCTCGCGGCCGAGCAGCAGGATGTCGCTGGCCTCGAAGCGGGCCTGGGGCAGGGGAACGGCGCCCGCCGTGGTCAGGAGGACGAGCCGGCCCTCCGGCCGGTCTCGCCGGAAGGCCGCCCAGGAAGGGTGCCGGATCAGGGTCGCCAGGTCGTAGTAGTCCAGGGAGGCCCGCCGCATCCGCTTGTCGTCCACCGGGAAGCCGCAGGGCTCAATGATGTGCAGGGGGATGTCCAGGCAGGCCGCGAGGCGGATGAAGGCGCCGAGGTTTTGCGGGATGTCGGGCTCGAACAGGGCCAATTGCATGGGCCTTGTATCCTCGTCCGCGCCGCGGAAGCCCGATGCGGCACGCTGTCACAGAAAGCCGCGTTTTGGGACTGCGACCAACAGAGCCTTGAAACATAAGGGGCTTTCGCGGTTTAAAGGCCCATCTCCTCGGGGGGACGGAAGAGAGAAATCATGGCGTCTTCAAGCATTCCAGCTGGCGGGCACAGCGACCCGACCCGGCGCGACTTCCTCATGGTCGCAACGGGCGCCCTTGCCGGCGTCGGTGCGGCGGCCACCGCATGGCCCTTCATCAACAATCTCAATCCCGCCGCGGACACGCTCGCGCTGTCGACCATCGAGGTGAACGTCACCCCGATCCAGGTCGGCCAGGCCGTCACCGTGAAATGGCGCGGCAAGCCGGTGTTTATCCGGCATCGCACACCGGAAGAGATCAAGGAAGCCGAGGCGGTGCCGCTGTCGGCTCTGCCCGATCCGCAGACCGACAATGCGCGTGTCACCGACACGGCGAAGAAGGTTCGCCCGGAGTGGCTGATCATGATCGGTGTCTGCACCCATCTCGGCTGCGTGCCGCTCGGCAACAAGCCGGGTGACCCGAAGGGCGAGTACGGTGGCTGGTTCTGCCCCTGCCACGGCTCGAGCTACGACACCTCTGGACGTATCCGCAAAGGACCGGCACCGAAGAACCTCGTGGTTCCGGAGTACCTGTTCACGTCCGATAGCCTCGTTCGCATCGGCTGATCGACGTCGATCGCCCGCCACTGATCTCGCTGGAGTTCACAGCAATGGCTTCGTCACACGGCACGCCGCCGGTCTTCAATAACAAGGTGATCGCCTGGATCGATCACCGCCTGCCGATCTTCTCGTATATCGAGAAGGAGTATCACACCTTCCCGACGCCCCGGAATTTCAACTACTTCTGGAATTTCGGCGCGATCGCCACGGTGATGCTGGTCCTCATGATCGCGACGGGCGTGGTGCTGGCGACGAACTACACGCCGCATGTGCTGATGGCCTTCGACTCGGTGGAGCGTATCGACCGTGACGTGCCGCAGGGCTGGCTGATCCGCGACCTGCATATGAACGGCGCGTCGTTCTTCTTCATTGCCGTCTACATCCATATCTTCCGCGGCATGTACTACGGCTCCTACAAGGCGCCGCGCGAACTGCTGTGGATCCTGGGCGTCGTCATCTTCCTGCTGATGATGGCAACGGCATTCATGGGCTACGTGCTGCCGTGGGGCCAGATGAGCTTCTGGGGCGCCACCGTCATCACCAACCTGTTCTCGGCCATCCCGGTGGTCGGCGACGCGATCGTGACCTGGCTGTGGGGCGGCTTCGCCGTCGACAACCCGACGCTCAACCGCTTCTTCGCCCTGCACTACCTGCTGCCGTTCATCATCGTGGCCGTCGTGGCGCTGCACGTCGTGGCGCTGCACATCCACGGTTCGAACAACCCGACCGGCATCGACCCGAAGGGCCCGCAGGACACCGTGCCCTTCCATCCGTACTACACGATGAAGGACGGCTTCGGCGTCGTGGTCTTCCTGCTCGTCTATGCCGGCTTCGTCTTCTTCGCGCCTGACTATATGGGCCATCCGGACAACTACATCCCGGCCGACCCGCTGGTGACGCCGGCGCACATCGTGCCGGAATGGTACTTCCTGCCGTTCTACGCGATCCTGCGCGCCATTCCCGACAAGCTCGGCGGCGTGCTGGCCATGTTCGGCGCCATTGCCGTGCTGTTCATCCTGCCCTGGCTCGATACCTCTCGTGTCCGGTCGGCGACGTTCCGGCCGATCTACAAGTGGTTCATGCTGGTGCTGGTGGTCGACGTGATCGTCCTGGGCTTCTGCGGCGCCAACCCGCCGGAAGGCTTCTGGGTGCCGCTGTCGCAGCTCGCCACGCTCTACTACTTCTTCCACTTCCTCATCCTGCTGCCGGTCTTGGGCAAGATCGAACGGCCGTTGCCATTGCCTCCCAGCATTGCCGACGCGGTGCTCAAGAAGAAGGCGGTGTAAGAGCCATGCGTAAGCTACTCGCCACGGGTGTCATCGCACTCGCAGCCCTCGCCACCGGTGCGGTCGCCATTGCGGCCGGCACCACGGAGCAACCGCCGCAGAAGAAGTGGCATTTCCAGGGTCCGTTCGGCACCTACGACCGTGCTGCCGCCCAGCGTGGGTATCAGGTCTATCACGACGTCTGCGCGGCCTGCCATTCGCTGCAGCTGGTGGCCTATCGCAACCTGATGGAGCTCGGCCTCACCGAGAACCAGGTGAAGGACCTGATCAAGGACATCGTCGTCCCCGATCTCAATGACGACGGTCAGCCGATCGAGCGTCCGGCGCGTCCGTCGGACCGCTTCAAGAAGCCGTTCCCGAACATGGCCGCCGCCGCCGCCGCCAACAACGGCAAGGCGCCGCCCGACCTCAGCACCATCGTCAAGGCGCGAGCCAACGGCCCGGATTACATCCATGGCCTCCTCATCGGCTATGTGCCCTACGACAAGCTGACTCCCGAGCAGATCAAGGAGTTCGCCGTCACCAAGGACGACAACTTCAACAAGTACTTCCCGGGCCACAAGATCGCCATGGCGCCGCCGCTGGCGGACGACAAGGTGGCCTACACCGACGGCACCAAGTCGACGCTCGACCAGCAATCGTCCGACGTCGTCGAGTTCCTGGCCTGGGCGTCCGAGCCGCATATGGAGGATCGCAAGCGCACCGGCGTGCGGGTCGTCCTGTTCCTGCTGGCGCTGGCGGGCTTCATGTACGCCGTGAAGCGCATGGTGTGGTCGGACAAGCACTAGGCTCCACGCCCAAAAGACATCAAAGTCCCATACCTCAGGTATGGGGCTTTTTCTTTGGTGGGTCGGTCCTTATCGAAGGATGAGGAAACCGTACGAACCGATAGTTCCTCAATTGCACAGCAGTGCCCTTGACCATGAGGGCGCCCGTCCTACGTCCAGATGACGTCCACTACCCCAGGAGGGCGTCATGTGTGATTACTCATTGGAGCTTTATCGTTCTCGTCCTGCGACTGAAGAAGAGCAATACACGCTTCGCCGCTTCCCCAGCGGCACCATGGGCTTCACAGCCGCCCGCGACTGCGAGACTGCAGTATGCATCCCGGCCGATGCCCGGTTGAGGCTGGAAGGCATCGGTGAGGCCGTGCAGCAAGCCTACTCTGTGAAGCCAATCGAAGAAGTGGTGATGACGCGCATCGAAGGCGGTGCCTACGCGCACAAGGATGCCGTGAGGTTCTCGAACGGCCGGGAAGTTCTGCTTCAGAGCTTCAACGCCGGCATGACTGCCGAGGTCGTCGCGTTCACGTCCGATCTCACGGGTATCGGTGAAATGCGTCGTTGGCGTTCGCCGGCCGAGCTGGTCGATGCCTGACCAAGCGCCGGCATGAGCTCAGGAGGGCTCAGGCCTTCCTGAGCCGGCGGTGTTCGATGGCTTCGTAGCGCTGGATCAGACGACGGGCCCGGTCGATTACCGGGATGTCGATCATTTTGCCATCGACCGAGAAGGAGCCACGGCCTTCGGCTGCGGCTTTCTCGTCCGCGGCGATCAGCTTCCGCGCATAGGCCACGTCTTCATCGGGTGGCGTGAACGCCTCGTTGAGGGCCTGGACCAGGCCGGGATGAATGCAGGTGCCGCCGGAGAAGCCGAAGCGGCGCGCCCGGATGGCGCTCTTCCGGTAGGCTTCGGGATCGGAATAGTCGGCGACCGTACCCAGGATGCCGATCATGGCGACGCCATGGGCCTGTGCGGCGAAAGCCACCATGCGCTTGGGCAGTTCCAGCGTCTCGTCGCCCGGCACCGAGCCGGTTTCCAGCGCGAAGTCCTCGCCGCCCAACATCATGGCGATGACGCGCGGCCCCCGTTCGGCGATATCGTTCAACTCGGTAAGGGCGCGCGGATGTTCGATCATGGCGCCGAAACCTACGCTGCCGACGGGCATGCCGCGCTCGCGCTCCAGCTCCGTCACCAGCTCGTCGAGCAGCCGGAGATGCTGTACGCCCTCGGTCTTGGTGATGAACAGCGCCGACAGGCCCGGTCGCACCGCCGCCTCGATGTCGGGAATGGCAAGACGCAGCGGCCGGTTGATGCGTACCGCGACGTCGGCGCCGCCGCGCGCCACCTTCGTCATCGTCTCGGCCAGCATGGCGCGGGCTTCGGGTTTCTGGGCCGGTTGGACACTGTCTTCGAGATCGACCAGCACGCAGTCCGCGCCGCGCTCGTGGGCCTTGTCGATGAACTTTGGCACATTGCCCGGCACATAGAGGATCGATCGCCAGACGGGCGGAGCAGGGCGGTGGACGGTCACTTCTTCTTTTCCTTGGAGATGGCACCGGACGCACAAAGCCGATCGTATTCGGCTGCCCCCAGCAGCGGCTTCAGCAGCTCTTCGTTGTGTTGACCGACCTTGGGCGCCGCGCTCTTCAGGGCGCCGGGCGTGCCCGACAGCCGCGGCACGACGGGATGGGTCGGCAGCTCGCCCATGTCCTCGTCGGGAATCTCGATCAGCGCCTCGCGTTCTAGCACGTAAGGGTCCTGCACGATCTGCGAGATATCGTTGACCGGGCCGATGGTGACGCCGGCCTCGTCGAAGTACTTCAGGTTCTCCTCGAGATCGCGGGCAGCGATGAAGCCGCCGATGATATCGTCGAGCTCGAGGCCGTTTTTCACGCGCTCGATGTTGGTGGCGAAGCGCGGATCCTTCACCAGCTCGGGCCGTCCGATCTTCACCAGCACGCGCTCGGCCATGCCCTGCGTCGAGGCCGAGAGACAGACCCAGTGGCCGTCCTTGGTCTGATAGACATTGCGCGGCGCTGCGTTGGTCGAGCGGCTGCCGGTGCGTACCTTCACTTCGTTGGTGAGCTTGTGATTGGCGGCCTGCGGGCCGAGCATCGAAAAAAGCGGGTCGAACAGCGGCAGGTCGAGCGTCTGGCCCTTGCCGCCGTTCATCTCGACCTCGCGCAATGCCACCATCACCGCGCCATAGCCGTTGAGGGCGGCCATGCAGTCCGCAAGGTACATCGGTGGCAGCACGGGCTCGCGATCGGCGAAACCGTTCATCGACGCAAAACCGCTATAGCCTTCGATCAGGGTGCCGAAACCCGGCTTGTGGCGATAGCGACCGTCTTGGCCCCAGCCGGAAATGCGCACGATCACCAGCTTGGGATTGATCGCATGCAGCTCGGCCGGCGAGAGGCCCATATCCTCCATGACGCCCGGTCGGAAGCTTTCGACGAGGATAGCTGCCGATTTCGCCAGCTCGTGCACGATGATGCGGCCGGCATCGGAACGCAGGTCCAAGGCAACACTCTTCTTGTTGCGGCTATAGACCTTCCAGGCCGTTTCGACGCCCTTGACCCGCCAGGAGCGCAAGGTGTCGCCTTCCGGCGGCTCGATCTTGATGACCTCGGCGCCGAAGTCGGCGAGCTGCAAGGTCAGCACATTGCCCGCGACCAGCCGAGACAGGTCGACGACGCGGACCCCGTTCAGGGGGCCGCGCGCGCCGGGCTCGAAGGTCTTTTGGGAAGGTTTCCTAGCCAACGTGCTTGGCCATGAACGCGAGCGTGCGCTCATAGGCTTGCTTGGAAGCCGCGGCATCGTAGCTGCCGCGTTCGTCGCAATGGAAACCGTGGTCGGCGGGGTAGTCGAAGATCTGCACGCCGGGATGGAGCTTACGCAGCTCGTTCACATGCTCCATCGGGATGTGCATGTCCTTGTCGCCGAAATGCATCATCGTCGGCACGGTGGGCTTCTCGTTCCGCGTGCCATAGATGCCGCCGCCATAATAGGCGATTGCCGCGTCGGGCTTGAGCCGCGTCGCCGACAGCCAGGTGATGGTGCCGCCCCAGCAGAAGCCGGTGACGCCGACTTTCTTGGCGCCGCGCTTCTTCAGTTCGGCAATGGCGGCATCGACATCCTGCACGGGCTTGTCGAGGCCGAGCTCGGTCACGTACTTGCGGCCTTCGGCGATGGTGTCGGGCGTGTAGCCCAGTTCGACGCCGGTCTTGATATGGTCGAAGAAACGCGGCGCCAACGCGATATAGCCGTCGGCCGCGAACTTGTCGGTCACAGCGCGGATGTGATGGTTGACGCCGAAAATTTCCTGGATGACGACGATGCCGCCTTTGGCGGTGCCGGTCGGAGTCGCGAGATAGGCGCCGATTTCGCCGGCGGCTGACTTAAGTCGAATATCCTCGCCCATGAAAATTCCTCCTCGTTGCGGGCGGCATTGGACATGGTAATGCGACCGGGTTCAACTATTCAGCCGAGCCCGTCGGAGAGGCGCGCCATGTACATTCCGAAGCACTTCGAAGGCGACGAAGCCATCGGCCGTGAGATCATGCTGGCCCATAGCTGGGCGCTGCTGATGACCGCTGGCGAAGACGGTGCGCCGGTCGCCACGCATTTGTCGTTGCTCTGGCAGGACGATGGCACGCCGCACGGATCGCTGGTCGGACATATGGCGCGCGCCAACACTCACTGGAAGCTGTTCGAGCGCAACGTCGATTCGCTGGCATTGTTCTGGGGGCCGCACGCCTATGTTTCGCCCACCTGGTACGCGCCGGGCGCCAAGGTGCCGACCTGGAACTACGTTACGGTCCACGCTTATGGCCGGCCGCAGGTGATCGAGGATACGCAGGGCGCCATCGGCGTGCTGACCAGGCTCGCCTCTGCCTACGAAGGGACGAGCGATGATTCTTGGAGCCTGCGCCAGTTGCCGCCGGGCAATGCCGAGGCACAGACCAAAGGCATCGTCGCGTTTCGCATGGCGCTGTCACGCATCGAGACCAAGATCAAGCTCAGCCAGAATCGCGACCTCGAAGATCGTCGACGCGTCATCGACAAACTCGAAGCGAGCGAAAACCAGGATGCGCAGGCGACCGCGGCCTGGATGAAGCGCGTCTTACCGTAGCAGCGGAACTGCAACGCCTTTACTTAGGCCGAACCATCGTACAGGTTGCCGAAAGATTTCAGTCGGAGGGAAACTAAAATGGCTATGCGTCGTCGTGGTATTGTCAAAGGTGGCTTGGGCACGGTGATCGCTGCCGGTGTCGGAATGCCGCTTTACCTGCCGGCGGCGCGTGCGCAGACCTATCCCAGCAAGCCCATCACCTTCATCGTGCCGTGGCCGGCCGGTGGTTCGAGCGACATTACCCTGCGTGCCATGTGCGAATCGGCAAGCAAGGTGCTGGGCCAGCCCTTCCAGGTCGACAACAAGAGCGGCGCAGCGGGCACGCTCGGCCCGGCAACGATGGCGGCTACCGCCAAGCCCGACGGCTACACGATTGCCCAGCTTCCGATCTCGGTGTTCCGCCTGCCGGTAATGCAGAAGACCGCCTTCGATCCGATGAAGGACTTCACCTACATCTCACATCTCAGCGGCTACACTTTCGGCGTCACCACGGCAGCCGACCAGCCGTTCAAGACCTTCAAGGACGTCATCGAGTTCGCCAAGGCCAACCCGGGCAAGGTGACCTACGGCACGCCGGGTGCTGGCAGCTCGCTGCACATCGGCATGGAGCGGATCGCAGCCCAGGCCGGTATCAAGTGGACGCAGGTGCCATTCAAGGGCGGCGCGGAAACCAATGCCGCCGTGCTGGGCAAGCACACGACCCTGCAGGCCGACTCGACGGGCTGGAAGCCGCTGGTCGATGGCGGCCAGCTCCGCCTGCTCTGCGTCTGGACGGAGAAGCGCACCAAGAACTGGCCGGATGCCCCGACCTTGAAGGAACTCGGCTTCGACATGGTGTTCGACTCGCCGTTCGGTGTCGGCGGCCCGAAGAACATGGACCCGGCGGTGGTCAAGAAGATCGACGATGCCTTCAAGATCGCGCTCGAGGACAAGGCCGTGATCGCCACCCTCGAGAAGTACGATATGACGCCGCGTTACATGACGACGGCGGCCTACGACAAGTTCGCGCGCCAGCTCTATCTCGAGGAGAAGGCGGTCATCGAGAAGCTCGGCCTCGCAGCCAAAGGCTGATCCTCGAGGGCGAACAACGACAACGAACAACGATAAAAATCGTCTGAATCACGAAAAGGCCCAGGGAGGAGCCACTCATCATGCGTCGTCGTTCACTTATGGTCTCATCGGGCGCAGCCGCCGTCGGCGTCTTTGCCCCGTCCATCCTTCGCGCTCAGGGCGCGAAGGATTTCCCCAGCAAGCCGATCACCTTGATCATGCCGTGGCCGGCCGGCAGCGGCGTCGATCTCTGGCATCGCGCCATGGCGGATGCGGCCGCCAAGATCCTTGGGCAGCCGGTGATCGTCGACAACCGCACCGGCGGTTCCGGCACGAGCGGCCCTGCCAGCATGGCGGCCGGCGCCAAGCCCGACGGCTACACGATTTCGCAGATGCCGGTGACGATCTTCCGCCTGCCGCACATGCAGAAGACGCCTTACGACCCGATGAAGGATTTCACCTGGATCCTCCATACTTCGGCCTACACGTTCGGAGTCGTGGTGCGGGCGGATTCGCCGATGAAGACCTTCGCCGACGTGATCGAGTTCGCGAAGGCCAATCCCGGCAAGTTCACCTATGCCACGCCGGGCGCGGGCAGCTCGCTGCACATCGGCATGGAGCAGATCGCCCAGAAGGCCGGCGTGAAGTTCACCCACGTGCCGTTCAAGGGTGGTCCCGAGGGCTGGGCCGCCCTCGAAGGCGGGCATGTCATGGCCGATGCCGATGCCACCGGCTGGGCGCCGATGGTCGATTCGGGCAAGTTCCGCCTGCTTTGCATCTGGACCCAGGAGCGCAACGCGCGCTGGCCCAATGTACCGACGCTGAAGGAAGTCGGGTTCGACCTCACGCTCGATTCGCCGTTCGGCATTGCAGGTCCCAAGGGCATGGATCCGGCCGTGGTGCAGAAGCTGCACGACGCGTTCAAGGCGGCGCTCGACGATCCCAAGGTGGCCGAGCTGCGCGCTAAATACGACTATCCCAAGCGCTACATGAACACGGCCGACTATGCCAAGTTCGCCAAGCAGCAGTATGACGAGCAGCGCGTCGTGGTCGACCAGCTCGGGCTCGCCAAGAAGAACTAGATCGAGACAAGAGAGGAAGACGGCCTGACGATGGTGCGGCGTGCTGAGTTCTGGGGGGGCCTGTTCTGGCTGGCCTTCGGCGTCTTCATCACCTGGCAAGGCTGGCTGCTCGATCTCGGCAGCCTGCGCGAGCCGGGATCGGGCTTCGTCTTCTTCTGGCTCGGCCTGCTGATTTCGGTCTTCGCGATCTCGGTTGCGTTCAACGGCGTGCGCGGCCGCGGGCCCTTGCTGGGCGAGCTGTGGCAAGGCGCACGCTGGCGCAACGTGCTCCTCGTGATCCTGGCGCTCATCGCCTTCGGCTTCCTGTTCGAGCGGCTGGGCTTCGTATTGTGCAGCCTGGCCCTGCTGCTCTTTCTGATGACATTCGTCGATCCCGTGAAGCCTGCGCTTTCCATCCCGATCTCGATCGTGGCTGCGGTCGGCGTCTGGTACATCCTCGAAAAGGTCCTGCTGGTCCAGCTTCCCAAGGGAAGCTGGCTCGAAGGCCTGCCGCTGGTGGGCTGATCGCATGGACGTGCTTGCCGGTCTGGGTCAGGGCTTCGCCGTCGCCTTCGACCCCATAAACCTTCTCTACTGCTTCATCGGCGTCTTCATCGGCACGCTGGTCGGCGTGCTGCCCGGAATCGGGCCGATCTCGGCCATGTCGCTGCTGCTGCCGGTGACGCTCTCCGGCACGCCCGAGTCCGGCATCATCATGATGGCCGGCATCTACTACGGCTCCATGTATGGCGGCTCGACCACGGCGGTGCTGGTCAATATCCCGGGCGAGGCGGCCTCGGTCGTCACCTGTATCGACGGCCACGAAATGGCCAAGCGCGGTCGTGCCGGTCCGGCGCTGGGCATCGCTGCTCTGGGCTCGTTCGTTGCCGGCACCTTCGCCATCGTCGCCCTGATGCTGGTGGCGCCGCTGCTGGCCAAGGTCGCGGTGGCCTTCGGGCCGCCGGAATATTTCAGCCTGATGGTGCTCGGCCTCACGATCCTGTCGTTCCTGACGCAGGGGTCGATGGCCAAGGCGCTGCTGATGGCGGCGGTCGGCGTGGTGGTGGGCCTGGTCGGGCTGGACCAGATCAACGCCATGCCGCGATTGACTTTCGACCGCCTGGAGTTGGTCGATGGCATCGGCCTCGTGCCGGTGGTGATGGGCCTGTTCGGCGTCGCCGAGATTCTGACCAACATCGAGCAGCAAATCCGTCGCGACATCGTACAGTCGCGCATCGGCAGCCTCTGGCCCTCGCCGCAGGATCTGAAGGCGAGCGCCGGTCCCATCGGGCGCGGCACGATCCTCGGCTTCCTGCTGGGCGTGTTGCCGGGCGGTGGCGCGGTGATCTCCTCCTTCGCCTCCTACGCCATCGAGAAGAAGCTTTCGCGCACGCCCGAACGGTTCGGCAAGGGCGCCATCGAAGGCGTGGCGGGACCGGAGGCAGCCAATAATGCGGCAGCCGGCGGCGCCTTCATTCCGCTGATGACTCTCGGCATCCCGCCCAACGTCATCATGGCACTGCTGCTCGGTGCCTTCATCATCCACGGCCTGCAGCCCGGGCCTCTGATGATGAGCCAGAACCCGGGGATCTTCTGGGGCATCATCGCCAGCATGTATGTCGGCAACATCATGTTGCTGGTGCTGAACATGCCGTTGATCGGCATGTGGGTGCAGGTGCTGAAGGCGCCCTACAAGATCCTGTTCCCGCTGATCCTGATGTTCTGCATCGTCGGCGTCTTCGCCTCGGGCAACGCGGTGTTCGACGTGTTCGTGATGATCGCCACCGGCGTGCTGGGCTATCTGATGCGGAAGTTCGGCTACGAGGCGGCGCCGCTGGTGCTGGCTTTCGTGCTGGGCCCGATGCTGGAGAACAACCTGCGCAAGGGGTTGATCCTGAGCGAGGGCAACTTCGACATCTTCGTCACCCGGCCGATCTCGCTGGCCTGTCTGGTCGTGGCGGCCCTGCTGCTCGTGGCGCCGCTCCTTCCCGCGCTTCGCAAGAAGCGCGAGAAGGTGGCACTCGACGTGACCGAGTAGTTACTTCGCCTTCAGGAGGTCGGTGACCTTCAGGAGGATCAGCTCGTTGTCGTCGGACTTGCCGAGCGCGCGGCCCGACGAGAAGGGCAGGTTGTTGTCGTTGCCGACGATGATGTGGTCGGCGTCGACCAGATCCACGTTCTCGATGGTGAAGAACGGAAAGGTGAGCTTGCCATCCTTGCCGCCCTGGCGGGCAAGCTTCTTCGGGTCCTGGATGTCCATCAGGTCGATGTAGCCCACCTTCTTCACGAAGCCGTCGGCATCGGCCTGGCCGAGATCGACCTTGTAGATGCGCTTGAACCTGGCCGGCACGTTGAAGCAATCGGCCTTCGGAGCGCCGGCTGCGCAGGCCTGCGCGGCATCGCCTTCGGTGTCGTCGCGCTCGATGATCAGACCACTGGTGGCGTCGATCATGTTGAAGTCGCCAATCGAATTGGTCGGCGCGTCGAGGGCGTACTTGTAGCTCTTGCCGGTGTATTCGCCCTTCGCGGTGTCGAACTCGAGAATGCGCAGGAAGCGCTTGCCGTCCTTCGCTTCGAGTTCGCCGGACTCGGTCACCAGCGGACCTTCGAGGAGGGGGTAGAGGAACTTGCCGTCGGGGGAGGCGGCCATGCCCTCGAATCCCTTGCTGCGCCGGACCTCGAACTTCACCGGGCCGGGTGCGCCCGGCATGACGAGCGCAGGATGGTCAGGCGAGCGGACGACCTTGCCGTCGACCTTGGTCTCCACGACCTGCAGGACCTTGCCGTTGCGATCCGTCTTGATCAGGAACGGGCCGAACTCCTCACCGAACCACAGCGCATCGCCGATCGGCTGGATCGACTCGAGGTCGAAGTCCGAGCCGGTCAGGTATCGCTTGGGCGTGTTCTCGTTGACGATGCGGAACGGCACCTTGCGGTCGGGGTCGTGCAGGAAGGTCGTCGACACGCGCTCGACGGCGCCGCTCTTCCAGTCCGGCTTCAGCACATGGAACGTCAGCATCGCGTCGGGCGAGTTGGCCTTGGAGCCGAAGCCGTTGTCGGTCACCGTGAGAAAGCTGCCATCCTTCAGGTTCTTGATGCCGGACAGGCCCTGCACCGGCTGGCCCTTGAGCGGCAGCTTGAGGCCGGTAGGCCGAGGCGCAGCCTTGTCCGACAGGGCGGAGAAGGCCTGGACGCTCTCGGGCGTGTCCACACGCTGGCCCGGCGGCCCGGCATAGCGGCCGGAAATCTGCAGCTCCTGTGGCGCATCGGCCGGCGCCGGCACCAAAGTCATGGCCGGCAGCACGGCGTGGCCTTCCAGCGTCGCCGGGAACTTGGTCTGGGCCGATGCGGGAAAGGCAGCCAGCAGGAGAGCGGCGAAGGAGGCGCCAAGAAGCAGATGTGTTCGCATGTTTTTCTCTTCAGAGGATGTGACGTCTGCCTGCTACAGACTTCGCGCTACAGTTTGCTGACGGTCCTTGTGGATCGTGCCGGGGCGCGGCAAAGATCGTAATGGAAACGCCATCTTTGGCCGTTAGCCAGATGGGCTGCTTTCCAGGAGACTTCATGGCTGCTCGCAAGGACGACTTCATCGACCCCGACGATATTGGTGTGAATGTCAGCAGCGAGCCTTCGATCGGGGAATTGATCGAACGACGCCTCAACCGGCGCGAAGCATTGCGCGGGCTGGCTGGCCTCGGTGCTGTTGCGGCGTTCAGCAATCCGTTCAGCGCGTCGACCGCGAAGGCACAGCCGGCCGGCCCTTCCTCGCTTGGCTTCAAGGAGCTTGCCCACACGCTCGATGCGACCCATCACGTGTCCGAGGGCTACGACATGCAGGTGCTGATCCGCTGGGGCGATCCGGTCCTCGCCGGTGCGCCGGCCTTCGATCCTGCCGCGCTCACGGCGGCCGCCCAGGAGAAGCAGTTCGGCTACAACAACGACTATCTCGGCCTTTATCCGTTGCCGGCCGGCAGTGGCAGCGGCGACCGCTTCCTGATGGTCGCCAATCACGAATACACTAATGCCAACCTGATGTTCGCAGGCCTTGGCAGTGGCAGGGATGCTGCCCTGAAAGCCTCGACGGAACAGGTCGCCGTCGAGATGGCATCCGTTGGCGGCGCGATCATCGAGATCGTGCGCGAGGATGGCAGCTGGAAGGTCGTGCCGGAGAGCAAGTTCGCGCGCCGCATCACCGCCACGACGGCGATGGAATTTTCCGGCCCGGCCGCCGGCCACGCCAAGCTCAAGACTTCGGCCGACCCGGCGGGCACCAAGGTTTTCGGCACGTTCGGCAACTGTGCCGGCGGCAGCACGCCGTGGGGGACGTGGCTGACCTGCGAAGAGAACTTCAACTTCTACTTCGGCGGCGACCCCGCAAGACTGGCGGATGCCGAACTCGCCAAGCGCTATGGCGTCGGCCGGACGGCCAATGCCTGGAGCCGGCATGTCGATCGCTTCGACTTCGACAAGGAGCCGAACGAGCCCAACCGCTTTGGCTGGGTGGTCGAAATCGATCCTTACGATCCGGCCTCGACGCCGGTCAAACGCACCGCGCTCGGCCGCTTCAAGCACGAAGGCTGTACCTATACCCTCGCCAAGGACGGTCGGGTGGTCTTTTACAGCGGCGACGACGAGCGCTTCGAGTATGTCTACCGTTTCGTCACTTCAAGGCCGTGGACTCCCAACGACCGTGCTGCGAACAAGAACCTGCTGGACGAGGGCACGCTCTCGGTCGCGCGCTTCAATGCCGACGGGAAGATCGAATGGCTTCCGCTGGTCCAGGGGCAGGGGCCGCTGACGGCGGAGAATGGCTTTGCCAACCAGGGCGACGTGTTGGTGAAGACGCGGCTCGCCGCCGATCTCCTAAAGCCCACCCCAATGGACCGTCCGGAAGACATCGAAACCAATCCCGTGAATGGCCGGGTCTACGTCGCGCTGTCCAACAACAGTCGGCGCAAAGCCGAGCAGGTCGACAAGGCCAATCCGCGGGCGGCCAACGACCACGGCCATATCCTGGAAATCGCCCCCAAGGACGGTGACCACGCGTCTGCCGAAGGGACATGGTCGATCTTCCTGCTGGCCGGCAAGCCCGGCCAGGATGCCGGCGCCCGCTATCATCGTGCGACGTCTGAAAACGGCTGGTTGAGCTGTCCCGACAACATCGCCTTTGACAGCAAGGGACATATCTGGATCGTGACCGACGGTGCTCCGAGCGCCGCCGGCGTGGCCGACGGGGTCTATGGCGCCGATACGACTGGCTTCGGCCGTGCCCTCACACGTTGCTTCTATCAGGCTCCGACGGGCGCCGAGGTGTGCGGGCCGATCTTCACGCCGGACGACAGCACGCTCTTCCTCGCCATCCAGCATCCCGGCGAGGACAGGGGATCGACATTTGAAAAGCCTTCGACGCGTTGGCCCGACTTCAAGGGCAACACGCCGCCTCGCCCTTCGGTGATCGCCATCACAAGGAAGGGCGGCGGGCCGATCGGCACCTAGTGCTTCCTTCCTGAACAAAGGGGGCAGCGCGTCAGCCGTCGATTACCGCCGTCGCGTCAATCTCGAACAACCAGCCCGGCCGGACCAGGCGGCTGACATAGATGAACGTGCTGGTCGGCGGGTGCGCGAGATCGACGTAGCGATCGCGCACATCGCGGAAGGCTGAGATCTCCTCGGGCGGGACGCTCGCCACGCAGTAGTTGTTGATCTTCACGATGTCTTTGAAGGTGCCGCCGGCGGCGCGGACGGCGGCGTCGAGATTCTTGAAGATCTGCTCGACCTGGGCGCGGAAGTCGCCCTCGCCGACGAGTTTGCCGTCGACATCGTGCGCGACCTGGCCTGCGATCAGGACGATCTTGCCTTTGGTCACCTCGGCGATCTGAGAGTAGCCGGTGGGCGGCGGCAGGGTCTTGGGACTGGAAAGAACGACGGTCATGACACGCCTCCCGGCGCAGGTTGCAGGGGAAACTGGATCTCGGTGAGGTCGAAGCGGCTATTGCCCACGCTCGAGAAGTAACGTTCGCGCATCGGGCCGCCGATCTCGAAGCGCTGGCGCGACGAGGCCATGCGCGCGGCGTTGCAGGCCGGCGCGAAGGCATCCTCGTCGCTGGGATGCACCACGCAGGCCGCCCGACAGGCCGGCAGCTGATAGACCTTGATGCTGCGCGGCGCCCGCGTCGGCCGTTCCAGCACGACGACGGCTTCGCAGTCGATCTCCCGGCGCTCGGGCGCGCAGTGGTGCCAGACGGCGCCATGGCCCGCGATTCGCGCCGTTCCCGGCAAGGCGCCGGCGATCTCGGCGAACAGATGGTCGATGGCGGCGTAGTCCGGCACGACGCGACGCAGGCTCGCCACGATTGCCGCCGGCACGTCGCGCACGACGACGTCGTATTCGGGGCCGTGCGCGTCTTCCAGATGGCGGATGCGTGCCTCGACGGCCGCGAGCTGGGCGCGCTCGGCATCGATCCGGCGGGCGAGGACCGCCTTGCGTTCGTCGAGCAGGGCACGCATGACCGCCGGCGACGGGGCCTCCTCCAGGAAGGTGCGAATTTGCTCCAGCGGCAGGCCGAGCGCGCGCAGCACCATCAGCCGGTGAAGCACGCCAAGCTGGGAGGGTTCGTAGAAGCGGTAGCCGGTGACGGGATCGACCCGAGCCGGCTTGAGGAGGCCCATTGCCTCGTAGTGGTGCAGCGCTTTGACCGACACGCGGCCACGGCGCGCGAAATCGCCGATCCGAAGCATCATGTCCGCGACGGTAGCGTCTCCCCTTAGGGGAGAGTCAAGGCGAGCCCGGCGCCTGACTACACGTTAAAGCGGAAGTGGAAGACGTCGCCGTCCTTGACCGCGTAGTCCTTGCCTTCGAGGCGGAGCTTGCCGGCGTCGCGTGCGCCCGCTTCGCCGTTCAGGGTCACGTAGTCGTCGTAGGCGATGGTCTCGGCGCGGATGAAGCCCTTCTCGAAGTCGGTGTGGATGACGCCGGCCGCCTCAGGCGCCTTGGCGTCGCGGTGGACGGTCCAGGCGCGGGCTTCCTTGGGGCCGACGGTGAAGAAAGTTACCAAGTCGAGCAGCCCATAGCCCGCGCGCACCACGCGGGCGAGACCTGTCTCCTCAAGGCCGAGCGAGGCCAGATAGTCGCTCTGGTCCTCGGCTGGCAGCTGTGCCACTTCGGCTTCGATGGCCGCCGAGATCACGACCGACGGCATGCCGCGCGACTTGGCGAAGGCCTCGGCCTTGGCGCTGTGGGCGTTGCCGGTGGCGGCCGAAGCTTCCTCGACGTTCAGCACGTACATCATCGGCTTGGCGGTAATGAGCTGCAGCCGCGCGAAAGCCGGCCGCTCGTCGTCGCTGATCTCGGTCTCGCGGGCGGCCTTGCCGTCGCGCAGGGAGACCAGGACCTTCTTCACCACCGGCGCTTCGGCGGCGGCCTCCTTGTCGCCGCCCTTGGCGCGCTTCTCGAGAGCGGGCAGGCGCTTTTCGAGGCTGTCGAGGTCGGCCAGCATCAACTCGGTCTCGACAATCTCGGCGTCGCGCACCGGATCGACGGTGCCCGAGACGTGCGTCACGTCACCATCTTCGAAGCAGCGCAGCACATGCGCGATGGCGTCGACCTCGCGGATGTTGCCGAGGAACTGGTTGCCCAGCCCTTCGCCGCGCGAGGCGCCCTTCACCAGGCCGGCAATGTCCACGAATTCGAGCTGCGTGTTGATGATCTTGGCCGAGCCCGCGATGCCGGCGAGCTTGTCGAGCCGCGGATCGGGCACGGCGACGCGGCCGACGTTCGGCTCGATGGTGCAGAACGGATAGTTGGCGGCCTGCGCCGCCTGCGTGGCGGTAAGCGCATTGAACAGGGTCGATTTGCCGACATTGGGCAGTCCGACGATTCCGCAGTTGAAACCCATGATCTACTCTTTGATGTTCAGCCGGGCCGGAAGATCCGGCGGCGGCGCCAGGCTGGCGACCCGGCTCATATACTTCTCGTCGGCCTTGGCGCCACCTTCGACCAGCAGCACCGATTCCTCGGCCAGCGCGTTCAGCACCTTCGGCAGCCAGCCGGTCCTAGCGTCGCGCTCGTCCGGCTCGAAATCGCGCAGCACCCAGTGCAGCACGAGATCCTTGTGGCCGGGGTGGCCGATGCCGATGCGCACGCGGCGATAGTCCTTGCCGACATGGGCGTCGATGTCGCGCAGGCCGTTATGGCCTCCGGCGCCGCCGCCCTTCTTCATACGCACCCGGCCGGGCGCAATATCGAGTTCGTCGTGGAACACCACGACGCGGTCGAGCGGGACCTTGAGGAAGCGCACGGCTTCGCCCACAGCCTTGCTCGATTCGTTCATGAAGGTCATCGGTTTCAGCGCGATGACGCGCTCGCCGCCGAGATGTCCCTCGGCGACCTCGCCGTGAAAACGTGTGCGCCAGGGCGAGAAGACACGGCGGCGGACGATTTCGTCCACCGCCATGAATCCAACATTGTGCCGGTGCCCGGCATAGCGTGGCCCGGGATTGCCGAGCCCGACCAGCAGGAGCATCGACCGAGCGGTACCTTCGCCCGCTGCTTACTTCTTGGCCGGAGCCGGTGCCTTGGCACCCGCCGCCGGAGCCGCCGCTGCACCCGCCGCCGGAGCCGCTGCGGCACCTTCGGCCGGCGCTGCCGCGCCTGCATCCACCGTCGTTTCACGCGCCACGGTCGGTGCGGCAATCGACGCCACGGTGGCATTGTTGTCGCGGGTCACCACGCGCACGCCCTCGGGAATGTTGAGGGTCGACATGTGGATCGAGTGGCCGATTTCGAGGCCGGTCAGATCGACTTCGAAGAATTCCGGAATCTTGTCGGCCTTGGTGCGCACGGTGATTTCGTGCAACACGACGTTCAGCACGCCGCCGCGCTTGATGCCGGGAGATGCCGTTTCATTGCGGAAGTGAACGGGCACCTGCACGGTGATGATCGAGTCGGGCCCGATCCGCAGGAAGTCGAGATGGAGGGGTCTGTCGGTCACCGGATCGACCTGAACGTCGCGCGGCAGGACGTCGAAGTCCTTACCGTCGACGGCGATCTTGAGCCGATGGTTGAAGTAGCCTTCCTTGTGCAGCTCGCGTTCGATCGTCTTCGGCTCGACCGCAATCATGACGGGGGGCTGCTTGTCGCCGTAGATCACGGCCGGAATCAGTCCTTCGCGACGGCTGGAACGGGCGCCCCCTTTACCGGCCCGATCTCGCATCTTCGCGACGACCTTTGTCGTCTCTGCCATCTCACTTCTCCTTGGGTTGCTCTCTTATCGCGGCGTAGCCTCCAGGGGTGCCCATCGCCGGATCTCTCGAAACTCCTGAAATTCCTAGTCGAACAGGCTCGAAACCGACGCCTCGTCGGCAATGCGCTTCATCGCCTCGGCCATCAGCGTGGCGATGCTGAGCGGCCGGATGTTGGGCGACACGCGCACCGCCTCGGTCGGCATGATCGAGTCGGTAATGACCATCTTCTCCATCGGCGAGGCGGCGACACGGGCGACCGCGCCGCCCGACAGCACACCATGCGTGACATAGGCCGAGACCGATTTGGCGCCCTGATCCATCAGCGCCACCGCGGCGTTGCACAGCGTACCGGCCGAATCGACGATGTCGTCGATCAGGATGCAGTCGCGGCTCTTCACATCGCCGATCACGTTCATGACCTCGCTGACGCCCGCGGCTTCGCGGCGCTTGTCGATGATGGCGAGGTCGGCGTCGATCCGCTTGGCGATGGCGCGGGCGCGCACCACGCCGCCGGTGTCGGGCGACACGACCGTGAGCTTGCGATTGCTCAGCGTGTCCTTGATGTCCTTTGAGAAGACCGGCCCGGCATAGAGATTGTCGAGCGGAATATCGAAGAAGCCCTGGATCTGGCCGGCATGCAGGTCGAGCGTGAGCACGCGATGGGCGCCGGCGTTGGTGATCAGGTTGGCGACCAGCTTGGCCGAGATCGGCGTGCGCGACCCAGTCTTGCGGTCCTGCCGGGCGTAGCCGTAGTAGGGCATCACCGCGGTGATGCGGCGGGCCGAGCTGCGACGCAGGGCGTCGATGATGATCAGCAGCTCCATGAGATGGTCGTTGGCCGGAAAGCTCGTGGACTGGATGACGAAGACGTCCTCGCCACGCACGTTTTCCAGGATTTCGACGAAGATCTCGTTGTCCGAGAACCGTCGGATGTTGGCCTTGACCAATGGCAAAGCGAGCTTCGCGGAAATGGCCTCCGCCAGCGGTTTATTGCTGTTGCCGGTGAGAATCTTCATATCGCGCCCCTTGCGCCGGGACGGGATCTCGTTAAGTCGTTGATATAAAACGACAAAACGGCCATCCCCGGCCGCGACGGGGCGGAACATACCAATGAGTCCCGCCGCTGTAAACGCCCTGAAATACGGGCCTTTTAGCGCGCCCGATTCACTTTGTTCTGCGGGGCGTAGAAGATGCTATCGATCTCGATCAGGTCGTCGTCGAACAATCGGCGGACCTCGACCATGGTCCGTGGCGGATAGGGTGGCTTGCCCCAGAGTTCGGCCTGCACCTTGTCGACCAAGGGGGCCACCTGCTTGAGATCGCTGACATAGACCGTAAGCCTCACGCAGTCCCGCAGGCTGGCACCTTCCGACTGGGCGATCGTCCTGATGTTGAGGAACGCCTGCCGGACCCGTGCCTCGGGATCCGCTACCTGTTTATTGGTCGCTGGATCGACGCCCTGCATGCCGGCGACGAAGACGAAATCGCCTGCCCTCGCGCCCACGCTCCAGGTGCCTTCCGCCTTGATGGCGCCGGGCGGGTCGAGCGTCCCGACTCCGTTCGGCGATTGCGCCGCGGCGATGCCCGTGGACATCGCCGCTATCGTTGCGACCAGGCCGTAGCAGGCGAGACGGCTCATGCCGTATGCGGCTGGGCGACGAACGGCCACTGCGCCTTGTCGGCCTTCTTGTAGGGCAGCAGCGACCAGTCCGGCACCAGCGCGCCGGGGGCGGCGACATAGACCACTTCGCTGGCGATCGGCGCATAGGCGGCGTGGAAGTGCTGCATCGACTTCACCACGACCACCTTCTTGGCCGAAGGATCGACGCCGAGCTTGGTGAAGCAGTCACGGCTGAGGCACTGCGTGCGCCGCGAATTGACGATCACCGTCACGCCCTCGATCTCGAATGCAGCGGCATCACCGATCGAGCCGACGCTCTTGCGCTCGCCGCCGAACTCGATGGTAACGTCCTTCGCGACCTTCAACACCCTGGCGCGCGCATCGACCGGCTGGCCGGATTGCGGCCCGAGCTTGCCGCCGAGGCGGATGTCGAGCTCGGCTCCTTCGCCGACTTCGAAGGCGAGTTTCACGGCGCCAGGATCCCAGATCATGGCCAGCGCAGCGTCCTTCACCTTGCGGTCGAGCAGCTCCTTCAGGATGAAGGTCGAATCCGAAGCCGCTCCGCCGCCGGCATTGTCGGATACGTCGGCCAGCACCATGGGCTTGGGCAGGTTGTGCGAGCTGACGCGCGCCATGGCGGCATCGAGCGTCACATAGGGCGGCTGCGTCTGTTCGCGCATGGCGAAGAATTCCATACCGAGCTCGCGCGCGAGCTTTTCGGCCTTCGCCTTGTCGTTGTCGGTGATGGCGATCAGGCGCGTGCCCATCTCCTTCACGTCGGCCCAGGGAAAGCCGTGACCGATCGACAGCGAGAGCACGCCATCCTTGCCTTCCATCGCCTGCAGCTTGTCGACGAAGCCGCGCATCGGCTCGCGCGTGGTGTGGAACACGCCGATCATGCGGCAATCGAAGGCCGCCATGACGGGCTTGGTGCGGCCCTCGATGGCGCCCTCGATGACGGTGAAGAGATCGTCGGCGCGCTCTGGCACGTCGACGTGCGGATACTCCTTGAACAGCACCAGCGCCGTCGCGTCGCGCAGCAGGCTCTCGCCGATGTTGCAGTGAAGGTCGAGCTCGGCGCCGACCGGCACATCCGGCCCGACGATCTTGCGCACATGGGCGACGAGGTCGCTCTCGCAGTCGTCGTAACCTTCGGCCACCATCGCCCCATGCATGGAGAGCAGGACACCGTCGACCGGCAGGGCTGCCTTGAGATCCGTCAGGATCTCGTCGCGGAAGGCCTCGTAAACCTTCTTCACCGTCTTGCCGGCCGGCTGGGCGAAGGCGCAGAGGCTTTCCACCACCTCCCAGCCCTTGGCCTCGGCGCGGCCACGCCACACCGCCAACGGCGCGCCGAACATCGGCACGTTCTTGCCGTAGCTCGCCTTTCGGTAGAGGCAGGTTTCTTCGAAAAGCTGATGGCCGGTCGGGATGGCGGCGAAGGTATTGGTCTCGGTGCCGAGGCACGCCGTGAAGATCTTTTTCATCAGGAAAGTATACTCGCTGCGACTGCTCCGGAACGTCAGGCTCCGGCAATGAGGCGAAAGTCTAGTGGCGCGCCCGGCGGCCGCAAGCACCTTCCATCAATGTGGGCATCAAGCCGCCAGCGCGCGGTCCATCAATCGGGTCTCGGCATCGCCTAGGTCCGCCGCGCCGTACTGCGCGAAACGGGCGCTGCCCAGCCGCGAGTCGGCGTAGACGGCGGCGAAGGGCGAGCCTGCTTCGGCGAGCGCTGACACCGCGGCGATCTTGGCGAGGCCCTCGCAGAGGAAGCGGGCGCGGCGCTCGGCATCGCCTGACTTCAAGGTCCGCTCCAGCGATTGCGCCAGCGGGCCGATATTGAAGGTCTGTGAGGCGGAGCGGACGAGACGCGAGAGCGTGTCGGTTGCCGCGTCGGGGTGGCGGCTCGCAGCGCGCAGAACGTCGAGCGCCATGACATTGCCCGAGCCTTCCCAGATCGCGTTCAGCGGCGATTCGCGGAAGTAGCGCGCCATCGGCAGGTCCTCGGTGTAGCCGTTGCCGCCCAGGCATTCGAGCGCTTCGTAGACCAGCTGCGGCGTGCTCTTGCACACCAGGAACTTGATGGCCGGGGTCAGGAGGCGTGCATAGGCCGCCTCGCGCGGGTCGGACTCGGCATGTTCGACGGCGCGACAGAGGCGGAACACCAGAGCGACCTGTGCTTCGAGTTCCAGCGCCATGTCGGCCACGACCGCGCGCATCGAAGGCTGGTCGGCCAGGCGACGCTGGAAGACCGAACGGTTGCGGATGTGATGGATCGCCTGCGTCAGCGCGATACGCGACTGGCCGGCCGAGGCGATGGCGCAGTCGAGCCGCGTCAGGTTCACCATCTCGATGATGGTGCGCACGCCCGCGCCTTCGGCGCCAACCCGCTCCGCATAGGCGCCGTGAAACTCGACTTCGGAAGAAGCGTTCGATTTGTTGCCGAGCTTGTCCTTCAGCCGCTGGAAGCGGATGGCGTTCTGCGAGCCATCGGGCCGATGACGCGGCATCAGATAGCAGGTGAGGCCGCCCTCGGCCTGTGCGAGCACCAGGAACGCATCGCACATCGGCGCGGACATGAACCACTTGTGACCGCTGATCTCGACATGATCGCCATGGGCCGTTGCGCGGGTGATGTTGGCGCGAACGTCGGTGCCGCCCTGGCGTTCGGTCATGCCCATGCCCAGGGTCACGCCCTTCTTGTCCCACCATGGCAGCGGCCGCGGATCGTAGGTCCGCGTCCGGATGTGAGGCAGCCACTTTGCCAGCACTGCTGGCTCCGAACGCAACGCGCCGATGCAGGCGTGGGTCATCGTGATCGGGCACATGTGGCCGCTCTCGGCCTGCGTCGCGAGGTAGAGCCGTACTGCCCGGGCGGACACGGGCGACGTGCTGTCGCTGCCGTCATGCGTCGATGCGTGAATGCCGTGGCCGATGCTCTTTGCCATCAGTGCGTGATAGGCGGGATGAAACTCGACGAAATCGAGCCGATTGCCCTTGCCGTCCATGATCCGCAGCTTCGGCGGGTTTTCGTTGGCAACCCTGCCGAGATCGAGCGTCTCAGCGGCGCCATAGTCGCGGCCGCACACGGAGAGCGCGGCGAGATCGAGGCCTGCGCGCTGCGCGGCATCGGCCAGGGCGCGGTCGGCGCCGAAGAGATCGACGTCGCCGAAGGCCGGCGACTGGTTGAAGGAGGCATCTTCGAGAAAGGACGTCGTCATGATTTGCGAATCTACTCTTCTGCGGTGCGGAGGCAATTGACGGCTGCGATCTTCTTGCCTAAATGTTTAACTCTTCGGTTAACTAAACCGACAAGGCGAGGTTCGCATGCGAAAGGCCCTGGGAATCCTGGGTATTATTGTCGTGGTGGCAGTCGCGGCAATCCTGATCTACGCCTCGACCAAACCTGATTCCTTTCGCGTACAGCAAACGGCGAGCATGAATGCGCCGCCGGAAAAGATCTTTCCCTATCTCGCCGAACTCGAGCGCTGGCGCGAATGGTCGCCCTACGAGACCCGCGATCCCGATATGAAGCGTGCCTATGCAGGGCCGAAGAGTGGCAAAGGCGCTGCCTATGAATGGGACGGCAACAACAATGTCGGCAAAGGACGCATGGAGATCACCGAAGCAGCCGTGCCCAACAAGGTCGTGATCAAGCTCGATTTCATCAAGCCGTTCGAAGGCCACAACACGGCCGAACTTACCCTGCAACCAAAGGACGGTCAGACGATTGTCACATGGGCGATGTATGGGCCCAGCCCGTTCATGTCTAAACTGATCGGTACATTCATGGACATGGACGACATGATCGGCCGCGACTTCGCCGCCGGCCTCGCGAAGCTGAAGACGATCGTCGAAAGATAGCCGTTAGCGTAACGAGGAGAACACCATGAAGAATGGAATGCGGATGCTCGCCGTCGCATTGGCGATGTCTTCGCCGGCTGCCTTTGCCCAGACGCCTCCCGCGGCCCCGATGGCACTGCCTCCCGGCGTCTTTGCGGCAGAACGCGACATCGCCCTGGCGACGGCTGGCATTTATTCGCTCGACGAATCACACACGGCGGTCATCGCGCGTGTTTCCCATCTCGGCTACTCGCACAGCATCTTCCGCTTCGATCGCGCGAAGGGAACGCTCACCTGGGATCCGTCTGCGATCGAGAAGTCCAAAATCGAGGCTTCGGTCGAGACCGCCTCCATCACCACCAACGTGAAGGGCTTTGCCGAGGAGCTGGTCGGCGACAAATTTCTCAAGTCCAAGGAGTTTCCGCAGGCAACTTTCGTTTCGACGGCTTTCAAGCCGACGGACAAGATGCGCGGCAAGGTCGAAGGCCAGTTCACATTGATGGGCAAGACCAAGCCCGTGACGTTTGATGTCTCGCTGGTCGGCGCCGGCAAGGGGTTCGGCGGCAAGCCGCGGATCGGCGTGACCGCCGTCGCCACCATCAATCCGCAGGACTACGGCATGATGCCGCTCTTCACCGATCCCATTCAGATCGTGATCGATACCGAATTCGAGAAGGCTGAATGAAGAGCGGTCTTTCCAAGCCGCGGCTCGGGCGTCTGCGCGATCTGCTGGACGCAAGCGTCGAACACGGCGACCTGCCGGGCTATGTCGCCATCGTCCATCGGCGCGGCGAGACGTACGTTGCGGTCGGTGGCGCTTTGGCGGCGGGCGGCAAGGAGAAGATGCGGCGGGACACGATCTTCCGTATCTCCTCGCTCACCAAGCCGGTGCTTGCGGCGGCGGCGATGTCGATGGTCGAAGAGGGAAGCCTCCGGCTCGACGATCCGGTGGAAGAGCTGTTGCCCGAACTTGCCGATCGCCGGGTGCTGAAATGTGTATCGAGCCCGCTCGATGATACCGTGCCGGCGGCGCGGTCGATCACGTTGCGCGATCTGCTGACGTTCCGTCTCGGCATCGGTGCGGTGATGGACGTCTCGTCGAGACATCCGATCCAGGAAGCGATGGAGCAGGCGGGTGTCGCGCCAAGCCCTTTCATGCCGACCGTCACGCCCGATCGATATATGGCGCGTCTGGGCGAGTTACCGCTGATCCATCAGCCCGGCGAGCGCTGGCTGTACCACACCGGCTCGGATGTGCTGGGCATCCTGTTGGCGCGCGCCGCGGATCGGTCGCTGGCCGAGGTGCTGCAGGAGCGTCTCTTCGAGCCGCTCGGCATGAAGGATACGGGTTTCCATGTGCCTGCCGACAAGCTGAAGCGATTGGCCGGCGCTTACGGCTACGATCCGGCGGCGGGCAAACTCGTCTGCGTCGACGAAGGCAAGGACGGGCGCTGGAGCCAGCCGCCGCTCTTCGAGGCTGGCAGCAGCGGGCTCGTCTCGACGGCCGACGACTATCTTTTCTTCTGCCGCATGATGCTCGCGAAAGGGCGGCACGGCCGCAAGTCCCTGCTGTCGCGGCCGACCGTGGAACTGATGACGACAGACCAGCTCCTGCCTTCGCAAAAGGAAGGTGCCGAGCTATTCCTCGGCGACGCCAAGAGCTGGGGGCTCGGGCTTGCCGTCACGGTGCGCCGTACCGATCTCTGGGAAACGCCCGGCCGTTTCGGCTGGGATGGCGGCCTCGGGACATCGGCCTACACCGACCCGCAGGAAGGGCTGATCGGCATCCTATTGACGCAGCGCATGATGGATTCGCCTCAGCCGCCGCGTGCCTACACGGATTTCTGGAGTGGTGCGTACCAGGCAATCGACGATTGACCGAAGGAGGAAGCGATGACGATCCAGCCGTATCTGTTCTTCAATGGCCGTTGCGAGGAAGCTCTCGATTTCTACAAGAAGACGCTTGGCGCCAACATCGACATGGTGATGCGTTTCAGCGAGAACCCCGACGCCTGTGCCGCGGGGATGATGCCGAAGGACACCAGCAAGATCATGCACGCCTCCTTCAGGATCGGCGATGCCATGGTGATGTGTTCCGACGGCTTGCAGGGCGACAAGCCCAATTTCCAGGGTTTCTCGCTCTCGCTTACCGTCGCCAACGAGGCCGAAGCGGACAAGGCCTTCAACGCCCTGGCCAAGGAAGGCCAGATCCAGATGCCGATCGGCAAGACGTTCTTCTCGCCGCGCTTCGGCTGTGTCGCCGACAAGTTCGGCGTCTCCTGGATGGTGATCGTCCCCGGCGAGGCCTGAGGCTGTTCGACCGAGAAGGGCGGCTAGGCGCCCTTCTCCACATTGGCGCTGCGCAGCGGCACGCCGAACTCGCGGCGGCAGACCTCGGCTAGCACCTCGACCCCTTTCTTGATGGTCTCGGGCTCGGGGTTGGCGAAACAGAGGCGCAGCCGCGAACGGGCATAGTCCTTGTTGGTCGACCATTCCTGGCCGGGGTTCAGCGACACGCCCGCGGCCAATGCTGCCTGCGCAAGCTTGGTCGTGTCGACCTGGTCGGGCAGCTTGATCCAGAGATAGATGCCGCCTTCGGGGTCGCCGAACTCGGCCGCCGTGCCGAACTGCTCGGCCAGCGCTTCACGCAAGGTCTGCAGCTTGGCGGCCAGTGCCTTGTTGAGCTTGGGCACATGGTCGGCAAAGTGCTGCTTGCAGAACTCGGCCAGCACCATCTGCTCCAGTGCGCCCGACCCGGCATCCTGCTTGAGCCCGAGGATGCGCGCGAGGACCTCCCACTTGGCGACGATGTAGCCGACGCGAAGCGCCGGTGCGATCGACTTGGAGAAGGAGCCGATATGGATCACGCCCTCGCCATTCGCCATGGCAAAGAGAGACTTCGGTCGCTTGCCGCTCCAGATCAGGTCGGAGTAGCACTCGTCCTCGAAGATCATGACGCCATAGCGGGCGGCCAGCGCGATCAGATCGGCGCGGCGCTTCTCGCCCATGATGGCGCCGGTCGGATTCTGCACCGTCGGGATGGTGTAGATGTACTTGGGCGTCACGCCCTTCTTCTTCAGCTCCGCGAGCTTCTCTTCCAGTGCGTCGAGCCGCAGCCCTTCGTCGTCGAGCGGGATGCCGATCACGTTGGCGCCGAGCTTGTTCAGCTTGGTCAGCGCGCCACCATAGGTCTCCTGCTCGATCAGCACCGTATCGCCCTTGGCGACCAGCAGGCTGTTGATCAGGTCGAGGCCCTGCATGGACCCGGATGTGATCAGGATTTCGTCCGGCGAGCACTCGATGCCGGCATGCCCCTTGAGCTTGCCGGCCAGGAACTCGCGCAGCGGCCGGTAGCCCAGCGGGCCGCTGTTCAGGCCGTAGGTGGCGAGCGTGGCGCCTTCGCGCTTGAGCACGGCCGTCGCCGCGTCGATCAGCGCGTCGACCGGAACGTTCTTGGCGTCGTTGTGGCCGCCGATGAAATTGTACTTCGGGAATCCGTTCCACTTGGCGGCGGGCGCCGGGGTGCCGGGCGCCAGCAGGGGCACAAAATCGAACGGAGCAGTCATGGCGTTTCCTTTCGTGGTCGGCCCATTGCTGGGCCAACAGGCGTGTTGCTGCAACAGATTTGGTTGAATCAGGCCGTCGCGCGGAACGAATGCGGGTTGGCCATGTCCCAGGGCTTGCGCCAGCGCGGGTTGCCGGAGCCTGCGATCAGCTCGCCCTCGGACAGGGACGGGTAGACGTCGGCATAGGTCAGGACTTCGCTGGAGGAGACCCGCCGCGAGATGTGGATGGGCTTGAATTCCTGCGGATGGTCGAGGCCGGCCGCCGCCGTCAGCTCGGCCAGCTCACGCAGGGTGGCGCGATGAAAATTGACCACGCGCTCGATCTTGTCGGGCACGACCAGGGCCTTCTGGCGGCTGGGGTTCTGCGTCGCCACGCCGACCGGGCAGCGGTCGGTATGGCAGGACTGCGACTGGATGCAGCCGACGGCGAACATGAAGCCGCGCGCCGAGTTGCACCAGTCGGCGCCCAGCGCCATGGCGCGCACGATGTCAAAGGCGGTGATGATCTTGCCGGCGACTCCGATCTTGATGCGGTGGCGCGCGCCGATGCCGATCAGGGCGTTGTTCACGAAGTAGAGGCCCTGGCGCATCGGCTTGCCGATATGGTCGATGAATTCCATGGGCGCGGCGCCGGTACCGCCTTCCTTGCCGTCGACGACGATGAAGTCGGGATAGATGCCTGTTTCGAGCATCGCCTTGCAGATGGCCAGGAACTCCCATTCATGGCCGATGCAGAGCTTGAAGCCGGCAGGCTTGCCGCCGGACAGGCGGCGCATCTCGGCGATGAAATGCATCATCTCGATCGGCGTCGAAAAGGCCGAGTGCTGCGAGGGCGAGACGCAATCCTCGCCCACCGGCACGCCACGGGTTAGGGCGATCTCCTGGCTCACCTTGGGGGCCGGCAGAACGCCGCCGTGGCCGGGCTTGGCGCCCTGGCTGAGCTTCAATTCAACCATCTTGACCTGGTCGGAGGCGGCGACCTCGGCGAACTTCTCGGGGCTGAAGGTGCCATCGGGGTTACGGGCGCCGAAATAGCCGGAGCCGATTTCCCAGATGATGTCGCCGCCATTTTCGCGATGGTAGGGGCTGAAGCCGCCTTCCCCGGTATCGTGGGCGAAGCCGCCGCGCTTGGCGCCGCCGTTCAGGGCGCGGATGGCGTTGGCACTGAGGGCGCCGAAGCTCATGGCCGAGATGTTGAACACCGATGCCGAGTAGGGCTTCGTGCATTCGGTGTCGCCGACCATGATCCGGAAGGGATCCTTGGTGAGAGGCCTCGGTGCGATCGAGTGGGCCATCCACTCGTAACCGACGCTGTAGACGTCGAATGTCGTGCCGAAGGGGCGGACATCGAGCACCTTCTTGGCGCGTTGATAGACCACCGCGCGCCGGTCGCGGCTGAACGGCATGCCGTCCTTGTCGCCCTCGAAGAAATACTGCCGCATCTCCGGGCGGATCTCCTCGAAGATGAAGCGGATATGGGCGGCAACCGGATAGTTGCGCAGGATCGAGTGATTCGTCTGGTTGAGGTCGTGGATGCCGACTGCGGTCAGGAAAGCCGCGATGATGAAGCAGATCGCCAGCACCGGGTGCGGATCGGCGATCCAGGCGACCCCAAAGACAGGAACCGCGATGATCGACAACGTGAAAGTAATGAAGCGTGGCGTAAAAGGCATCAGCAGGCGTGACATCGCGTTCTCCTCGCGCCGCCACCATAGCGCACTCAGGTGCGTTCGAACGATACACTCTTGATGACGGCGAAGACCGGCCGCCCCGGTGCGAGCGCCAGTCGTTCGACCGACTTGACCGTGAGCCGTGCCATCAACAGGGCGCCGTTGCAGTCCAGTCGCACATCGGCTTGTGCACCGGAGATAGGCGTCACGGCAGCGACACGGCCCGCCAGTACGTTGAGGGCGCTGATGTCTTCCGGCGGCCGTAGGCTCAGCATGACGTCGCGCGCGCGGATATAGGCCCGTACGTGCGCGCCGACGGGCGCATTGAGTCGCGGCACCTGCAACTCGCCGGCGGCCGTCGTCAGCACGGAAAGCTCGAAAGCTTCGTCATGGCGGCTGACTGTGGCATCGAGGACGGAACCGCCATCGTTGGCATCGGCCAGCGGCAAGGTGTCGAGCACGGGCCCAACTGCGGTCACCCTCCCCTCGGCCATGATCACGACCGTCGTGGCAAGCCGCGCGACCTCGGCCACGGAATGGCTGACATAGAGGATCGGCACGCCGGCTTCGTCGCGCAGCCGCTCGATGTAGGGAAGAATCTCCGCCCGGCGGGCCTCGTCGAGCGAGGCGAGCGGTTCGTCCATCAGCACCAGCAGCGGCTTGGCGAGCAGGGCGCGGCCGATGGCGACACGCTGCTTCTCGCCGCCCGAGAGTGAGTCCGGCTGGCGGTCGAGCAGATGGCCGATGCCCAGGAGATCGACCACGGCACCGAGATCGGCCGCGGCTCCTCCGTTCCCACGCGCGAACCAGCGTCCGTAGAGCAGGTTGTGACGCACGTTGAGATGCGGAAAGAGCCGGCTGTCCTGGAAGACATAGCCGATGCGCCGGCGATGGGCGGGAACGAATACCCGGCGCTCGGTATCGACCAGCACCTGGCCGTCGACGATGACTTTGCCGCGGGCCGGCCGGATGAGGCCGCCCACGATGTCGACGATGCTGGTCTTGCCCGAGCCTGAGCGGCCGAACAGCGCCGTCAGGCCGGGCGCCGCGGTAAAACGCGCCCGGAGCTGGAAACTGCCGCGCGCATGTTCGACATCGACGTCCAGGCTCATGCGGTTTGCCGCCGTGAACCGATGCGACGCGCCAGCAGTTCCGAGCCGAGCAGGGCCACCATGGAAATGGCGATCGACACGAGGGTGAGCCGCATCGCCGCCGCATCACCGCCCGGCACCTGAGTGAGTGTGTATATCAGCGATGGCAGGGTCTGCGTTTCGCCGGGAATGTTCGAGACGAAGGTGATGGTCGCGCCGAACTCGCCCATCGACTTCGCAAAGCCCAGGATCGCACCGGCGATGATTCCCGGCAGGCAGAGCGGCAGGGTAATCGTGGCGAATACCCAGAGCGGATTGGCGCCCAGCGTGCCGGCGGCGGCTTCAAGCCGGCGATCGACCGCTTCGATGGAGAGCCGGATCGCGCGCACCATCAGAGGGAAGCCCATGATGGCACAGGCCAGCGCCGCGCCGGTCCAGCGGAAGGAAAAGACGATGCCGAATTCGTCGGCGAGGAAAGACCCGATGGGGCCGCGTCGTCCGAAGGAGAGCAGCAGCAGGTAGCCGGTCACGACCGGCGGCAGGATCAGCGGCAGGTGCACCACCGTGTCGAGTATGCTCTTGCCCCAGAACCTGCCGCGCGCCAGCAGCCACGCGATGGCGATGCCGAAGGGCAGGCTGGCCAGCGTCGCCGTCGTGGCGACCAACAGGCTGAGCCGCACCGCCGTCCATTCTTCCGCAGTCATATCCTCTTCCGATCAGGAAGTCGGTATAGTCCGTCGGATATAGCGCTCCGTCCAGAGCCTGTTCGCCGCGGCGATGCCGCGCCGAAGGGCGACCAGCCCGATGGTCAGCAGCGAAACGGCCAGCACCTTGTGGGCGGGACGCGGCACCAGATCGAGGTCGAGATTCGCCGCCAGCACGCGGAGCGGGTCGATCTTGTTCACGAGCCCGTACCAGGTGGCTTCGATGACGACGGTGCCGAGAGTTGCAGCAACGGCGAGCAGGAGAAGGCCCGCGAAACTCGTGCGCAGCTTCGGCGGCAGGACACGCCACAGCATCAGCCAGAGGAACAGTCCTGCCGCGAAGGCCGCCTCGCCGATCTTGACCTTCGACTGGATGAAAAAATGGACCAGTGCCACCGCGACGGCCGGATAGACCAGCCAGTGCAGGCGCTTCCAGTTGCGCTTCAGCCGCCGCTGCCAGCCGTTGGTCGAGGTCACGGCGAGCGCGACCAGGGCCAGCAAGGCCACGAAGCCGATCGTGAGGTAGAAGCGCTTGGCGATCTCGGTGGCGACGACGATCAGGTTCCATTTCTGGTCGAGCACGTAGATCAATAGGTGCGCCAGCGCATAGAGCGCGGCAGCGACGCCGATTCGCCGACGGATGTGAATCAATGGCGACCAGTCGAAGAGAGTGCGGGCTGGCGTAAGCGCCAGTGACACCAGCAGGAGAACGACGGCCCAGTCGCCCGTTGCATGCGTGGCAAGCGTGACGGGGCGTGGATCGAGATCGCCGGCATACCAGCGCCAGGCGAGGTTCGCCGCCGGCACGCAGAGTGCGAACAACGTCGCGAGCCTGAGCCAGAAGATGGTTTGCTGAGTGGACAGTGCCTTGGACACGTGCCGGACCCTAGGCGATCTCGCGATCAACAGGCGGTCAAAGAAACGTCATCGCTGGTTGCCGAACAGCAGCCGGTAGGTGCCGACGGTGGGTGCGGTTTCAACACCGAATGGCCGCAGTTTGGTCGTCGTGAACATCAGGCGCGCGGCCGCGCTGACCGCCGGGACATCGGCCCCTTCCAGCAGCACCGCCCACTCGGCTTCCTCGGCCCGGGGATGGTCCATGCTCTTGTCGTGCAGCGGTGCGTGCGCGACTTCGAGATCGTTCTCGCCGGCGCTGGCGCCCAGCATGCCTGGCCGCTGTATCACTTTGGGAAAGGCGGTGGTGATCAGCCACTCGACCAGCGCCTTGCGCCGCCGCGGATCCGGCACGAAGCGCACGCAGGCCAGGGCTCCGCCGACGCCGTGCGTCTGGTCGACCAGGATACGTAGGGTCAGCCGCTGGAAGTGCGTGAAGCGCGCCATGACGGCCTGGCTCCACGGCGTCTGGTTGCCCAGCAGCTTCAGATAGTCGGGCGTGGCGAGATCGGCGACGCTGTCGCATTCATAGGTCGCGAGATACTTCGGCGTTGCGCGGACGGCGACATAACGGCGGGCGCGATGGAAGCCGGGCAGGTTCACGCGCTCGTCTATGTGCTCGCGGTTGTACCACTCGTTGAAATCCCGCTCGTCGCGCGCTGACACCTGCGTCAGCGTAATCAGCATTCCCTTGCCGTAGAGGGGCATTGTTTCGTCCCGCGCTGGTCAGCCTCTAGTCTATGCTGCCGGGCTCGCGGGAGGAAACACCATGAAAATCGCCAAAATCGAGGATCTGCACTGTGACGCCGGGTGGCGTGACTTCTCTTTCCTCAAGATCACAACGGATGACGGGCTGGTCGGCTGGTCCGAATACAACGAAGGCTACGGAAGTGCGGGCCTGACGGCGGTGATCCGCCGCATGGCCCAGGGTCTGATTGGTCAGGATCCACGCCCCATCGAACGCATTATGACGACGATCTACGCCATTACGCGCCAGGCGCCGGGCGGTATGAACCAGCAGGCGATGGCTGCTATCGAGAACGCGCTGCTCGACATCAAGGCCAAGGCGCTGGGCATTCCGGTCTATGAGCTGTTCGGCGGGCCGGTGCGCGACCGCTTGCCGCTCTATTGGTCTCACTGCGGCAGCTACCGCTTCCGCAATGCCGAGGTCATGGGTGTCGAGCCCGTGCGCTCGCTCGACGATCTGGTGAAGCTCGGCAAGCAGGTGAAGGAGCGCGGCTTCAAGGCGCTCAAGACCAACATTTTTCGCTTCGATCTCACTCCGGCGAACATGTACCAGCCCGGTTTCGGCCGGAGTCCGGGAGGGCCGGAGCTGAATGCCGACGGTGCCGTCATTGCCGCCATCTGCGATGGACTCGCGGCCTTCCGCCAGGGGGCGGGCCACGACATGGGCATCCTTCTCGACACCAACTTCAACTTCAAGACCGAGGGCTACATCAAGGTCGCGCGCGCCTGCGAGCCCTTCAATCTCTTCTGGCTGGAGATCGATTCCTACGATCCCGAAGGGCTGCGTTTGATCCGCGACCGCGCGTCGATGCCGATCGCTTCCTGCGAATCCCTGTTCGGCCGCCGCCAGTTCCGCCCTTATTTCGAGAATCGCTCGATCGACGTTTCCATCATCGACGTGCCGTGGAACGGTCTTGCGGAGTCGCTGAAGATCGCCGCCATGGCCGAGGCTTACGAGATCAACTGCGCGCCGCACAATTTCTACGGCCATATGTCGACCCTGATGAGCGCGCATCTCTGCGCCGCGATGCCGAATTTCCGTATCATGGAAATCGATATCGACGATGTGCCGTGGAAGGACGATCTGGTCACTCATCCGCCGGTCATCCAGAATGGCGAACTGATCGTACCGACCCGGCCCGGCTGGGGCGCCGACATCAACGAGGAGGCGGTGAAGGCTCACCCGCCCAAGAATCCGCATCCCTGAGAGGAACGAAATGGTCTACGAATTTCGCTGCTACACGCTGAAGCCCGGCAAGATGCCGGAATATCTCAAGGCCGCCGAGACGATCGGCCGGCCGGCCCGCGGCCAGAATTTCGGCGAGAACCACGGCTACTGGACGGCCGAATTCGGCGCCCTGAATCAGATCTGGCATCTGTGGAAGTACGAGAGCCTCGACGAGCGCACGCGCCTGCGCGGCGAGCTGGCCAAGCACAAGCCGTGGACCGAAGGCTATGTGCCGGTGATCCGGCCGCTGATCGAGCGTCAGGACCTGCGCATCATGAATGCCGTCGTCGATATCAAGCCCAGCGACGGCACTACCGGCAATGTCTACGAGCTGCGCATCTATCGCACGCAGATGGGCGGCGCGCAGGCCTACGCCAAGGACTTCAAGGAGGTTCAGGAGGCGCGGGAGAAGTATTCGCCGATCTGGGGGGCCTGGACCGGCGAGGTTCCGGAGCCCAACGAGTGGATCCATCTCTGGCGCTACAAGAACCTGCAGGAGCGCTTCGAGGCCCGGGCGGCAGCGATGAAGGATCCGGCGTGGCAGGCCTATCTCGCCAAGGGGCCGGCGAAACTCGCGGCGATGCATTCGACCCTGCTGCTGCCGACGAACTATTCGCCGCTGAAGTAGGCGTCCAAGTACAGGCGTTGAGGACAGGTTGATGGATTCTTTCGACGATACCGGCCTTGCGTTCGTGAAGTTCGGGGTTGGCCAGTCGGTGGCGCGCACCGAAGACCCAACCTTGCTGCGGGGCGAGGGACGCTACACCGACGACATCAACCTGGCCGGCCAGGCCTATGCGGTCATGGTGCGCAGCCGCATCGCGCACGGTCGTCTGAAAGGGATCGACACGGCGGCGGCGCTCGCCATGCCGGGCGTGCTGGCGATCCTGACCAGCGACGATCTCGATGCGGCAGGCTTCAACCCGCTGAAGTGCCCGATGAACATCCCGCAGCGCGACGGCTCGCCGATGAAGACGCCGGTCCGGCCGTCGCTCGCCAAGGGCAAGGTGCGCTTCGTCGGCGAGGCCGTGGCCTGTGTCGTGGCCGAGACGGCACTGCAGGCCAAGGACGCCGCCGAAGCGGTCGAACTCGACATAGACGAATTGCCGGCGGTCACCACGCCGGCTGCGGCCTTGGCCGAAGGTGCGCCGCAGATCCATGATGATGCGCCGGGCAACCTGGTGCTCGACTTCCACTACGGCAATGCCGAGGCGGTGGCGAAAGCCTTCGCTGAAGCAGCCCATGTGACCCGGCTGGAGATTGAATCCAATCGCGTCGTGGTCAATGCGATGGAGCCGCGCTCGGCGATCGGGTCCTGGGATGCGGTCAACGAGCGCTGGGTGCTGAATGTCGGCTGTCAGGGCGTGTTTGGCTTGCGTGGCGGCCTGGCCGGGGTGCTGAACGTGAAGCCCGACCGGCTTCATGTGCTGACAGGCAATGTCGGCGGCTCGTTCGGCATGAAGGCGCCGCCTTACCCAGAATACGCGCCGTTGCTGCTGGCAGCAAAGAAGCTCGGTCGGCCGGTGAAGTGGACCGACGAGCGGTCGGAAAGTTTCCTCTCCGACCATCATGGCCGCGATCACCAGCGCATCGCCGAGCTGGCGCTGGACAAGGAGGGCCATTTTCTCGCCGTCCGGCTCTCCGGTACCGGTAATGCCGGCGCCTACATCTATCCGCCGATGCCGGTCACGACCAACGCGGTGAAGAACGTCATCGACGTCTACAAGACACCGGCGATGGAAGTGAATTCCAAGGTCGCCTTCACCAATACGACGCCAATCGCAGCCTATCGCGGCGCCGGTCGTCCCGAGGGCAATTACTACATGGAGCGGCTGATTGATACGGCCGCCCGTGAGATGAGGATCGATCGGGTCGAATTGCGCCGCCGCAACCACATTTCGCCCGAAGCGATGCCTTACAAGGCGCCGTCCGGCATGGCCTACGATTCGGGCGAGTTCACTGCCGTTCTCGACAAGGCGCTGCAGGCTTCCGACTGGGACGGCTTCGAGGCGCGCAAGGCCGAGAGCAGGGCGCGCGGCAAGTTGCGTGGCCGCGGCATCGGCAGTTATCTGGAAGTGACGGCTCCCGCCGGCAAGGAATATGGCGGCATACGTTTCGAGGACGACGGCACCGTCACCATGCTGAGCGGCACGCTCGACTATGGTCAGGGCCATGCCTCGCCCTTCGCCCAGGTGCTGACCGAAAAGCTCGGCATCCCCTTCGACCGCTTCCGCCTGCTGCAGGGCGACAGCGACCAGCTCCTGGCCGGTGGCGGTACCGGCGGGTCGCGCTCGGCCATCGTCGGCAGCGAAGCCTTCCTCGAAGCCGGCGCGAAGGTGATCGAACAGGGCAGGGCGATCGCCGCCCATGTGCTGGAGGCCGCGACCGTCGATATCGAGTTCGACCACGGCCGTTTCCGGATTGCCGGCACTGACCGCAGTATCGGCCTGCTCGATCTTGCGTCGAAGCTGCGCGACGGCATGACCTTGCCCGAGGATGTGCCGCAGACCCTCGATGTCCGTCACATCTCCGATACGCCGCCGTCCGCCTTCCCGAACGGCTGCCATGTCGCCGAGGTCGAGATCGATCCCGATACCGGCCAGATCGAGGTCGTACGCTACTTCATGGTCAACGACTTCGGCACGCTCATCAATCCGATGCTGGTCGAGGGCCAGGCGCATGGCGGCGTGGTGCAGGGCATCGGACAGGCGATTTTCGAGCGCACGGTCTACGATGAGCAGGGCCAGCCCGTCGCCGGCACCTATATGGATTACGCCCTGCCGCGCGCCTCGGACGCGCCGTCATTCTCCATCACCAGCCACCCCGTGCCCTGCAAGACCAACTCGCTGGGCGTGAAAGGCTGTGGCGAGGCCGGCTGTGCCGGCGCGCTGCCCTCGGTGATGAACGCCGTTGTCGATGCGCTCTCGGAGGCAGGCATCACCCACATAGACATGCCAGCGACGCCGGAAAAGGTCTGGCGCGCGCTGAACCGCGGATGATCAGGCCGCCGGCAGGCTGTGCCCGGCGACCTTGCTCTCGATCTCGATGGTCTTGATTACCGCCGGCCGCGCCATCATGCGGGCATAGTGGGCTTCGACCGCCGGCAAGGTACCGGCCGGCAGGTCGAGAAAGCTGCGGACCCGCCAGTAGAGCCGGAACAGGTGGATGTCGGCGATGGAATAGCGGTCGCCCACCACCCAGTCGCGGCCGCCCAGGCGCTTCTCGACGGTCGTCCAGGCTGCGCGACAAGGGTCGAGCCCCTGTCCTCGCGACGGATGGACGGCCGACGCGAGATGGGACATCCAGGAGACAACCTGCGCCTCGGCCTCGATGTCGCCCGTGGGCAACAGCCCGGCCTCGGGATGACGGCGCGCCAGGTAGAAGAGGATGCCCGCAACTTCGGTCAGAACCCGACCGTCGATGAGCAGCACCGGCACCTTGCCGACGGGATTGATCGCCAGGAACTCGGGTGTGCGCGTGTCCTTGGTGGCAAGCGACAGCGACCGTGTGTCGAAGGCCGCGCCGATTTCGTGCAAGGCGATATGCGGCGCCATCGAGCTGGAACCGGGGGCAAAGTAGAGGGTCAGCATAAGGTCTCCTGTTTCGTCTATGCCTTGCGAAGCGCGTTGCTGATTGCGTTGCGGTCGAGGTGCCCGCGCAATCCGATCACAACCAGTTTCGTCGGCGCCGCACCGGACGGCGCCGGATCGACGGCGAAGCGCCTTCCGACGACGTGCAGCGCGGCGATCCTGCCGCCTGCATCGCGTGCCATGCCCTTCGCCCGCAGAACTCCGGTGCCGGGGGTGGCGAGCAGGGCGCCTAACTGCTGCAGGCCGATGTCCGGCGGCATGTCGAGTTCCAGCGCGTCATAGAGCGAAGCCGCGTCGGGGGCTCCCGGTGCCTGCAGTGGCGCGTGACGGCGCGGCGTCGAGCCGTCGCGCAGGCCGATCAGCAGTTCCGGAGCGATCCTTGCGTGCGTCGCCGGAAGGACGCGTGCGTCGGGCGCCTGATGCCCAAGCCAGTCGATCGTCCGTTCGCGTGCGGCATCGTCCACCAGGTCGCAGCGATTGAGGATGATCAGATCGGCTGCCGTGAGCTGGCGCAGGATCGTGTCGCCGAGATAGGCGTCATCTGCTTGTGCCCGCACCGTCTCGGCGTCGGCCATCACCACGACCGCATCTATGCGATAGGGGTCAAGCAGGGTCACGGCATTCGCCACCATGCCGGGCAGGGCGACGCCGCTCGCTTCCAGCACGACGCGCTCCACGTCCGGTCGCTGCTCCGGCAGCGTCATCAACCGTTCCATCAGGTCGGAGCCGTAGCTGCAGCACACGCAGCCGCCGGAAATCTCCAGCGTATCGCCGTCGGTCGCCACGATCAGGTCGCGGTCGATGGGCGTGGTACCGAAGTCGTTGACCAGGACGGCGATCCGCCGGCCGGCGGCGGCCCGCAGGAGATTGTTCACCAACGTGGTCTTGCCGGTGCCGAGATAACCGCCGACCACCGTCACCGGCAGGATGCTGTTTTTCATGCTCCAGCGGCAGGGAACAGGCGGCCGGCCTGGACCGTGCCCCAGATGCGGACGTCCTTCAGCTTCTCGGGCGCGATCTCCAGCGGGTCGTCCTCCAGAACCGCAAAGTCGGCGCGCTTGCCGACCTCGATCGAGCCCAGCTCGCCGTCGAGCTTCAGGGTCCAGGCGGCGCCGAGGGTGATGGTGCGCAATGCATCCGCCACGGAGATCCGCTCGCGGGCACCAAGAACGCGACCGCTGGCGGTAAGCCGGTTGACGGCGCACCAGGCGGTGAACAGGGGGCCGAGCGGCGTCACCGGCGCGTCGGAATGAATGGCGAGCGGCACGCCGCTGGCGAGTGCCGTGGCGCAGGCATTCATGCGCGTGGCCCGCTCCGGGCCCACGGTGGTCTCGTAGTGCTGATCGCCCCAATAGAAATGATGATTGGGAAAGAGGTTGGCGCACATGCCGAGGCGGCTCATCCGCCGGAACTGCGCTGCATCGGCGAGCTGGCAATGTTGAAGGGTGAATCTGTGGTCGGGTGCCGGCTGGTCACGCAGCGCGCCGTCCAGGCAATCCAGCGCCATCTCGGTCGCCTGATCGCCGTTGGTATGGCTGTGCACCAGCACGTCCTTCTGCAACGCGAGCCTATAGAGCTGGGCGATTGCCTCCGGCGGCGTATACCAGAGGCCGTTCGGCGCGCCGTTGTAGTAGCCCGGCCAGCGCAGCCGTGCCGAGAAGCCCTGGATCGAACCGTCGACGAACAGCTTGATGGCGCCGAGCCGCAGCCGGTCGGTCGCCTGCTTCTTGAGCCCCACGGCGATCTCGACGGCCTGTTCGGGTGTCAGGGCCTGGAAACGCCGAAACGAGACGATGCGAACGGGGAACTGCGCCTCGCCGGTCACGCGCTGCATCATCGAGACCGCATCGTCGGGCAGGAGATTGGCGAGGTCGGTGGCGGTGGTCACGCCCTGGCGGACGCAGAGCCTGGCGAAGCGGCGCAGACCGGCTTCGTCGTTGGCCAGCACCTCGCGGTCGAAGCCGACATGCTTGCCGACCAGGGTCATCGCTTCCGGGCCCTTGAGTTCGCCGGTCGGCAGGCCGTCGCTGCCGAGAGTCACACCGGGATGGTTGAGGCCGGTGCGCAGCAGGCCCGCCAGCTCGAGGGCGCGGCTGTTCACGTTAAGGATATGGCCGCTCGCATGCATCACGCCGATGGTGCGCTGGGTCGAAATGCGGTCGAAATCCGCGCGAACGACGCGACGGTCGCCGTAGTAGATCGGATCCAGTCCCCAGCCGGACAGGGGCTCGTCGGCCGAGGCGAGCTTGCGTTCCTTTTCCTGCAGTCGCGCCACCACTTCGTCGATCGACTTCACGCCCGGCCAGACCTTGCCGTCGGGATCCATGCGGTCGAACCGGCCGAGATAGGTGTAGCGCCAGAACGTGCCTTCGGAGGTGTGACTATGGCCTTCGACGAAGCCAGGCATCAGCACTTTGTCGGCAAAGCGATCGTCGAGGTCGTGGGCGCCCCAGCCCTGGAGTTCCTCCAGAGATCCTGCTCCCAGGATGCGGCCGTCGCGCACGGCCACGTGCGTGGCTTCAGGCCGGGCAGGATTCATGGTGAGAATGCGACGGGCGCGGAAGATCGTGATCTTGCTGGTGCTCATGTGTCTGGAAATACCTGCTGATGCCGACGATAAGGCGGCCCTGGCAGTTTGTCGTGCAGCCGCAGCCCGCATAGTCGATGGTTGTGTCGGCATAGGCAATCGTGACGACAAAGCCCCAGGTCGAGTTCACGAGTCCCGTCTACGAGTACCAGTGGTCATTGCTGGGAAGGCGGTGGCGGCGCGTGCGGCCTGGCCCTGGCACATCATCCATGTCGACATGCAGGACGAAAGGCCGGCGGAGGAGCTGGACGCCGGTCTGGATCCTCGGCGCTCAACGCCCGAACAGCATTTTTCTGGCCCGGCGCAACCCGCCGCGTCCGACGATAGCTGTCCGGTGCAGCGCTTCCTGTCTCCTGGTTCGGGGTGTAGTGCGCTTCACAAAGCAGAATTTGCCGGTATCGGTCTTCAGATCGAGATTCTTCTCCGCGCAGAATCTGTCGACGGCGCGGATGACGCCCGGCCAGCCCTCGCTGTAGTCGTCGCCGAAGACCGCGCCGCCTTCGGCGACCGAGTCGTAGAACAGAGCCAGGTCGAAATAGACCTCTTCCTCCTCATGTCCGGCATCGATGTAGAGAGCGTCGATCTCAATCCCGAGCTTGCGAAAGACTCGTGCGGCGGCCGTCGAGGTGATCGGAAACGGCGAGATATGGTCCTGGGCGCCTGCAGCCCGGACATTGTGAACAAACTGTCGGAACATGTTCGGGTAGCCTCGGTCGAGGCGCAGGTGCTGACGCAGATCGTCGATGAGCCACAGTGTATCGTTCGACCCCAGCCAGGTGTCGATGCAGATGAAATGCGTGTCGAGATTGAGCGACCGGGCGATCCGATGCATGTGCAGCACCGAAGCGCCCTTCCAGGTGCCGATTTCGGTGACCAGTTTGGGACGGTGCCGCTTGAAGACTTCCTCGAAGACCGGATGATCCGAATGCCAGCCCTGCAGGTCTACCGAGAGATCGGGATCGCTATGCGTGTAGCAACTTCCGTCAATGCCAATGCGGGCGAGCGGCCAATTGGTTGCTTGCGAGACGGCAGTCTGAGCGTCGGCCATTGAACGATCTCTGGTGAATGCAGCGGGGCGAGCCTAGAAGAGGGTCGCCCTGCCGGTCCAGTGGCCGCCTGGCCTTGTTTGCCTTCCGCTGCCGTCAGCCGACGGTATTGCGCGGCACGTCGCGGAACGGCTTGGTCGTGTCGATGCTCGGCTCCTTGGGCATCTTGAGCACGCGCTCGGAGATGATGTTGCGCTGGATCTCGTCGGTGCCGCCGGCGATCGAAGTCGCCGGCACGGAGACGAGAATTTCCGCAATGACGCCGCCCATCGGGCTGTCGGCGCCGCTGAGGAGCGCGTCGGCGCCGGAGAGCTGTGTGTGGACGCGGGCGGCGGCGCGGGCGACATGGCTCGACACCAGCTTGCCCAGCGATCCTTCCGGACCCTGAGGCCGGCCGAGCGCCTGGGCGGCTCGGGCACGACGGGCCGTCCATTCCGCCGCCTTGGACATGGTCAGGAGCTTGGCGATCTCCTGGCGCACCACGGGATCGCTAAGGTGCCCGGTTTCCTTGGCGCGCTGCAGGATCAGGTCGACGCGGCCGGCGCGCTGCGGATACCACTTGTAGGGCTCCATCGTCGTCGCGACTTCCGCCCGCTCTTCCTCGTAGATGCGCCCCTTGCGATCGGAGCCCATCGCCCAGGTGCGCAGGCCGTCGGCGCCGCGGCGTTCGTGCATCAGGGTCGTGGTGGTCACAGCCCAGCCGTCGCCGACATTGGCGACCAGGAACTCCGGCTGCACCTCGGCGTCGGTCATGAACACCTGGTTGAACGAGGCATGGCCGTTCATCTGCTTCAG
>VFQN01000150.1_pt1 | contig 148845 bp, 115 predicted proteins | sample 3512371 | NCBI WGS metagenome assembly VFQN01 (sample SAMN10412370, study PRJNA504923) | tailings metagenome | isolation source: Replicate 2 from Balatoc abandoned mine | place: Philippines: Itogon, Benguet | collected 2017-08-28 | reverse complement strand
ACCTCTCCCTGTTCACCTGGCGCGACCTGCAACGAAACCTCTTCGGCCACCCAGGCGCCGGAGGCTGACGGCAGGTGCCCGGACGCACTCCCGGACAAAGCCTCCACAGGCAGGTGCCCGACGACGACCCTCGGCATCCCTTCCTCCATCCGTCCCGAGGGCCCGCTTGCCCGCCGCGGGGCCACCGGCCAAAATCCCGCAATTCACCATGGCCCTGCCCAACACCCCGCTTCGTGCCGCCGCCGTGCAAATGGAATCCCTCCCCGGTGACAAGGAGGCGAACTTTCAGAAGCTCGAAACATTGCTGGTCCAGGCGGTCGCCCGGGGCGCGGAACTCGTGGTGTTTCCCGAGTGCTGCATCTCCGGGTACTGGTTCATGCGAAATCTTCCGCTGGAAGGCCTGGCGCGGCTTGCGGAACCAATCCCGGACGGCCCAAGCACCCGGCGACTTCTCGATCTGGCGCGAAGGCACAAGGTTTGCATCGGCGCGGGCTGGGTGGAAACCGGCGCCAACGGGTTCTTCCACAACAGCTACATGGTCGCCTTCCCTGATGGCTCCCACCATCGACATCGCAAGCTTCATGCCTTCGAACATGAGCGTATGCAGGGCGGCTCCGAGTTCACGGTCTTCAACCTGCCGGGCGGCTTCCGGGCCGGGCTCCTGATCTGTTACGACTGCAACCTCATCGAAAACGTCCGGATCAACGCCCTGCGAGGCGCCCAGGTCCTGATCGCCCCTCACCAGACCGGTGCGGTGCGCAGCCGAAATCCCCATCTGATGGGACTCATCGAACGCTCGGTCTGGGACCGTCGCCACGTGGACCCCGAAGCCATCGAACGCGAGTTTCGCGGCGAGAAAGGTCGCGGTTGGCTCATGCGCTGGCTGCCCAGCCGGGCCCATGACAACGGCCTCTTCCTCGTGTTCAGCAACGGAGTAGGCGTCGATGACGACGAAATCCGCACCGGCAACGCCATGATCCTCGATCCCTACGGGCGCATTCTCACCGAGACCTGGAAGGCGGACGACGCGGTGGTCGTCGCCGACCTCGACCCCGGCTTGCTTCCAGAAGCCACAGGCCGCCTTTGGGTCCAGGCCAGGCGCCCCGAGCTCTACGCTCCCTTGACGATTCCGACAGGCCTCGAGAAGGACACACGCGCCATGAAGTTCATGGAGTAGACCCATCGCCCGTTCACCACCCCCACGCCTCCGAACCCCGATAAACCGAGGTTTGATTTCCCGCCCGCCGATCCCACTATCCCGCCACGCCACGCCACGCAGCGCCATGAACAGCCCCCAGATGCCCACAACCCGACGCACCTTCGTCCGCACCCTGGCCGCCGCCGCAACCACCGCCGCGCTCAGCCGGCTCCCGGCCGCAGCCCAACCCGCCGCCGCTCCGCGCATCGCCCTCGGCATGGACAATTTCGCCGTGCGCGCCTTCGGCTGGAAGGGCCGCGAACTGGTGGATTACGCCGCCTCCCTCGCACTCGACACCCTCTTCATCACCGACCTCCCCTCCCTCGGTTCCCTCGATTTGACCCACGCCCAGGAACTCCGCCGCTACGCGTCCGACAAGGGCCTTCAGATCCTGCTCGGCTCATGGAGCATCTGCCCCACCGCGCGCTCCTTCCGAAAGGACTGGGGAACCGCCGAGGAACATCTGGCCCTCGGCCTCCGCCTCTCCAAAGCCCTCGGCTCCCCCGCGTTCCGGGTCATCCTCGGCGGCCGCGAGGACCGACGCTCCCAGGGCGGCATCGAGGCGCGCATCGCCGACACCCTCAAGGTCCTGGCCTCCCAAAAATCCCTCGCCGCCGATCTCGGCGTGAAGGTCGCCGTGGAAAACCACGCCGGCGATATGACCGCTGACGAACTGATCTCCCTCATCGAAGCCGCCGGCAGGGACTGGGTCGGCGCCAACATGGACTCGGGCAACGCGGTCTGGACCCTCGAAGACCCCATGGAGAGCCTCCGCAAACTCGGACCCTACGCCCTCACCACCAGCCTCCGTGACTCCGTGGTCTGGGAAACCGACAAGGGCTGCAAGGTGCAGTGGGTCGCCATGGGCGACGGCACAGTCGCCGACCTCAAGGCCTATTTCACCCGGTTCGCCGAGCTCTGCCCGAAGGTCGCGGTCAATATCGAAACCATCGGCGGTTTCGCCGCAGAACTCCCCTACCTCGAGGACGCCTTCTGGGAGGCCTGGCCCAAGCGCTCCGCCGCCGACCTCGCCCGCTTCGTGCGCATGGCCAGAAAAGGCAAGGCCATCCCCCAGTACGACGCCAACAGCCGCGATCGCCAGAAGGAAGATCTCGAACGCAGCCTCCGCTATTGCAAGGAAACCCTGGGCCTCGGCCTCAAACGCTGAACCGCACCAGGCCCTCCTCCGTATCCCTCAACGCCACCTCAACGCCAAACCGCCGGAAATCGCCGGACCATCGCCTCCGGCGCAATGAGGTACGCGAGCCGATGCGCGTGCGACCACGCGGCCTCCACGTGCGCGCGCCGATACTCCCGCCGAACCTTCTGGCCCTGCTCCAACCGCGCCCACGGATCGTTCGCCACCACGTCGCCCTCAGGGGTAAACCCCACGCAAATCACCAGGTGCCCCCCGTCCGGCGCCACCGGCCGCCCCCTCAGCGCCGGCGCGTTCACCGACAACACCACCGGAATACCCGCCAACACCAGCGCCTCAACATCCCGGAAATCCCGCAACCGCGCCGCACACGCCCGGATACCCCGGAACGACCCGGCGTATGCCGTGTTGAACGGCCAATTCCCCGTGCCCGGCCAACCCGGGTCATGCACACCCCGCGCCACCTCGGGCACGTCCCGATCCAGATCAGGCCGCCGCATCTCCCGCGCCCACCACGCCATCATCATCGAGACGGATGTGGGACTGCACCACCCGCTCCCACCCTCGTACGCCACCTGCGAACGCTCCGGCACCTCGAGAACCCTCCCCCAAACCTCCCTCAACGAAGGCCTCCCCCCCGGAACACGCCCGGTGTCACACCACGACGCCGTCACCCACCGCAACCGCGAAGGCTCCTCCGCCAATTCCCCGCTCATCCGAACCCGAAGCCTCATCGCATCCGCCAACCGCCGCACCACCAGGGTGTCCGTCTTCACCAACCCATCGACGTCCGACTGCCGCGCCGGACTCGTCCGAACCACAGGCCTCGTCCCCTCCAGCGACCAGTCACCCAGCCGATACCAACCCGTCCACCCCGTCCCAAACCCGGCCTGCGCCTCCACCACCAGCCCCGCCCCCTCCGCCGGCTCCACGTTCCACGACACCACCAACTCGTTCCACCCACCCTCCACCCGGATCACCGGTGACTCGCGCACCACCTCCCCAACCCCCGCCACTCCCCCCGCTTCCCCCCAGCCCGAGACCCCCCTCCTGAAAATCAGCAGCGGCGGGTCCGCTTCGCCCAGCTTCACCACCGACCCCCTTCCCCGCCCCAACACACAACCCCCCGACCACGTGGCGGCAACCAGCCCGGATACCGCCAGGGCAAACCTTCGCCGGGACACCGCGCCAACGTCACACATCGGTTCCCAAGGTTTCCCCGCCACAAGCGGCAACCAACCGCCACGCCTGCCCGGTGTTGTTCCGTCGGAGCACGCCCGGAAAATGAACGGCCCCCCGCCGGGTCGCACGCCAAAACCCGCACCCCGTCCGCAGTGATCCCCACAGTCTCCCCTCCCCCACCCGCACACCGCCTCCCGTTTGACGCCCCGGGGTGATCCGCACCAACCTGCCCCGTGCTCGTCGCCCTCCACAAACCGTGGGGCGTCCTCTCCCAGTTCACCCCGGACGGCTCCCCCCACCGCACCCTCGCCGATTGCGGCCTGCCGCCACGCGTCTACCCCATCGGACGTCTCGACGCCGACTCCGAAGGACTCCTGCTCCTCAGCGACGAGCCACACTGGAACGTCCGCCTGCTCCATCCCAAACAGGCCCACCCGCGCCGCTACTGGGTCCAGGTCGAAGGCGAACCCACCCCCGAAGCCCTCGCCCAACTCGCCCGAGGTGTCCTCATCCAGGGAACCCCCACCCTCCCCTGCAAAGCCTGGCGCCTCGATCCCCGCCCCGATGTCCCACCCCGCAACCCGCCCATCCGCACCCGCATGACCGTTCCCGACACCTGGATCGCCCTCGAACTGACCGAGGGCCGCAACCGCCAGGTCCGACGCATGACCGCCGCCGTCGGCTTCCCAACCCTCCGCCTCATCCGCGTCCGCATCGGCGCCTTCGACCTCGGAAACCTTCCGCCCGGAGAGTGGCGAAAACTCGATCCCACCGACCAACAGGCGGTCCTGACACGCTGATCCCAACCGGAACTTTTCCTCCCCGCCGGTTTTCACGGGAAATGGGTGCCTCCTCCGACAACACTGCCTTCGCGATTCCTTGTCCCACACACCGTGTCTAAGGTGGCGCGGATGAACGAACGCCCCGACGTCGACGCCAGCGCCAAACCCGGCGCCGACGCCGACGCCGACGCCGCCCTCATGCTCCGCGTGCAGCAGGGCGACCTCGAGGCGTTCGAATCGCTCGTCGAAAAATATCGCCAGCCGGTCTTCAACTTCATCCGACGCTCCCTGCTCGACCCCAACGAGACCGAGGACGTCGCCCAGCAGGTTTTCGTGCAGGTCTGGAAAGCCGCGCCCCGCTACCGCGTCGCCTCCCGCTTCTCCACCTGGCTCTTCACCATCGCCCGAAACCTCTGCCTCAACGAACTGCGCCGCCGCTCACGCCACCCCGCCGAACCCCTCGAATCCGGCACCAACGAGGACGGCGAACCCCGCGAGCGCGACCTCCCCGATGCCCAGACCCGCGGCGTCCACGACCAGATGCTCCTCGCTGAACTGAGCCGGAAGGTGGAGGAAGCCCTCGGCGACCTGCCCGAATCCCAACGCTCCGCCCTCCTCCTCGTCCAGGAACAGGACCTCGCCTACGACGATATCGCCCGCATCCTCGACATCTCCGTCTCCGCCACCAAGTCCCTCATCCATCGCGCCCGCGAAACCCTCAAGCAACGCCTCAAACCCTACCTCCGCTCCGGCGCCTGGAAACCAGCCTCCAAGGACCGGGAAACTTTTCACCCCCCACGGTTTTGAATCCCTTGTCATGAACGAGGATCCACGTCCCAGGCTTCAGGACATCCTCCAGCGGCGCGAACTGACCCCCGCCGAGGAACAATCCCTCGCCGACTGGCTCGCCCGGCATCCGGCCGACGCCCCCGACTGGGCCGAGTCCGCCCGCCTCGCCCTCGCCCTTCGAGGCATGCAGCCCGCCCCGGTCCCCTCCAACTTCACCGCCCGCGTGGTCAACGAAGTCCGCCGCCAGACCCCCGCCCCCCAAACCAGCACCCACCGACGCCCCAGCGCCTGGTCCTGGCTCAAACCCCGACACTGGATCCCCGCCGCCTCAATCCTTGCCGCAGTCGCCGTCGTCGGCTGGGAGTGGCACCAACGCTCCGGCGTCGCCGAATTTGCCCGCGACGTGGCCCCGCTCCGGGTCCTCGCCTCCGTTCCCGCCGAGGTGCTCCAGGACTTCGACGCCATCCAGCGCTTCGGCGAAGCCCAGGCCCCGGTCGATTTCGAACTCCTCGCCGCCCTCGAATGATCATGAACCCACCGGCAACCACCCACCGTCCCGTCGCGCCCGAAGGCCTGCGCCCGCTTTCCCGCCGGACGCTCGGCACGGCACTGGTCCTCGCCGCAGGCCTGCTCGCCGCCACCGCCCAGGCGCAACCCACCCTCCCCGGAACCTCCTCCCCGACTCCCCCGCCCCCACCTCCCTTGCCAGCCTCCCCGGTCGCCACCTTCCGCCACCTGCTCGCCCTCCCCCCAGCCGAACGCTCCGCTGCCCTCGCCTCCCGCCCCGCCCGCCAAAGGGACCTGCTCGCCACCCGCCTCGCCGACTACGAGAACCTCCCACCCCACGTCCGCGAGGACCGCCTCCGCGCCACCGATCTCTACTGGCACCTCCAACAACTCGTCCGCCGCGCCCCGTCCGAACGCGGCGACCTGCTCCGCGCCGCCCCCGACGAACTCCGCCCGGTGCTGGCCGTCCGCCTCGCCTACTGGGATCAACTGCCCTCCGCGGATCGCGCCGACCTGCTCGAACACGAGGGCACCCTCCGCTACATGGCCCGCACCCGGTCCTCCCAACCACCCCCGCTCCCACCCGCCACCCCCACCATCCCCGCCCAACCCGGCACGAAACCGGCAACACCCCCGCTGCACGAACCCGTCGCCGTCGCGGCCGCACCCGCCGTCCCGCTCCGCGTCCAGGCCGAACTGGCCCGCCTCAACCAGCGTGCCGGTGCGGATCTCCACCGACTCCAGCAACAGTGGCAGCGCTTCTTCGAAGGCACTTCCCCGCGCCGCGACCGCGCCCTCGAGGAAATGTCCGCCTCCGAACGCCAGGAAATGCAGGCCGTGCTGGAGCGCTTCCGCCACCTCACTCCCGAACAACGCCGCACATCCGTGGCCTCCTTCTCCCGCCTCGCCTCCATGAGCCCGGCCGAACGGTCCGAGTTCCTCCGCAACGCCGAACGCTGGACCGCTCTTCCCCAGGAGGAACGCGAGGCATGGCGACATATCGTCAACAAGCTGCCCGTCTTCCCTCCCCTTCCGACCCAACGGTCCGAACCACCCCTGCCCCAGCCCCCACCGCCAAACCCCCGCGTCGCCAACCACCCACCCGCCCCCTGAAGCCCGCCCCGCCCCCCAAGCTTTCCCTGGGCTGCCGGCCATCCGGTGCTAGGCTTCACCCGTGATCTACGGCCGGCCGTCACTCCTCCTCGCCCTCGGGCTCGCCTCCCTGGCCGCCCTCGCCTTCGAAACGCCCCCCGTCCCAGCCCTTGCCCCCACCCCCACTCCCACTCCCACAGCCACCCCCCAACCCCCAACCGCCGCCGCCGTCCCAGCCGCCCCCGCCAGATCCCCCGCCGCAACCGCCCAGCCCAACCCCGCCGACGGCTTCCTCCGCTGGAATCGATCCCAGCGACGCGTCGACGCCGACCTCAACGGCTGGCCCCTCCGGAAGGCCCTGGAAAAAATCGCCGCCGCCACCGGCTGGGCCGTGCTCATTGAACCCGGACTCGAATCCAGGATCGCCGCCCGCTTCAGCCAGCGCCCCGAACGCGAGGCCCTCTCCACCCTCCTCGCCGACGTCAATTACGCCCTGGTCCCCTCCCCGAACGGCCCCTCCAGACTCCTGGTCTTCCGATCGAACTCCGACAACGCCACCGTCTCCGTCCAACCCGTCCCGGACCCGGAAACACCCGAGGCCGGTGTGCTCGACAAGGAACTCGTCGTCCGCCTCAGAAAGGGCGCCAGGGAATCCATCCACGACCTGGCCAAACGCCTCGGGGCCCGCGTGGCCGGTTCCATCGACAGCCTCGACGCCCATCGCCTGGTGTTCGACGACGCCGAAGCCGCCGATCGCGCCCGCAACGAACTGGCGTCGGACGAAAACGTCGAGAGCGTCGAATCCAATTACGCCATCGGTTCCCCGACCCGGATGGAACGTGCCACCGGACTTCAGGCCCCGGTGCTCGGCCTCAAGGCCCGCCCCATGCAGGACGGCTCCACGGTGGTCGTCGCCCTCATCGACACCGCCGTGCCCTCCAGCGGCCTCGCGCACGCCGACTTCCTCCTGCCCGGCGTCAGCGTCGCCGGTGAAGTCCAGGCCGGCACCGGCCTGTCCCACGGCCCCGCCATGTTCGAAACCGTCATCCAGGGCCTCGCCCTCACCCAGACCTCCGACGCCGGCCAACCGGTGCGCGTGCTCCCCATCGATGTCTACGGAGGCCGCTCCGAAACCTCCTCGTTCGAAGTCGCCCAGGGCGTCGTGGTGGCCCTGGAAAAGGGCGCCGACATCCTCAACCTCAGCCTGGCAGGCCCGACCTCCAGCCCCATCCTCCACGATGTGCTCCAACAGGCCTCCCAGGCCGGCGTCGTCGCCTTCGCCGCACCCGGCAACCAGCCCACCACCCAACCGAATTACCCCGCCGCCTACCCCGAGGTCGTCGCCGTCACCGCCAGCGACCGCCGCGGCGACCTTGCGCCCTACGCCAACCGCGGCGATTTCGTCGACCTGATCGCCCCCGGAACCAGCGTCGTCCCCTATCAGGGCGAATCGTTCGTCGTCAACGGCACCTCCGTCGCCACCGCCTATACCGCCGGCCTCGCCGCCGGCCTGCTCGCGGACTCCGGAAAACCGGCGGCCGAAATCGTCCGCCAGCTGAAGGCCCGCATCGGATTCACCCCACCCAAGCCAACCGGACCGTGACTCCCGCGGCTGCCTCCGGTCCAATGCGCTGAACGAACCGGGACCGCCCCCCCGCCCCCCGCCCCCCGCCCTCCCTCCGGCCCGACACCCGACGTCACCCGGCGGGACCCGGGCCGGGGAGAAACCACCACCGGACCCATCCCCGCCATGCAGCGACATTCCCTCGCCTCGGTCACCCTCGCCTTCCTCGTGCTGCTCGCCCTCGTCCTCTACACCACCCGGACCCGCCAGCAGCCGACCGCCGGGCCCCTGCCGGATCCGAACGGGCACTCGGACTTCGTCGCAGCCGCCCGCATGATCCAGGGCGACCTTCCCCCGGATGCGCGCAGGAACCCCGATCTCGCCGCCGCCTTCACCGCTTCGAATCGTCCCGCCCTCGAACGCCTCCGCATCGGCCTCGGCCGGGATTGCGTCGTCCCTCCCATCGAAGTCTCCAACGCCCAATCCCGCGTCGCCGACGTCGGCGACCTCAAGCGCCTCGCACAACTCGTCGCGGAGGAGGCCCGGGAGGCGCGACGCCGCGGCGATTGGGACACCCTGGTCCGCTCATCCATCGATGGCATCGATCTGGGACTGCGCCTCGCCCGCGGCGGAGTGGCCATCGACCTGATGACCGCGACCGCGGTGGAGGGGCTCTGTCGCAAGCCGCTCGAGGAGGCTCTCGAGGAGATCCCCGCCGCCCAGGCGCGCACCGCGGCCCGGGAGTTGCTGCGCCTCGACTCGACCCGCGAACCCGTCCGCCGCGTTGAGATGAACGAGGAGGCGTTCGCGCGCCGCCACAGCCCCTGGTACCTCCGCATTCCCCTGAACCCGGCCCTGCGCCAGGCGACCCGCAGGACGTTCGTTTCCACCCAACAGGCAGCCCTGGGCACCACCTTCGCAACGCGAAACCTGGCGCAGAATCTCGCCGCACGGGCCTGGACCCTGGAACGTGGCGCCCCTCCGGCCAGCCCCGGCATGCTGGTCCCGGACTACCTCCCGGCGGTCCCGACAAACCCGGTGACCGGGTTGCCGCTGAAGCGGTTCTACGGAACCGCCCTGCCCGCCTACGCCCAGATCCCTCTCGAATAGGCCCAACCCCTCCGAATGCTCCCCGCCTTCCTCACCACCCTCCTGTTCTCCATCTCCGGCGTCACCGCGATGCGCTCAACCCGGTTCCTCCCGGGAGTCGAAGCCAACTTCTGGCGCCTCTGCCTCGCGACCGTCTTCCTGGGAGCCTACGCCCACACCCTCGGCGCCGGCTTCGGCGGCCCCGCCCTGCCCTGGTTCCTGATCAGCGGCTTCATCGGATTCGGCATCGGCGACCTCGCCCTGTACCAGGCCTACCCGAAACTCGGCTCGCGCCTGGTCGTCCTGATCGTCCACTGCGTGGCCGCCCCGCTCGCTGCGGCCACCGAATGGCTCTGGCTCGGTGTCCCGATGACCGCCCAGGAGGCCCTGGCCAGCGCCCTCATCCTCGGCGGCGTGGCCACCGCCCTCTTTCCCGGACGCACCCCCGCCCCGGCGGTGAAGACCGCCTTCCTCGCCGGCGTCGGCTTCGCCCTGATCGCCGCCGCCGGCCAGGGCTGGGGCGCCGTGCTCAGCCGCCGCGCCTTCTCCATCGCCCGCGAGGCGGGCCAGTCCATCGACGGCCTCACCGCCGCCTACCAGCGCATCCTTCCCGGCATCGCCCTGAGCGCCCTCACCTTCGCCTGGGCCCTTCGCACACGCCGGACCCGCAATCCCGAATCAGACGCCGCCCGCGGGGCCCATGCCGCTGAACCGGGCCCCTCCCGCCTCCGCCAGGCAGCCCCGTTCGTCCTGGTCAACGCCATCGCCGGCCCCGCCCTCGGCGTCGGCTGCTTTCAATGGGCCCTCGCCACCCGCGGCACCGGCGTGGTCCTCCCCATTGTCGCCCTCACCCCGCTGGTGATCATCCCGTTCTCGATGTGGTTCGAAAAGGAACGCCCCTCGCGACGTTCCCTGCTCGGCGGCCTCGTGGCCGTCTCCGGCGCCGTGATCCACGCCGCCAGCCACTGACCACCGACCGACCCTGACCGACCGCCAGGCGTCCCCCGCCCCACCCTAGCCCAACAGGCTCCGCGCCTTGGACAACGCCTCGTCGATCTTCGAGGCATCCTTCCCGCCGCCCCGCGCAAAGTCCGGCTTCCCGCCACCCTTCCCCCCCACCAGCGGGGCAATCGCCTGAATGATCCTCCCCGCCTGCACCTTCGCGGTGTGCTCCGGCGAGACGCTGGCGAACAACGCCACGCCGCCCCCCGAACAACCCAGCACCACCACCCCCTTGAACAAGCCCCGCAACGCCTCCACCACCGCCATCGCACCATCCGCATCCATCGCCCCAAGGTTCTCCACGATCACCGGAATGCCCTGGATCTCCCCGGCCTGCCCGGCCAGCACCTTCGCCCGCCCGGCAGCCTCCCGCTGCGACGCCGCCTTCACCGCCTTCTCGAGCTCCTTCTGGTGAGCCAGCAACGCCTCCACTCTCTTCTCCAACTCGCCCAGCGGCGTGTTCAACCGGCCGCCCAGCACCTGGATCAGCTCCCGGTCCCCCCGCATCAGGTCGTACGCGGTCAATCCCGCCACCGCCTCGATCCGCCGAACCCCGGCCGCAATCGCGCTCTCGCCCACGATCCGGAACAGCCCGATCTCCCCGGTCGCCCGCGTGTGCGTCCCACCGCAAAGCTCCATGCTGTACCCGTCCAACCCCGCCTCCCTCCCCCCGATCTGAACCACCCGCACAACGTCGCCGTACTTGTCCCCGAAGAACTGCATCACGTCCTTCCGAGACTTCACCTCCGCATACGGAACGTCCGACCAACTGACCCCCGCGTTCTCCAGGATCCGCTCGTTGACCAACCGCTCGATGTCCGACACCTGCGAGGCCGTCAGCGCCGCGCTGTTGAAGTCGAAGGTCAGCTTGTCCGGTCCCACGAAGGACCCCTTCTGCGAGGCCTCCCGGCTCACCACCTCGTGCAACGCCCAGTGCAGGAGATGCGTGACCGTGTGGTGCCGCTGGATCGCACCCCGCCGCGCCGCATCCACGCTCAACGTCACCCTCGTCCCGGGCGCGGGCGCATCGCCGCCATCGATGAAGTGCAGCCAGGTGTTGCCGCTCTTCTGCGTGTTCACCACCCGCCACAACTGCCCGCCACCCCCGAGCTTCCCCGTGTCCCCCACCTGGCCACCCATCTCGGCATAACAGGCCGAAACATCCAGAACCACCGCGGTACGCTCCTTCAACCCCACCACCTCCAGCACCGACGCCTCGGTCTCAAGCCGGTCGTACCCCACAAACTGCGTCGGCGTCTGCGTCTCGATCTGCGAGAGCTCGATGACCTGCTTCTTCTGCGCCGCCCGCGCCCGCGCCCGCTGCGCCTCCATCAACCCCTCGAACCCCGCGACGTCGACCGTCAACCCGCGCTCCCGCGCCATCAACTGCGTCAGGTCCAGGGGGAAACCCTGCTCGTCGTACAACCGGAAGGCGAACCCGCCGGAAATCCCCGCCGCCCCCCGCGCCTCCTCTTCGAAGAGCGCAATCCCGCGGTCGAGCGTCCGGTTGAACGCCTCCTCTTCGAGCTTCAGCACCTCCTTCACATGCTCCCGCCGCCCGCGCACCTCGGGAAACACATCGCCGAACGCCGACGCCACCACGTCCACCAGCTTGTAGAAGAACGGCTCCCGGAAACCGAGACTGCGCCCGTAACGCACCGCGCGCCGCAGAATCCGCCGCAGCACGTAGTTCCGGTCCGTGTTCCCCGGCTGAATCCCGTCGGCCACCGCGAAACTCAGGGTCCGGATGTGATCCCCGATCACCCGGAACGCGACGTCGACCTTCTCCTGCTCGGTGTCCCCGGTGCTGCCCGAAACCGGCAGGGTCGATCCGTACCGACGACCGCTCAACCGCTCCAGTTCGTCGAAGATCGGACGAAAGACGTCGGTCTCGTAGTTCGAGATCCGCGCGTGCGCGAAGTCGGTGAACCCCCGGGTGCCCTGGATGATGGAGGCGACCCGCTCGAAACCCATCCCGGTGTCGACGTGCTTGGCCGGCAGCGGGGAGAAGGTGCCATCGGGGTTGGCGTTGAACTGGATGAAAACCAGGTTCCAGATCTCGATGCACTCGGCCGATCCCTTGTTCACCAGCGCCCCACGGGTGTCCCCCGCCGGCGTGAGATCCACGTGAAGCTCGGAGCACGGACCGCACGGGCCGGTGTCGCCCATCATCCAGAAATTGTCCTTCTTGTTGCCGTGGACGATGTGGACGGCCGGATCCAGTCCCGCGGCCCGGAAATGCACCGCCCAGAGATCCCACGCCTCCTGGTCGAACTCCGAGGGATCCCCCTTCGCCTTGTCCGGGCTGTACACCGTGGCGTACAGCCGGTTCTTCGGGAACTTCCAGACCCCGGTGATCAGCTCCCAGGCCCAGTCGATGGCCTCCTTCTTGAAGTAATCGCCGAACGACCAGTTCCCCAGCATCTCGAAGAACGTGTGGTGGTAGGTGTCCAACCCCACGTCATCGAGGTCGTTGTGCTTGCCCCCCGCCCGGATGCACTTCTGTGTGTCCGCCGCCCGGGTGTCCAGCGACGGCACCGCCCCCGCCCACTTCGAGACGTCCGCCTTGCGCTCGCCCAGGAAGATCGGGACGAACTGGTTCATGCCGGCGTTGGTGAACAGCAGGTTCGGGCTGTCCGGCATCAGGCTCGAACTCGGAACGATCGTGTGCTGCTTGGAGCGGAAGAAATCGAGAAAGCTCTGGCGGATCTGGGCGGACGTCATCACGTGCATGGTGGTGGTTCCCCGCGCCGTTCCCCGGAGTTCCCCGGGCCGGGTCAAAGGGACGCAGAGCCTGCCCAAAGCCCGGCCCGCTGGCGAGGCTGAGTTTGAAGGTACGGAGGACGCGAGGACGCGGCGGCGCGGTCGGAACGCCCGCACTTCCGGTTCCCCGGCGGCAGGGGAATCAGGCGAACAATCGTCACCAACCCCCCATCAGCCCAGGGCGGGGCCGAGGACCGGGTCCCGGCACCGTCCCATGCCTCGTGGCCGCTCAGGCGGTCGCCGGCGCCGGCGCCCCAAACCCCGGGAGCTTCGGCGGCGTGGACTTCGGCACCTCGGGCAGCGAGGTCGCCGCCTGGGCCCCGGAAGGCGGGTCCACGTTGGTCTGCTGCGGGGTCGGTGTGAACCGCCCGGTGCGGACGATCTCCTCGACCTGCCAGCCCTCGAGCGTCTCGAACTCGAGCAGCGCCTTGGCAATGGCCTCGAGCTTGTCCCGGTGCGTCACGATGATGTCGCGCGCCACCTGGAAGCGTTCCTCGATGATCCGCCGCACTTCCTCGTCGATCTCCCGGGCCGTGGCCTCGCTGTAGTCCTTCCGGCGCATCATGTCCCGGCCGAGATAGTACTCCTCGTCCGAGCCGTACTGCACCATGCCCAGCTTCTCGCTCATGCCCCACTGGCAGACCATCGAACGCGCCAGGCTCGTCGCCTGCTTGATGTCGCTCGAGGCCCCCGTGGAAATGTCTCCCGAAACCAGCTCCTCGGCGATGCGCCCGGCCATGATCACCGCGATCAGGTCCAGCATCTGCTTCCGGTGCTGGTTGATCACGTCCCGCTCCGGAAGATACATGGTCGAACCCAGCGACTGCCCCCGCGGGATGATCGTGACCTTGTGCAGCGGATGGGTGTGGTTGAGCAGCACGTTCACCAGCGCATGCCCGGCCTCATGCCAGGCGGTGAAGCGCTTTTCCTCGTCGGTCATCGCCAGGCTCCGGCGCTCGCGACCCCAGCGCACCTTGTCGCGCGCCTCCTCCAGCTCCTTCATGCCCACCGCCTTCTTCCCGATCCGCGCCGCCAACAGCGCCGCCTCGTTCAGAAGGTTCGCAAGCTCGGCACCCGAGAACCCGGGCGTGCCGCGCGCGGTCACCGCCAGATCCACCGTCGGATCCAGCTTCACGTTCCGCGCATGCACCTTGAGAATCGCCTCCCGCCCCTTCACGTCCGGCAGGTTCACCGTGATCTGCCGATCGAAGCGCCCCGGCCGCAGAAGCGCGGGGTCCAGCACGTCCGGCCGGTTGGTCGCGGCAATGATGATGATCCCCTCCTGGGTGTCGAATCCGTCCATCTCCACCAGCAGGGCGTTCAGGGTCTGCTCACGCTCGTCGTTGCCCCCCCCCAGACCCACACCGCGGCTCCGTCCCACCGCGTCGATCTCATCAATGAAGATCAGGCACGGCGTGTTCTTGCGGGCCTGCTCGAACATGTCCCGAACCCGGCTCGCACCCACGCCCACGAACATCTCCACGAAATCCGAGCCGCTGATGCTGTAAAAGGCGGCGTCGGCCTCGCCGGCAATCGCCTTGGCGAGCAGCGTCTTCCCCGTTCCCGGCGGACCCACCATCAGAATCCCCTTCGGAATCCGGCCCCCAAGCCGCTGAAACTTCTTCGGGTCCTTGAGGAAATCCACCAGTTCCGCGACCTCCTCCTTGGCTTCCTCAACCCCCGCCACCTCCTTGAAGGTGGTCTTGTTCTTCTCCTTGGTCAGCATCCGAGCCCGGCTCTTCCCGAAGCTCAGCGCCCCGCGCCCGGCCATCTTGATCTGCCGGATGAAGAAGAAATAGATCAGCGCCGCCACCAGCAGGAAGGGCAGGATCACCGTGACGAACACGTTCATGAACAACGTGTTCGGAGTCTTGACGTCGAACTTGTAGACCCGCTGCAGCTCCCGGATGTCCTGCTCCACCAAGGCCACCTGGGCGCGGAAACTCACCTCGCGACCCCCGACCGTGCCCGCCGCCGCCGCACCTTCGTCCGCCTCTCCCGCACCCGCCGCCACCCCCTCCGGAGGCGCCGAATCCACATACCGACCGGTCACCAGCTGGAGCTGGGACTGCGGATCAAAGGTGATCGTTCCCGACACGATCTGCCCCGCCTCCAGCTTCGAGTAGAACTCGAACGGCGTGAGCAGCTGGTCCTTCGTGTCCGCCTGGCGCCGAAGCATGAACAGCAGGGGCAGGAAACCAAGGATGGCGATCAGGAACAGCCATCCCCGCGTCGGAACCTTGGAATCCCCCGGCTTCGGCGGTCGCGGATTCTCGTTCGGCTTGAGGTCGTCGGACATCAGTTTTGGCGGCAGCGTAGCACCGTGACGTAACCGACGCAATGCGACGGAATTTCCGCGGCCCCGCACCCCGTTCATCGGCATTCACACGACCGCGCGCAAGGCGGCAGGTGCGAAAACGGAAATTTTAGTGGCGCACCCGGACTTGTCTGGTAAGGTCCGCGCCCCTTGCCGGAATGGGCCCGATTGGCCGATGTCGGCTTGCCGTAAAGACCAAGAACTGGAAGAGACCCGGGAGTCATCCACGTGAGCTCCAAGAAACAAACCCCCAAGAAGTCGGCCGTCGGCCGGGGGAAAGTCGTTGGAACCGCCACCGCCGCCGCCATCCTCGGCGGGGCGCTGTCCGCCGGCCCCAAATCCGCCCCGAAGCCCCGCGCGATCGACCCGGAATGGGAACGCTACCGCCAGATCCTCCTGGATCTCCGCGAACAGCTCGTCCGCCAGATGAACGGCCTGGCCAAGGAGTCCGCCGAACAGCTCCCCGGCTACAGCATGCACATGGCCGATTCGGGCACGGACAACTTCGACCGCGACTTCGCCCTCAGCCTCCTGTCCAGTGACCAGGACGCGATCTACGAGATCGACGAGGCGCTCAAACGCATCGAGCGCGGCAGCTACGGCACCTGCGAACTGACCGGAAAACCGATTCCCAAGGCCCGGCTCGACGCCATCCCCTGGGCCCGCTTCACCGTCGAAGCCCAGGGCCAGCTCGAACGCGACGGGGCCCTCCGCCACCGCCGCCTCGGCTCCCTCGGAACCCTCGACGCCGGCGCCCCCGCCGAAATCGAGGAGGATGACGAGGTCGAAGAAAAACCCTCGAAGGAGAAAGAATAGGACACCATGCCGCGAGAAATCGTCACCATCGAGTGCTCGGAGGCGCGCAAGGAGGGCAAATCCCCCAGCCGCTACACGACCACCCGCAACAAGAAGACGAAAACCGAAAAGCTGGAGCTGATGAAGTACAACAAGCACCTTCGTCGGCACACGCTCCACCGGGAAATCAAGTAATCCCCAGCCACGCTCCCCAGAGCTCTCCCTATGCCGCGCAAAAACCACAAGGAACGCGAGAGCGGGTCCCGCTCCCGCACCATGGAGGTTCGGACACCCCGCCCGAAACCGAAGATCGATTTCACCGTCGACGCCCTCGACTTCAAGAACGTCAACCTGCTCCGCCAGTTCGTCACCGAACAGGGCCGCATCCTGCCCCGCAAATACACGGGCCTGCCCGCGCACTACCAGCGCCGCCTCACCCTGGCGATCAAGCGCGCCCGCCAGATGCTGCTCATGAAGTAGCCAACCGCCCGGCCGCACCTCGCGCCGGGCGTTTCCTTTCATTGCCGGGTTGCAAATGATTTGCACCCCGGCTTGACTCCGGCCGTGCCACACCCCCGCCCCCACCCCATCCCCACGCACGCCGCCCTTGTGCCCAGCTCCCTTCGCCTCCTCCTCCTTCTCCTGGCGGCCTCCTTCCTCACCCCAGCCCCCGCCGCCACCACCACTCCCCCCCAGAAACCCACCGTCCTCACCAGCTTCCTCCCCATCCACTCCCTCGCCGCCTCCATCGCCGGCAACCACGCCGAGGTCAGCAACTGGCTGCCCCAGGGCGTCGATCCCCACGACTTCCAGTTCTCACCCCGCGACATCCGCCGCCTCCGCTCCGCCACCCTCCTCGTCATCGGCGGCCTCGGACTCGAAGGCTGGAACGAGGCCAAACTCCGCGAGTTGTCCGGCAACCCCGACCTCCGCATCGTCGAAGCCGCCTCCGGCCTGCCCAGGGAGGCCCTGATCCTGGACGACACCCCGCACCACCATCACCACGGCGAGGCGGAGCACGACCACGATCACGATCATGACCACGACCACGGGCCCGCACCCAATCCGCACTTCTGGCTCGATCCCCTCCTGATGGCCCACGCCGCCACCAACATCGCCCACGCCCTCCAGCAGGCCGACCCGTCCAACGCCCCCGCCTACGCCCGCAACGCCGCCGAGGTGGTCGCCTCCCTTCTCAGGCTGCACCAGGACTTCACCACCACCCTCTCGTCCGCCACCACCCCCTTCATCACCTATCACGCGGCCTTCCCGTACCTCGCCCGCCGCTACAACCTGCGCCTGGTCGGCGTCGTCGAATCCGGACCCTCCGCCCAACCCTCCGCCCGGGACCTGGTCAACCTCGGCCGTCGCGTGCGCGAGGAAAAGGTCCGGGTTCTGTTCATCGACGGCGAACCGCCCCGCCTCGCGCGGCAGCTCGCCAAGGATCTCCGGCTCGACCTCGCCTCCCTGGAAACCCTCGAGATCGGGCCCTTCGCCCGCGACGCCTACGAGAAAGGCATGCGCCGAAACCTCGAGGTCCTCCGGTCGAAACTCGTCCCAATCCCCGCCCCATGACGGCGCGCCCCGCCACCCCGCCCGTCGTCGTCACCCGCAACCTCAACGTCCGACTCGGAGGACGCCGGGTCCTCCAGGACGTCTGCCTGGAAATCCCCGCCGGCCGTATGGTCGCCCTTATCGGCCCCAACGGCGCCGGCAAAACCACCCTCCTCCGCACCCTGCTCGGCCTCGTCGCACCCGAATCCGGAACCTTCGAACTGCTCGGCCATGCCCAGGTCCGCAAGGCCCTCCCGCACATCGGATACGTCCCCCAACGCCTCGCCCTCGACGCCGGCCTCGCCCTCAATGTCCGCGAGTTCCTCGCGCTCCGCCGTCCCAAAACCCGCAACTGGTTCTGGCGCCGCAGCCGCAACCTCGACCTCGACCTGCCCGCCATCGCCACCGACCTCGCCGTCCCCGCCCTGCTCGACAAACCGCTCTGCGCCCTGTCCGGCGGCCAGCTCCAACGCGTCCTCATCACCTTCAGCCTGCTCGACCAACCCCGCCTCCTCTTCCTCGACGAACCAACCGAGGGCGTCGACGCCCCCGGCGAACGCACGTTCTATGAGATCATCTCCGACATCCACCGCCGGCTCGGCCTGACCGTCATCCTCGTGTCCCACGACCTGTCCATGGTCCACAGGCACGCGTCCTGGGTGATCGCCCTCAACGGACGCGTCTGCTGCGAGGGCGCCCCCGACGATATCATCCGCGAGGAGGCCCTCCGCGAGGCCTATGGCCTGCATGTCACGTCCTATCACCACCACCATCACCACGCCCACCACCACCCGCTGTCGCCCCCCCGAACCCCGCATCCCCACGAGACCCCCGCCGACAGCGATCCCAACCATGTTCACTGAGCCCTTCATGCAGCGGGCCCTGGTCGGCGCCCTGATCCTCGCGCCGCTCTGCGCCCTGCTCGGAGTCTTCGTCACCGCCCGGCGCATGGCCTTCTTCAGCGACACCGTCGCGCACGCCTCCCTCACCGGCACCGCCGCCGCCTTCCTCATCGGCCTCAGCGAACCCACCCCAGGCATGCTCGCGGTCAGCCTCCTCGTGGCCGCCGCCATCGTCTGGCTCCGCGAACGCAGCGGCCTCTACCACGACACCATCATGGCCCTCCTCCTCACCGGCTCCGTCGCCGTCGGCACCGTCATCCTCAGCCGCCTCCACAACTTCCGCACCGAACTCCATCGCGTCCTCTTCGGCGACGTCCTCGCCGTCGGCACCACCGAACTCGCCCTCGCCGGCCTGCTCCTCGTCGTCGTCATCTGCGGCGGCGCCTGGTTCCTCAGCCCCCTCTCCCTCATCGCCACCAACGAGGACCTCGCCCACGCCAGCGGCATTCCCGTCCGCGCCTACAACTACGGCTTCATCCTCGTCCTCACCCTCACCGTCACCGTCAGCATCCGCCTCGTCGGCATCCTCCTCGTCGGCGCCCTCCTCGTCATACCCCCGGCCGCCGCACGCCTCGTCAGCCGAAATCTCCGCCAGGAAATCTGGGTCGCCGTCCTCATCGGCATGCTCGCCGGCGTCGGCGGCGTCGCCACCTCCTACACCGCCAACGTCCCCTGCGGACCCGCCATCGTCCTCGTCAGCATCGCCCTCTTCATCGCCGCCCTCGGCCTCGGCCGCATCCTCGCCGTCCCCCGCATGCGAACCGGCGCCCCATGAAAAAGAAGCACGCCGGCTGCAACCACGACCGACCGGACCTCGGCGATCTCACCGACCGCCTCCGACGGGATGCGCGCCGGATCACCGGTCCCCGGCAGGCCATCCTCCGCGTGCTCCAGGCCCACCCCAGGCCGATGACCAACAAGGAGATCTTCGAGGCCCTGCCCCAGGGCGAATGCGACCTCGCCACCGTCTACCGATCCCTCCACCTCCTCGAGGACATGGGCCTCGTCGAACGCTTCGACTTCGGCGACGGCACCGCCCGCTTCGAAATGTCGCGACCGGGACACTCCGGCCACCACCACCACCTGGTCTGCACAACCTGCGAGGCCATCCACCCCATCGAGGACTGCCTCGCCCTCGAGTGGGAAACCAAGATCGCCAGGGAAAGCGGCTTCCGCATGGTGACCCATAAACTGGAATTCTTCGGCCTGTGCCCGGATTGCCAGAAAAGGGCCCCCGCCGACGCCGCACCCGCCCCCCACCTCGGCGCGGCACGAAGGCGCCCGGCACGCGGACCCGCGCCGCGTAAACCGGCGGACGGTTGACGCCGTGACGCACGGATCGCCGATCCATTCCCCCTCCCCCTCCCGGGCCCCGGCACCCGCGGCCCGCGAGATTCAGGCACCCCACGAAAAAGCCGCACCCGAAGGTGCGGCTGGCTTGAAAAGGGATGTCTGGATGGGTCTCTCGGTTTTCCTCCGTTGGATCCGTTCAACCGGCCCCGACTTCGCCACCGGCCCAATCGCCCAGGCGGATGGCTTCGCGGACCTTCCGACGTTCGTATCGATGCTTCTGAGCCTTCTGGGGACGACTCTCCACGTGCTTCATATGATGCCGATGGTTTTGGACCACTTCCGCGATTTGTTCGTTGGTCTTAGGCATGATGACTCTGCGTCGTTGGGGCTCCTGACATGAAGGGGCCAGGAACCGGTGGGAAACAGGTGGAACCGATCTCTTGCCCGGGGAGGGCCTCGGCTTCACCCAACCGTCTCTGAGAGGGAATCTCATAGACGAACTTCATGGCCCAAATAAGACAATGGCCGTCACTTTTCAATTCCTTTTTTCCAAACCGTCATTTTCGCCACCGAACCGCCTCGGTGTCGCACCCCGTTTTTCCCCTTCCGCACCCACCCCCCCCTCCGCAAATCTGACCCCGCACCCGGCCCCAGCGCCGTCCAACACCCGCCCATGAACGACCCCGCCCTCGTCCTCCGCAACTTCACCCCCACCCAAGGCTTCTTCGTCGGTTTCGACTCCGACGGCTGCGTGTTCGACTCCATGGAGATCAAACACAAGGAGTGCTTCACCCCGATGTTCATCAAGCACTTCGGTCTTCAGCCGGTCTCCCGCTTCGCCCGCGAGGTCTGGGAGTTCGTCAACCTCTACTCCAAATCCCGCGGCATCAACCGCTACCCCGCGCTCTCCAACGCCCTCAACCTCCTCGCCGAACGCCATGAGGTCCAAACCCGCGGCGTCTCCATCCCGTCGTCCGACGACCTCGACGCCTGGATGGCCCGCGAACCCAAACACACCCTCGCCACCCTCACAGCCGAAATCCAGGAACGCGGCAACCACGCCCTCCAACCCGTCCTCGACTGGTCCCTCGCCGTCGATGCCCAGATCCAGGACATCGTCCACGGCGTCCCCCCCTTCCCCGGAGTGCGCGAAACCCTCCAGCGCCTCCAGGGACGCGCCGATGCCATGGTCATCTCCCAAACCCCTGGCGCCGCCCTCCTCCGCGAATGGTCCGAACACCACCTCAACGACCACATCGCCCTCATCGCCGGCCAGGAAATGGGCTCCAAAAAGGACCACCTCCGACTCGCCGCCCGTGAAAAATACCCGGCCCAGCGAATCCTCATGATCGGCGACGCCCCGGGCGACTTCACCGCCGCCAAATCCAACGGCGCGTTGTTCTATCCCATCACCCCCGGCCGCGAGGAGGCCTCCTGGCAACGCCTCCTCGACGAGGCGCTCGAGGCCTTCCTCTCCGAACAGTACGCCGGCGACTACGAGGCCGCCCTGGTCCGCGAGTTCAACGCCTCCCTCCCCGAAACCCCGCCCTGGTGACCCCCACCCCGCCTCCCCCTCCCCTCCCCACAACGCCTCGCCCTCCTGGTTTGCCGGGTTTGCACCGCCTTTGGGGCGTTTGACACCCCGGCGCGGCACCGTATGCTCGCCAGCCCTATGAATCGGAGTCCGCATGTTGCCGTGGTCGGTGCCACAGGGGCCGTCGGTGTCGAAATGCTCAAGACCCTCGAAAAGCGCCATTTCCCCGTCGGCAAACTCACCCTCCTCGCCTCGGCCCGTTCCGCCGGAAAAACCCTCCCCTTCCGCGGCTCCCAACACACCATCCACGAACTGCGCCCGGATTCCTTCACCGGCATCGACATCGCCCTCTTCAGCGCCGGCGGCGGTATCTCACGCGAATTCGCCCCCATCGCCGCCAAGGCCGGCTGTGTCGTCATCGACAATTCCAGCGCCTTCCGCATGGACCCCGCCGTGCCCCTCGTCGTCCCGGAAATCAACCCCGCCGACGTCAAGGAACACAAGGGCATCATCGCCAACCCGAATTGCACCACCGCCATCACCCTGATGGCCCTCTACCCCCTCCACCGCGCCTTCGGCGTCAAAAGGGTCATCGCCGCCTCCTATCAGGCCGTCTCCGGCACCGGCCAGAAGGCCATCGAGGAACTCGACCGACAACTCCGCGAAATCGCCGCCGGCCAACCCGCCACCCGCGAGGTCTACCCCCACCAGATCGCCTTCAACGTCCTGCCCCACGTGGATTCCTTCCTCCCCAACGGCTACACCAAGGAGGAGATGAAACTCGAAAACGAGGGACGCAAGATCATGCACCACCCCGGATTCCGCGCCAGCATCACCTGCGTCCGCGTCCCGGTCTACCGCGCCCACTCCGTCGCCGTCAGCGCCGAGTTCGAAAAACCCGCCTCCCCCGAGGCCGCCCGCGAAGTCCTCTCCCATGCCCCAGGCATCGACGTCGTCGACAACCCCGCCAAAAACGAATACCCCCTCCCCCTCTACGTCTCCGAAAAATACAACTGCCAGGTCGGCCGCATCCGCACCGACTGCGCCCTCGATAACGGCCTCGCCTTCTGGATCGCCGGCGACCAACTGCTGAAGGGCGCCGCCCTCAACGCAGTTCAGATCGCCGAACTGCTCCTCTGATCCCACCTCCCACCGCGGATCCCGACACCGCACCAGACCGCACCACGGCAACCCCGGCTCGACCTCGGTCGTCCGGGGTTTTTCCTACCCACCCGCCCCCTCCGCCGCCGGCAACGGCCGCGCCATCCACGACAGGAGCAGGATAATCCCCACCCCGGTGCAGATCGCCGTGTCCGCCACGTTGAACGCCGGAAATCCCACCTCGACCCCATCCCGCCGAATCACGTGGAAATACAGGAAGTCCACCACATGCCCGTGAGCCAACCGATCGACGAGGTTCCCCAGGATCCCCCCAAACACCAACCCCAGCGCCACCTGGCCCGCCGGCCGCTCGGACTCGAAATGGCGCCGGGCCAGGAACAACACCACCAGCGCCGCCAACGACACCAACGCCAGCACGTGGTTGTTCCCATGGAACAAACTCCACGCCGCCCCCGTGTTCCCCCAATGCACCAACCGGAAAAACCCCGGCAACACCTCCATCTCCGCTCCCAGCGGCAGCCGCCCCACCACACTCCACTTGGTGAGTTGATCCAACACGAGCAGGATCAAGGCAATGAGCCCCATCCGCCGCTCCGCACTCCACTGGGTCGTCGACACCATTCAGGCCGCCCCGTCTATCCAACCCGGACGCCGACGACAAACCCATTTTCCCGACCACCGAAGCGCCGCACGCCCCCAACCCGCCTTGTGACCTGCCCACCCGCCGCGTAGCTTCCCCCACAAACCGCCGGCCATGCCCGACGCCGCCGCTCCCAAACCACGCCCAGCCATCAGGGTCACCGTCGAACCCGGATCCAACGCGCACCCCCTCCTCTTCACCGCATCCCACGGCACCGAACGCTGCCTCTTCGAACCCGGCCGCTCCTGGATCCAGACCGACCACCACAAATGGGTCACCCGCGGCCTCATCGAAGGCCCCCAGTCCTTCGCCGTCCACCCCGACGGCACCGTCGAGTTCAACGGCGAATCCTTCCACCCCGACCATCCCGACGCCGCCCACGCCCTCGAGGAACGCCTCAACCGCCGCCATACCCCACCCACCGCCACCCACACCTTCACCCACCTCCCCACGACCCCCTCCCGCCCCGCCCAACCCGCCTCCTCAACCTCCCCGCGCTTCCGCGTCCATCTCGACCACCTCGGCCACATCCTCGTCCAGGCCCGCCGCGGCAACGACCAAACCGAAACCGGCCTCCGCGGCCTTGCCCACCTCGCCACCGAAGGCTGGATGCGCCAACCCCGCACCCTCCACGTCGACCCGCTCCAACGCTTCCTCGAACTGGACGGACAACGCTTCGGCAACGACTCCGAAGGCGCCCGAAGCCTCGAGGATTTCCTCAACCGCCATTTCATCCCGGACGCCGCCCCCCCCTCGTCCCAGGCCATCGAAATCCGCGAAAACCCCGCCGCCTCCACAGGCTTCGACATCCGCTTCTCCATCCTCCGCGCCGGATCACGCATCGAAGTCAAAGGCCACCTGTCCCAGGACAAACTCGACCTCCTCCAGGACCACGACCACTGCGGCCTCCTCCGCCCCGACATCCTCCTTCGCATCTCACCCCCCTTCCTCTACGTCCGACAACGCCGCCACGACGGCAGCGAAACCCGTATCGCCAGCATCGATGACATCAAGTACCGGGCCGTCAGCGCCGCGGATTTGGAACGGATCCTGAACCACCCATCCCTCCGTAGCCCCTCCACCCTCGCCGCGCTGCAACCGACCGACCCAACCCCAACCGCAACCCCAACCGCGCCTCCACCCCCGCCCGCCCCCGCCCGCCCTTCCCCCGCGCACCCCTTCTCCCCGCCTCCCAAGTCGCCGCCCCCGAAACTTTCCCCTCCCGTACCCCACCCCCACGCACCCCGCGCCCCCGCGCCCCCCACGCTCAGCGCGGCCGCCGACACCCCCGACATCCCTCCGCCGCCGTTCGACGCCCACGACCCACACCAGACCCACGAATTCGCCTTCCGCGAACTGGCCAACCGGCTCCATGTCCCCGTCCAGGACATCCTTCTCAGCCTCCCACGCGTGTTCACCGACCGGCGCTTCGAGATCCTCGACTTCAACGGCGAGGAGATCGAATCGGTGCTCCAACTCCGTACGAACCATTTCTACGGGTTCTACCTCACCCACCTCGCCCCGGACGTCGTCGACCTGGTCTACGCCTGCCACGGCACCCACCTCGAATGGGGGGCCCGCAGGTGCTCGCTGCAACCGTCCGCCCACGCCGAAACCTTCGAACACAAGGGGGCCGCCCTGCTCGGACTCGGCCAGAATGCCGCCAACCACTTCGTCTTCATCGTCACCCCCGCCTACCGCGAATGGGCCCGCCATCACGAAAGGGTCTGCGCCGAGGCGTACGCGCACTTTCTCACTGCCGAAGAGTGGCTCGCCGACCCCGCCGCCCACCCCCTGATCTGGCCTCGCAACCCCTGACACCCCCCGCAACGCGACATCCCGGCCGGCCCCCGAATCCGGACCGGTCGCCACAATTCCGCCGTCGCAGCCCCCGCACTCGCCGTCGTCACAGAAGCCGCGGTTTTCCAAGCGTTTCCAGCGATATTCACAGGGTCCCGACACCCCTTCGGATTCAAGACAACCGGAATTAAGGTTTGACCGGTTTCCCGCCAATGTGCGGCAATGACGCTTCCTAGAAGGCGTTTTTCCAAGCCATGCCGAGAGGTCGAAAAAACAGCGGGACTCCTGTCATCCGATCATCCGCCGCCGCTGCGCGGTACGACGCACACCACAATGTGCTGGGCCGCGCCTATGGCGCCCTGGCCGACCTCCGGCGTGAGTTGGCCGACTCCAAAAGCGCCGTCGCCGAACGCGGCGTCATCCTCTCCCAGTTCGCCACCTGCGCCGACCCCCAGCGCGCCTGGCTGCTCCTGGAGGATTATTTCGAGAAACTGTCCCTCTCCCGCCGCGACTTCCCCGGCGACGACTGGTGGTCGAAGCTCATGCACGCCCAGGGCAAGGGGCGCCTCGAGGAGACCGCCCACCTCTTCCTCCGCGCCAACCGCGCCCTCCCCACCGAACTCGTCGGCCACGCCAACTTCGAACGCTTCGCCCAGCAACAACAGGCCGAACGCGACCAGCAGCTGGTCTCCGACCTCGAACGCTGGCTCTTCCCCCCGGCCCCCGACCACCTCGATTCCCCGCGCGCCGGCCTCCGCGTCCTCTGCGAACCGCGCCGCGGCGACCAGGGCGACGGCCAAAGCCGCCTCGCCATCGCCTTCAACGTCGTCCGCAGCCGCACCGGCGAAAAGGACCGCACCCTCCAGGAGGTCATCGAACTCACCCTCCGCGCCACCCAGGAACAGGAACTGTTCCCGCCCGAGGACTGGGAACTCATCCGCTGGCTCGCCGACAACTACCGCCACCGCGACGCCAACCCGGAACCCCTCCTCGTCGAGGGCGTCGAACTGCTCCGCTGGCTCGTCCGCTGGGGCCGCGTCGGCCGCCTCCTCGCCGCCTCCGACCAGTCCCCCCTCCGCTTCCGCGGCCAACTCGCCCGCTTCAGCTACCGCCTCGACAACGGCGACCACGAACTCAGCCTCGCCCACGCCCTCGAAACCCCGGCCGGCCCCTTCCCCCTCGCCGACGCCCACTACTTCACCGGCGAACTCCCCCTCGTCCTCGCCGGCGGCGAGTTCTTCCTCATCGAAAACCCGCCCGCACCCAAACTCCTCGGCGGCCTGCTCGAAAAACCCGTCCTCCCCATCCGCAAACTGAGCCACCGCCTCCTCACCCAGCTCCGCCGCGCCCACGCCCAGGAGGACAAACGCTGGGACAGCCTCTGCGTCAACCACAAGGCCCGCCCCCAGTTCATCTTCGAACTCAGCGACGAAGTCGTTCGCCTCCGCCTCCTCGCCGTCAGCGAACGCGACAACTCCGTCTGGCAGTGGAACGGCCACGAATGGGTCTACGCCGGCAACGAACCCAGACGCTCCGACAAACCCGACCTCCTCGATGACCAGCGCCTCGACGACGCCATCTCCTGGCTCCGCCGTCTCGACTGGTTCACCCCCGAGCCCGGCCTCTGGGTCGGCGACGCCAACGAAAACTTCCTCGCCACCCTCTCCCTCGTCTGGGGCAGCAAACCCAACGGCGCCGAGTTCCTCGGAAACCCCGCCTTCCAACGCCTCTTCCTCCAGCCCCGCAAACTGAAACCCAAGCTCCTCGTCAAGGGCTCCGGCATCGACTGGCTCTCCGTCTCCGCCGAATGGGAACAGGAGGGGATGAAACTGACCACCGCCGACCTCCAACGCCTCGCCACCGCCACCAGCCGCTACGTCAAACTCCCCGACGCAGGCTGGGTCGAACTCGATACCGAAGCCGTCACCCAGGCCCACGAAACCATGGCCGAACTCGGCGTCGACGGCCTCGTCCCCATCGCCCAAAAGGTCGACATGGTCCAGGCCAAGGCCCTCGACGACGGCACCCTCCAGCGCTTCGGCGATTCCCCCGAGGCCCGCGCCCTCCGCCAGCGCCTCGCCAACTTCAAGGGCGTCCCCGACACCGACCTCCCCACCGGCCTCAACGCCGACATGCGCCCCTACCAGAAGGACGGCTTCGACTTCCTCTGCCACCTCTCCAACGTCCAACTCGGCGGCATCCTCGCCGACGACATGGGCCTCGGCAAAACCCTCCAAACCCTCGCCTGGCTCCTCTGGCTCAAACGCCGCAACGGCCGCAAATCCAAACCCGCCCTCGTCATCTGCCCCGCCTCCGTCCTCCACAACTGGCGCCGCGAGGCCGAGAAGTTCACCTCCGAAATGCGCGTGCTCGTCCTTGAAAGCGGCGCCGCCCGCCATAACCTCCGCAAACAAATCCCCAACTTCGACATCGTCGTCACCAACTACGCCCTCCTCCGCCGCGACCTCGAGGAACTCCAGAAATTCGACTTCCAGGCCCTCGTCCTCGACGAAGCCCAGTTCATCAAGAACCCCGGCGCGCAGGTCACCCAGTGCGTCAAACAACTCAAGGCCCAGCAACGCCTCGCCCTCACCGGCACACCCCTCGAAAACCGCCTCCTCGACCTCTGGAGCATCGTCGACTTCATCCAACCCAGCTACCTCGGCACCCAGGTCGACTTCAACGAAACCTACGAGGCCCCGCGCGAGGACGGCGCCGCCCAGCGCATCAACCGCCGCCGCCTCTCCGCCAAACTCCGACCCCTCATGCTGCGCCGCCTCAAGCAGCAGGTCGCCAAGGACCTCCCCGACCGCATCGAGGAACGCCGCGACTGCGAACTCGGCGAAGCCCAACGCATGCTCTACCTCGCCGAACTGCGCCGCAGCCGCGACCAGGTCATGCAGGCCCTCCAAACCAAGGGCCTCGCCCAAAGCCGCATGCACGTCCTCGCCGCCCTCACCCGCCTCCGCCAGATCTGCTGCCACCCAGCCCTCGTCGGCAGCGACACCGCCTCCGGCAAAACCGAAACCCTCTTCGAACTGCTCGAACCCCTCATGGAAAAAGGCGAAAAGGTCCTCGTCTTCTCCCAGTTCGTCGAAATGCTCAAACTGCTCGAACGCGAGTGCGGCACCCGCTCCATCGCCACCCACATCCTCACCGGCAACACCAAGGACCGCCAGGAGGTCGTCCGCGCCTTCCAGGAGGAAACCCGCCCCGCCGTCTTCCTCCTCTCCCTCCGCGCCGCCGGCACCGGCCTCAACCTCACCACCGCCAGCTACGTCATCCTCTATGACCCCTGGTGGAACCCCGCCGTCGAAGCCCAGGCCATCGACCGCTCCCACCGCATCGGCCAAACCCGAACCGTCAACGCCTACCGCCTCATCTCCCCAGGCACCGTCGAAGAAAAAATCTGGGACCTCCAACAGAAGAAAGCCCAGACCATCAGCGACGTCCTCGGCGAGGAAGGCTTCGCCAAAAACCTCACCAGCAACGACCTGGAGTACCTCTTCTCCGAAGACTGACCCCAGCCCCGGTTCCCCGGGGAGCCCGACCCCGCATGGCGTCCTCACCCGCTCCCCTCATCCCCACCCTCGACCGCGCCCGACGCGAGCTGCTCGACTTGTCCAACCGGAACCGCCTCCTCGCGGTTCCCCTGGCATCCCGCAACGCCCGCCTCGTCGCCACCCACGACGAACGCGCTTCCGAGGTCTTCCGCCGCCTCGTCACCGAACGAAAAACCTTCACCTTCCTCCCAACCCCCAACCCCCAACCCCCCGTCCTCCCTCCCACCCCCCCCACCCCCACACCACCCCAAACCTCCCTCCCCCCCGCACCCCCGCCCCTCCCCGCCTCCAATCCTTCCCCCTCCCCCACCCCACCCACTGAACCCACGCCTCCGCCTCCGCCTCCCACTCCCACTCCCCAGCTCCCTCCCAACCCCCTGGACCCGCCCCCACCCCCCGACGAGGAAACCGCCCTCCCTCCCGTCGACGATTCCCCCGACCCCGCCACCGGCCTCCCCAAACGGCACACCGACTCCCGCCTCCAAACCCGCCTCACCCCGGAAGTCCTCCAACGCCGCCTGCTCGACCTCTCCCGCGACGCCCAAACCACCCTCGAGGAAACCGGCGTCAACGTCCTCTACCTCGCCCTCGGCCAACTGAAATGGTTCGAACCCGAAGCCCCCGACACCCCGCGCCACGCCCCGCTCCTCCTCGTCCCCGTCCACCTCTCCCGCCGCAGCGCCAGCGACCGCTTCCAACTCAGGGCCCGTGAGGAGGACGTCGAGGAAAACCTCTCCCTCCGCACCAAACTGGAATCCGACTTCGGCGTCTCCCTGCCCCCCTTCCCCGACCCCGACGACCTCGACCCCGCCGCCTACTTCCACCAGATCACCCTCGCCGTCGCCAATCACCCGTCCTGGCAGGTCCTCCCCGACGCCATCGTCCTCGGCTGCTTCTCCTTCGCCAAACTCCTCCTCTACCGCGACCTCGCCCCCGAGGCCTGGCCCGCCGATCGCCCCCTCCTCGACCGCCCCTTCCTCCCCTCCCTCCTCGCCACCGGCTTCCCTCCCCAGCCCGAGCCCATCCCCGACTCCACCCACCTCGATGAACTGATCCCCGTCGACCGCCTCGACCACGTCGTCGATGCCGACGCCTCCCAGACCCTCGCCATCGAAATGGTCCGCCAGGGCCGCAACCTCGTCCTCCACGGGCCCCCCGGCACCGGCAAAAGCCAGAGCATCACCAACATCATCGCCACCGCCGTCCTCGACGGCAAAAAGGTCCTCTTCGTCGCCGAAAAACTCGCCGCCCTCGAAGTCGTCCAGCGCCGGCTCCAACGCGAGGGCCTCGGTGACCTCTGCCTCGAACTGCACAGCAACAAGGCCAGCAAACGCGCCGTGCTCGAGGAAATCGGACGCACCTGGCGCCTCGGCAAACCCCGCGACCCCGAACCCGCCGATTCCCTCGCCCAACTGGACTCCCGCCGCGCCTCACTCAACGAACACTGCCGCCTCCTCCACCAACCCCACACCCCCACCAGCCTCACCGCCTACCAGGTCCTCGGCGAACTGATCCGCCTCGGCGACACCGCCCCGTCCGCCAACACCCTCGACCTCCCCGGCGCCGAATCGTGGTCCGGCACCGATCGCGAACGCCGCGAAAGCACCGCCTCCGAACTGGGCGAACGCATCCAGCAACTGGGCCCCCCAACCGCCCACCCCTGGCGCGGCGTCAACCGCGAAGACCTCCTCCCCACCGACCTCAACGCCATCGTCGCCGCCCTCGCCGACCTCGCCGCCAAACTCCGGGCCTGCCACGACGCCGCCGACGCCCTCGCCCTCGCCCTCCACACCGATCCACCCGCCGACCCCGCCGCCGCGCGTCGCCTCGCCTCCCGCGCCCGCCACGCCATCGCCGCCCCCGACCTCGACCCCGCCGCCATCGCCAACCCCGCCTGGGACGCCTCCCGACCCGACCTCGTCGACCTCGTCAACGCCGGCTCCAACTTCCATCAGGCCGCCTCCTCCCTCGCCTCAAAAGTCACCGACTCCGCCTGGGACAAGGACTCCGAACCCGCACGCGGCGCCCTCGCCGCCCACGGACGTTCCTGGCTCCGGTTCCTCCAGGGCCCCTACCGCGCCGCCATCGCCGACCTGCGCTCCGTCGCCCGTGGCGACATCCCCGGTGACTTCGAAGGCCGCCTCGCCCTCGCCGACCAGCTCGTCGACGGACAGCGCGCCCTCCGCGCCATCCGCAAGGCCGACACCCTGGGCTCCGCCGCCTTCGGCTCCATCTGGCGCGCCGAACGCTCCGACTGGCCCCTCCTCGGCCGCATCCTCGCCTGGGTCCAGGGCCTCGCCACCGATGGCCTCGGCCCCGAGTTCCGCCAGTCCCTCGCCCGGATCCAACCCCGCGAAACCCTCGAACCGCTCGCCACCCAGCTCACCCGCACCCTCGAGTCCTTCATCCCCGCCCTCCACGACCTCGCCTCACGCCTCAGCCTCGACCCCACCGAGGCCTTCGGCACCCAGGCGATCGAGTCCGTCCCCTTCACCCTCCTCCAGCAACGCCTCGAAGCCTGCCAGCAGGACCCCCGCGCCGTCTTCGCCTGGTCCCACTACCGCGCCTGCTCCCGCCTCGCCCACGACCTCGGCCTCGGCCCCCTCGCCAACGCCCTCGCCAACGGCTCCATCCCACCCGCCGACGCCCGCCCAGCCTTCCGCCGCGCCTGCTTCACCCGCATCCTCCGCGAACTGTCCAAACTCAACCCCGCCCTCGCCCGCTTCGACGGCACCTCCCACACCCGCCTCATCCACGAATTCCGCCGCCTCGACCGCGATCGCCTCAACATCGCCCGCTACCGCGTCCTCGCCACCCACCACGCCGGCATGCCCCCCATCCACGCCGGCGTCGGCGCCGTGGGCATCCTCACCGCCGAACTGGAACGCAAACGAGGCCACCGCCCCGTCCGCCAACTGCTCCGCGACGCCGGCTCCGTCATCCAGGCCATCAAACCGGTCTTCATGATGAGCCCCCTCTCCGTCGCCCAGTTCCTCGCCCCGGACTCCGTCGACTTCGACCTCCTCGTCATCGACGAAGCCAGCCAGGTCCAACCCGTCGACGCCCTCGGCGCCATCGCCCGCGCACGCCAGATCGTCGTCGTCGGCGACAGCCGACAACTCCCCCCCACCCGCTTCTTCGCCCGCGTCACCGGCGAGGATTCCGAACCGGCCCCCGACTCCGGCGCCGCCGGCGTCCAGGACATCGAAAGCATCCTCGGCCTCTGCTCCGCCCGCGGCCTCCCCTCCACCATGCTCCGCTGGCACTACCGCTCCCGCCACCACTCCCTCATCGCCGTCTCCAACCGCGAATTCTACGACAACCGCCTCTTCATCCCCCCAAGCCCCCTCCCCTCCGACGACTCCCTCGGCCTCCAGCTCAGGATCATCAGCGACGGCGTCTTCGACAGCGGCGGCTCCGGCACCAACCGCGTCGAAGCCAAGGCCGTCTGCCGCGCCGTCATGGACCACGCCCGCCGACACCCCGACCAGTCCCTCGGCGTCGCCGCCTTCTCCGTCCGCCAACAACAGGCCATCCTCGACGAACTCGAACTGCTCCGCCGCGAACACCCCGACACCGAACCGTTCTTCAACGCCCACCCCGACGAACCGTTCTTCGTCAAAAACCTCGAAAACGTCCAGGGCGACGAACGCGACACCGTCTTCATCTCCATCGGCTACGGCCGCGACCCCGACGGCTTCCTCCGCATGAACTTCGGCCCCCTCGGCGCCGAAGGCGGCGAACGCCGCCTCAACGTCCTCATCTCCCGCGCCCGCCGTCGCTGCACCGTCTTCTCCTCCATCCGCGCCGACGACATCGACCTCAACCGCGCCTCCGGCCGCGGCGTCCAGGCCCTCCGCGCCTTCCTCCATTTCGCCGAATCCGGACATTGGCCCAACACCACCCACTCCCAACCCCTGCCACCCGCTCCCTTCGAGGACACCCTCCACGCCGCCCTCGCCGATCACGGCCACCTCATCCACCGCAACATCGGCATCGCCGGCCTCTACATCGACCTCGCCGTCGCCCACCCCGGACAACCCGGCCGCTACCTCCTCGGCATCGAATGCGACGGCCCCGCCTACGGCGCCTCCCCCAGCGCCCGCGACCGCGACCGCCTCCGCCAGGCCGTCCTCCAAAACCAGGGTTGGACCCTCCACCGCCTCTGGATCGCCGATTGGTTCCAGAACCCCGACGCCCAACTCCGCGCCACCCTCGACGCCATCCAACAATCCCTCGACCACGAGGCCACCACCGCCGCCCAACTCCACGCCCCCACCCAGCCCCCACCCAGCTCACCCCCCTCCCCACACCCCTCCCACGACGTGCCCAGGGAACCCCACGAAACCCCGGACCCCGATCGCACCCCGCTCACCGCCGATCCCTACACCCTCGCCTCCCTCCCACGCCCCCGCCAAAACGACCCCCTCACCCTCACCCCGGCTCAAATGTCCAGCCTCCTCCTCAAAATCGTCGAGGCCGAAGGCCCCATCCACGAGGACGAACTGGTCGTCCGCATCCGCGACCTCTGGAACCTCCCCCGCTCCGGCGCCCGCCTCCAGGACGCCGTCGCCCGCGGCGTCCGCGACCTCCTCGTCTCCCGCTCCTGCATCCGCGAGGAGGACTGCCTCGACCTCCCCAACCGCCCCGTCCGCATCCGCTCCCGCGACGGCGTCGCCTCTCCCATCCTCCGCAAACCCGACCTCCTCCCCCCCTCCGAAATCCGCGCCGCCATCCTCCACCTCGTCGAAGCCGCCCACGGCGCTTCCCGCAAGGAACTCCCCACCGCCGTCGCCAGATTGCTCGGCTTCAAAACCACACCCCCGGCCCTCCGCTCCCTCGTCGATACCCAGATCTCCCGCCTCGAAGCCGACGGCCTCCTCTCCCCCCAGGGCTCCAGACTCGTCATCGCATCCCCCGCCCAGGACGCCACTTCCAATCCGGAACAACCCCCGGCCTGAACCACGGCCTCCCCCCTCCCCCACCCCCACCGCACCCTCAGTAGCCCAACGAATACAGCAAGAGGATCCACACCAGCGCCCGCAACCGTTTCGCCACATTCCAGTCAAGATTTCCCCGCCGCCGACCGTAATGTTGGCTAATGAGACGGCGCTTCTGCTCGCGACGCTTCATCGGAGGGCGGCATCCCGGATGGCTCCCATCCGACCCCCTCCCATCGCCCCCCACGGTCGCGGCCCCAAAGCCGCAGCCGCGGTTCCGGCGACTCCTCCGGTGGACCTGGGCCGGTCTGGTCGTCTCAGCCGGCATCACCCTCGCCGTACTTCTGGCACGGCCCGTGACCCGCGATTCGGTCCCGCGCCAGGTCCACCGCTTCCCCTCAAACCAGACCACCCCACCGCTCGACCAGTTGCTCTGGTGGAACTCCTTCTCCGAGGTCGAACAAACCAAGGCCGTCCTCCGCGGCCTCGCCCTCCAGTCCATCGCCCAGATCCGTGGCAATTACCTCCGCTCCCGAACCTCACCCGACTCTCCGACGACCGAACCGGCCAACCCCGCCTCCGATCCCGCCGTCTCCCTCGCCATCCAACGCGTCCGCTCGCGCCTCGAGGAGTTCCACGGCACCGAACAGACCACCATGTTCCACGGCGAGTTGTTCCGACTCCTCCGCAAGGCCGGCCTCCACGGCGAATGGCTCGATCACTTCCTCGAATTGCTCTACCGCCAACCCGACAACCCCATCATCCCGGGCGAAATCACCCACGCCACCCAGGCGGCCCGGGCCACCAACCGCGAAACCGAACTCCGAGCCGCCATCGACCACTGGAACCGTATCCCCCCCCGTTTCCGCGCCAACCCGGCCGCGTCCCCCGAACCCAACCCCGGTTCCAACCCCGCGCCATGATCCGCGCGCATCACACCCCGATCACCCCCCTCAGTCACCCAGCCCCGTCAGGGCCCTGGTTCGCCCGACCTCGCCACCTCCCACGCCCCCACACCCACACCCACACCCAGCCGCACCCACACCGCTCCCAGACCCCTCCCCCACCCCATCCCCACCCCACCCAAAACCCCCTCCGCCCCACCCCAACCCAACGCACCCGCGCCTGGCTCGTCCTCGGCCTCCTCGCCCTCACCCTCGTCGCCTGGGCCAAATCCTACGTCGGCTGGGTCGTCGTCGACGGCAACAGCATGGCCCCGACCTTCCTGTCCGGAGACCTGCTTCTCGTCCGTAAACAGGCCTACGGCGATGCCCTCCCCCCGCGCGGCGATATCGTCGTCGCCCGCTTCCGATCCGAGTACGTCGTCAAACGGGTCGTCGCTCTGCCCGGCGAATCCGTCGAGGTCGTCGCGGGCGCGGTCCTCGTCAACGGCAACCGTCTCCCGGAACCCGCCCTGCCCCCGGGCAACCTCGACATCGCTCCCGGCGAGTTGTTCCCCGACCGCCTCGCCCTGCTGGGCGACAACCGCGTCGAAACCGATCACATGCTCTTCTACGCGGTCGTGCCCAGGGAAGCCGTGGTCGGCAAGGTGGTCGCCGCGATCCGCCTGACCGGTGACGATCGCCGGGCCTGGACCCCGCCCGACTCAACAGCTCAACCCTGAGGGCCCGCCTGCTTTCTCGGGGCGGCTTTGACGTTGCCCCATCACCCGGCACCGGCGTTCAGTAGGCCCGTTCCGCCGCCGCCATGCCAGCCGCCAACCAGACCCGCAGGTGCCTTCCACCACGCCCGCCGCACGCCCTCGCTCTCTCCCTCGCCCTCGCCGCCGCCCTCCTCGCCTCCAACCCGTTCCCCCGGCCGCTGGCCGCCGACACCACCGCGCCCGACTCCTTCCCCAGGTCCCTCCCCTCCACCCACCTCCATAACCTCCACCAACTGTCCCCTCGCGTGTTCTCCGGCAGTTCGCCCGAGAACGACACGGCCTTCGCCGAACTGAAACGCCTCGGTATCACCACCCTCGTGTCCGTCGACGGCGCCCGCCCCGAGGTCGAAGCGGCCCGCCGCCACGGCCTGCGATACGTCCACCTCCCCGTCGGCTACGACCACATCCCGCCCGAACGCCAGCACCAGCTCGCCCAGGCCATCCAAATCGCCGATGGCCCCGTCTACGTCCATTGCCACCACGGAAAACATCGCGGCCCGGCCGCCGCCGCCATCCTCTGCCAGGCCGCCCAGTCCTGGACCCCGAAGCTCGCCACCAACTGGCTCCGCCTGGCGGGCACCTCCCCCGATTACCCCGGCCTCTACCGTTCCGTGGCCGACTTCAAGGGCCCCGACGCCCAAACCCTGGCGTCGCTCCCACCCCTCCCCGAGGTCACCCAAACCTCGCCCATCGTTGAAGCCATGGTGGCCCTGGATTCCCACCTCGAAGCGCTCGCCACCGCCCAGTCCGCCGGCTGGAAACCCGCCACCAACACCCCCCAAACCCACCCCCTCCACCAGGCCACCCTGCTCTGGGAGGGCTTCCGCGAATTGCGCCGACACCCGGACTCCCTCTCCCGACCGGAGGACTACCGCAAAACCCTCGCGGATTCCGAAAAGGCCGCCGATCGCCTCCGCTCCGCCCTGCGCCGTTCCCCGCCGGACGCACGCCTCGCCGACACCGCCACCGCGGAAATCCGCCACGCCTGCGCCGCCTGCCACCGCTCCCACCGCAACTGACCCCTACCCGCCCCCGGCCCGGTAACCCGCCCGCAACGCATCCCCACACCGCCGCACCTCCTCCCTTCGCCCGGCATCCAGACGCCCCAGGTTCCGCAACTGCATCGCCATCCTCGGATTCCTCCGCAGCAGCGCTTCGTGCCGCAGCAGGAAATCCCAATACAGCGTGGTGAACGGACACGCCCGCTTCCCCGTCGCCTGCCCGGGATCATGAACACAGCCGTCGCAGTAGTTGCTCATCCGCTGGATGTACTTCCCCGACGCCACGTACGGCTTGCTCGCCATCAACCCGCCGTCCGCGTACTGCGACATGCCCACGGTGTTCGGCAGCTCCACCCACTCCACCGCATCGACATACACCGCCAGGTACCAGCCATGAACCTCCGCGGGACGCACCCCCAGCAGCAGCGCGAACAGCCCGGTCACCATCAGCCGCTGAATGTGGTGCGCGTACCCGAACGCCAGGGTCTGCCCGATCACCAACCGTAGGCAGCGCATGTCCGTCCGGCCGGTCCAATAAAACCCCGGCAACGGTTCCTCCGCACCCAGCGCGTTCCGACCCGCATACTCGGGCATGTGATGCTGGTAGATCCCCCGCACATACTCCCGCCACCCGAGTATCTGCCGCACAAAGCCTTCCACGCTCTCCAGGGATGCCTGTCCCTCCCGATACGCCCGCTCCGCCGCCGCAACCACCTCGCGCGGATTCAGCAGCTTCAGGTTCAATGCAGCGCTGAGCCGTGAATGGTGCAGATAGGCGTCCCGCCGAACCCCGCCCCTTCCAGGCCCTGACGCCACCCCAGCCCCCAGGCCCAACTCCAGCTCCAGTCCCCCGCCCTCTCCGGCCCACATCGCATCCTGATACCGCCCGAACGACGGCAACCGGTGCTCGATGAAGTCCCCGAGCGCCACCAGCGCCTGCTCCCTCGTCACCGGCCAGTCGAATCCCTCCAGACTCCCGGGATGTCCCCCGAACCTCACCGCCACCATCCCCAACACCCCCCGCGTCACCGCGTCCGGCTCGAACCCCGCCACCTCCGGAATTGCCCCCGGACCCCCGCTCCCAAAACGGTCCCGGTTCGCCGCGTCGTAGTTCCATTCGCCCCCCAACGGCTTCCCACCGTCCATCAGAACCCCGTGCCGCCGCCGCATCTCGCGGTAGAAGTACTCCATCCTCAGTTGCTTCCGTTCCCCGGCATGCGCGGCAAACTCCGCCCGCGTCCCGAGGAAATGCCGGTCGGTCCGCACCTCCAGCGCCAGACCGGTCGCCGCCGCCGCGGCCTCCAGCTCCCGTTCCACCCGCCATTCCCCCGGCTCCACCACCACCAACCGCTCCGGCCGCAACCCGCCCACCGCACGCGTCAGTTCCCCGCCCAGCGAACCGGCATTGCCCGCTTCCTCGAGCTCCCGGTACTCCACCCTCCAACCCCGCGCCCGCAACCGGTCCCGGAAATGCCGCATGGCCGAAAGAAACAACGCAATGCGCGCCCGGTGCGACCAGACATGCGTCGACTCCCCAGCCACCTCCGCCATCCACACCGCGTCCCGCGCCGGATCAAACCCGTCGAACGCCGCGGATTCGGCGTCGAGTTGATCCCCCAGCACCACCACCAGATTCCGGACCAACCCAGGCCGCTCACTCGACATCCCCCCACCTACCCAAACGCCCGGGCCGCGGACGAGACATTCCTCGCCCACCACCCGCCATGCCTCGCCACCGACGCCAATGCCAAGGTCGACGTGGATCAGAACCCCACCGCGAGCTCCCGCGGACCGGAGGTGTTGGCAAACCGAACCCACAGCAGCCGCTCCGCCTCGTCCCACTCCCAATCGTTCAACTCCGATCCCGCGAGCGTGACCTTCGCCGGACGCTTCGGCACCGCCATCAGCACCAGTGCCGGCGTCCCCGCCACCCCTTCCACCGTCCAACGATGCACCCCCGCCACCTCCCCGGCGGACAATGCCTTGCAGGCCGAGGCCAGCACCTTCGGATCCCCGACACGCAATCTGTCGAGATCCAACAGGAACCAGCGGCTCCCCGGACCGACCGACACCTCCTTCAACACCCGGAGCCCGGGATCGAAGAGATTCACGAACCGCCCCCGCAACACCAGCGGCGCCCCGTCCACGGTCTCGTCCAACCCCGCGACCACCTGGTACGGCCCGCGCTCCAGCCTGAGATAGCCCGTCTCCCGCCACCGCGTCCGCGACAGCCCCACGGCCGCCTTCACCACCGACGCCACCCGCTCATCCCCTTCCACCGACTCCGTCAGTCGCGCGGGCTTCTCCCGCCGCCAGATCACCGCGCCCCGCCCAACCTTTCGCGCCGCCTCCGCTTTCACGCCGTCCGGTTGCTCGAAATCCCCCAGCCCGAGTTGCTCGAACAGGTGAACCTTCGGGGTCGAATACCTCCGGCCGTCCGAGTTCCACCACTCCCGCACCCGGTGGTACGGGTCGCTGTCGTCATCCCAAACCACCAGCACCCCGCCGCCACGCACCCACTCCGCCAACGGCCCGTGCACCGACGGCGTCAACGGTTTCTGCCCGTCGTAACTGAGCAGCAGCACGTCGAAATCCCCCGCGTACCCCGGCACTTCCAGGTTCTCCAGTTGCACCGGAGTCACCGGCATCCCGCGCTTCAGCAGCGGCAGGGCCAGCCCGTACACATGCCCCATGTGGGCATCCCCAGGCGCAGGGTCTCCACGCTGGAACATCAGCGAGTCGCTCACCAGCACACCGAGTCGCGGCGTCCCGCAATCCCAACGGTTCGACGCCTGTCGCATGTCGTTCAACGCCTGGAACACGGTCTGCAATTCGGTGGCATAGGCGGGCGGAATCGGCTCCCTCTCCTCCGGGGCGCCCTTCTTCGGATACCGCCCCCCGAACACCCGCTCCGGCCACGGCGCGACCTCGTACCGCCACACGTCGGGCTGCAACAACGACGCCACCAGCGTGGATTCCCAGTTCGTCCGGTAGTCCTCCCAGTCATGCTCCGGGTTGTCCTCGATCGGATCGTTCAAATACCAGACCCGCCGACCCGTCGACCTCACCAGGTTCTGCATCGCTCCATACTCCAGGAAGGCGGTCTCGAATGTCCGCTCCTTCAGCACCCCACGGTACCGGTTCGGCGTCCGCGAGGTCCCGGTCCACACCTGCGCGATGTACCCGTCGCAGCCGTCCAACCGCGCCAGACTCGATTCCGGACTCACGATCCGCCAATGGGCGTAGTTCAGCAGGCTGTGCGTCGGCACATAACACCGCACCTGCTTCCCCTGCCGTCGGTTCCACTCCTGAATGTGATCGAACACCTGCTGCAACGCCCGGCGGTACAGGAAGTACTTCAGCTTCGACGACCTCCATTGCGCATCCACGCTCCCGTGCGGCGGGCTCCAGTCCTCGCCATAGTGCTTCCGCCACTCCCGCTTGAACCCCTCCGAATAACCGCCCCGCACCCAGAACTCCGGCTCCTCGAGGTGAATCGCCTCCACCCCCGCGTCCAATGCCCGCTGAACGCCGACGCACAGGAACTTCCCGAAGTTCTCCCCGGGACACATGTAGTACACGTCGCCCCCATGGCTGATCTTCCTCCCGTTCCGATCCGTCTGCGCCTCGTCCTCGTGATTCACCCCGTCGAACCGCCCATACAGGTAGTCCTGGTAGTTCCCCCATGACACCCCCGTCATCACGTGGATCCGATACCCGCGCTCACGCCATGTCCGGATCCGCTCCGGAAGCCCGGCATCAATGCCATAAACAATCGCCACATCGGACCTCAGGTTCCCCTGCGGACTCCAACCCTGGCCGGTTTGAAAACAGGTCCGCTCATCCACCGAGGCCGGATCCAAGGGAAACGCCGGCGGCAGTTCCGCCGCCTTCACCTCCGCCGCCAACCCCGGTGCCCCAAGCGCCCCCAGTGCCACCAGCATGCCCAGGGTTCCGGACCGCACCCGCTTCCTGCCTGTGATCGTCATCGCGCCGGACCCTCCCCCATCCAGCCGCACCCGACCAGCCCTCAGGGACGGTCCGCCAAACATCCCCACGGCCCGTCGAACCCGATGATCCACTCACTTCCAGGACATATTCACTCACTTTCAGGACATCCTATCAGCCCTGACTCCATCACACTGTCGAATCCGTCCCTAAACTGCCTAAACAGGACCCAATCTGCACTATCTGCTAAGTGGTTCCGCTGGTGTAATACGGTTACTTGGAATCAGGAACAGGACCTCAATCCGGGGCCGGATCCAAGGCGCGAACAGGCCAGGTGCTTACACCGATCATTCTCCGAGAAGTCACAACCAGGGTTCCCGAAACACATGCCGACCGCGCCCCGCGTGGCTCCATGAACCCGATCGGGAACGTCCTGGAAGGCGTCGCGGGCAACGAATGGGGTTCGTCCTGGCGGACTTCGAGCGGGCGGCCGAGTGGACAGGCCGCCTGAGACCCAAAACCGAGAACCAAACCAAAGTCACTCCGAACCAAGGATGGTAAAGGAAACGGCATCGTCCCGGGAGCTCGCTTCCGGCCCGATCAGCAACCTCAACCTCAGCACCCACCAAGGATGAAACCTCAAATCGCACTCTGCGCCGCATTGGGCGTGTTCGCTTCAATGACGGCCGGCGCCATCACGTACGATGGCCAAGTGAGTATCGCGGACGAACCCGGTCTCGGCACCACAAGCGGCGGCGCCTTCCGAGTCACCGTCAACGATCGGAACGGCACGGGTCTCGACGCCGTGCCGAACTCGTTCCTCACGTTCTGCATCGAACTGGACGAAACCATCGTCTACGGACCGAACTACAACGTGAAGGTCAGCGGCCAGGCCGACAAGGGTGGCAACAACACCGACTCCGGCGATCCGATCTCCGCTTCAACCGCATGGCTGTTCAAGAAATTCACCGACGGCACGCTGGTCGGGACCGGCGGATTCGCCATGACCGACGCCGGCGGCAATGCTCTCCAGAACGCCATCTGGTTCCTGGAGGAGGAGATCGCCGACGCCGCCCCGGCCGCGTCCTACAAGGCCCTGGTTGACGCCGCCCTGGCCGCCAACGGCATCGCGGCCGGTGATTACGCCGCCGCCCGGGCCCAGAACCAGGGAGGCGCCTACGAGTACCTCGTTCGCGCGCTGAACGTCTACTCCGGCGGAACCTACCCCGACGGCACGCCCACCGCGTTCAACCAGGACCTCCTGGTCGTGGTGCCGGAGCCGACCACCTACATCGCCGGCGGCCTGGCCCTCCTGCCTTTGCTGATCGGACTGCGCTCCCGCTGGGTCCGCAAGTAACCCGATCGGCCAACAACGGTCAGCGCCACACCCCGAGGGTCCGCCCTCGGGGCCTTTTGTTGTCGTCGTCGCAGGCACTTAAAGGCAGTTCGCCCCGGACGCTTGCGGCATCCGGGGCGATTCGCGGAAGGGATCTGGACGAACGGGGATCTGTGCAGTGGATCGAGAACCCGGGCGTGCTCAGAGGCTGCCACGCGCGCGTTCGATGAGCTTCCGCTCCTCGGGAAGCATCTTCGCCTCGCGCGCGAGCTCGAAGTACCGGCCCGCCTCCTCCCGGCGCCCGTTCGCCGCCAACGCCAGCGCGTAGTACGCCGCCACGGCCGGTGTCTCCCGTTGGTCCGGGGTCATGCGCTCGAGCACACCCAATGCCTCCGCGTGCTTCCCCTGGGCGTACAGCGAGAACCCATAGGTCGACAGAAACACGTGGTTCGTCGGCGACGCGTCATACACCTGCCGCGCCAGGTCGTGCGGCCGCAGTTCCTCCGCTCCCAGCAGCATGGCCAGCATCGCCACGTTGTTCTTCAGGTAGAGATCCCCGGGATCGCTGTTCATCCGCCGGCTGTAGAGGGTCAGCAACGCCCGGGTCTGCCCTTCGCTCGCCAGATTGCGGCTGAGCATCTCGAACGCCCATTGCTCCTTCGGATGCCGGTTCACAATCACCTGCAGAATCTCCCGCATCTCGTCCGGCCAACCCCACCGCGCCGCCATCCGCAGCAGCAGGTTCAACGGACCCAACTGCGCATCCGCCGCCTTCATCGTCAGCCCCCATTCCACCCTCGCGCCGTCCGTCAGCCTCTGACGTTGCATCGCCAGGCACCGGTACGCGTGACGCAGGAACTCCATCCCCCCCCAGTTCTGATCCTCCAGCGATTCACTCAGCCCCGCCCAGTCCTGAATCGAAACCCGAAGGTCCGACGCCAGCATGGCCACCGAGGCGTTCGTTCGCTGCTCCTCCGGCAGTGTCGCCACCCATTCCATCGTCCGCGCGGGATGCACCCGCCGCATCTCCCACAGGATGAGCTGATTCACCCACCCCACCTTCTCCGCCGCCTCGGCCCTCACCGCCTTCAGGGACTCCACAAGGTTCGTGCTCCGGTTCCCCAGCAGAACCTCCAGCCGAAGCAGCCGATCCCCGAACAATGCCGCGGGCTCCCGCAGCAGGGATTCCGCCAAGCCCACCGCCGCATTCGTGTTCCCCGTCCGCGTGGCGTCATGAATGAGCTCCCGATACGCCCGGCAACGTATGGACGAGTCGGTCGCCTCGGCCGCCAGCCGCTGCAACGCCACCCGCGCCTCCGCCCGTTCCTGCTCGTTCGTCCCCTGAAGCCGCAGCACCCGGAGATTCAACTGCACCGACGGGTCATCCGGTCGAAGCGTCGCCGCATCGGCAAATTCCTTCTCCGCCGTCTCCGGGTCCCCAAGCATCGCCGCGACCACCCCCGCAACGTTCCGGTACTCCGCCGTGTTCCGCGCGTCCTCGGGGACACCAGCCAGCGCGTTCGTCGCCGCGGCATGGTCCTGATACAGGACCGCCGTCTGCGCCAGCGCCAACCGATCACTCACCGAGTTCGGCTCGAGCTCCACGATCCGATGCCGCCAGACCATCGATGCCCTCGACCGGTCGGCGTCCGCCAACGCCGCCATCACCCGCGCCGCCGACACATCCCGGGGGTTCGACCGGATCGCGCGCTGCGCGCTGATCAGCGACTTCCGCAGTTCGCCCTGCTCGAGAAACTCCCGCGCCTGGGCGACCAACCGCTTCTGCCGCCAAGCCTGGTACCCCTTGTACCCGCCGTAGCCGGCCACCACCACGCCCACGCCGATCACACACGTCCACACCATCGTTCGAACCAGTCTCGTCTTCATCGTTCTACCCCCTCGTCTTTCCGTTCCCGCACCACGCCCCCGCCCCACCAGGCACGTAACCGGGAACCAGTTTCGCCAACGTCGTCCTCACGTCGTCTGCCGTCATGTCGTCGATCACCCGTCCGATCTCCACCAGGAACCCCCGCATCTGCGCGGGATCCTCGGGAGGCGCCACGAAACGATGGATCTTCGGGTGCGTCGTCGGAACGAACGATTCGCCGACATGGGTGATCTCCTCGAAGAGCTTTTCCCCGGGGCGAACCCCCGTGATCTCGATCCGGATGTCCTCGTCCGGCGTCAGCCCGCTGAGTTCGATCATCTGGCGCGCCAGATCCATGATCCGAACCGGCTTCCCCATGTCCAACACCAGGATGTCCCCGCCCTCCCCCTGCTTCGCACTCTGCAACACCAGCATCACCGCCTCGGGAATCGTCATGAAATAGCGCGTCATGTCCGGGTGCGTCACCTTCACCGGCCCCCCGTTCGCGATCTGCTGTTTGAAGATCGGGATCACGCTCCCGGACGAACCCAGCACATTCCCGAATCGCACCGCCATGAACTTGGTCCCCCCCGCCTCCTCCGCGGACAACGCCTGGACGTACATCTCGGCAAGCCGCTTCGTCGCCCCCATCACACTGGTCGGATTGATCGCCTTGTCGGTCGAAATAAGGGTGAACCGCCCCACACCGTGCCGCCGGGAAAGGTCCGCCAGCCGCATCGTCCCCAGCGCGTTGTTCTTCAGGGCCTCCCCAGGCTGCGATTCCATCATCGGAACGTGCTTGTGGGCCGCGGCGTGAAACACCACCTCCGGACGATACCGACCGAACACCTGCTCCATCCGCCCCCCGTCCAGCACATCCCCGATCACCGGCACGATCCGGTGCCCGTGCCCGCCAGCCACCAGCTCCTGCTCGATCTGGAACAGACTGGGCTCCGATCGCTCAACCATCAGGAGTTGCGACGGCATGTACGACGCGATCTGCCGGCACAACTCACTCCCAATGCTCCCGCCCGCACCCGTCACCATCACCACCTTCTCCCTCAGGATCCCCCGGATCCCCTCCGTCTCCAGCACCACATGATCCCGACCCAGCAGATCCTGAATCTCCACGTTCCGTAGCTGGCTGACACTCACCTGCCCCAACGCCAGCTGATGCAGCGATGGAACCGTCCGACACGGAATCTCCGACTCCCGCAACAACCGCAGAATCTCCCCCACCCGATGCGCCGGCGCCGACGGCATCGCGATGATCGCTTCGTCAATGTGCAACGCCTCCCGCTCCCGAATGATCTGCTCCGGGGCACCCAGCACCCGCACGCCGTGCAGCCGTGAATGCCAGAGCCGCTCGTCATCCTCGAAAAACGCCACCGGCTCGAGTCCGAGCGACGGCTTGAGTCCCAGGTCGTGCGCCAGTGACGCCCCGGTGTCCCCGGCCCCGATGATCGCCACCCGCTTTGACTTCCGCGCCGCCGGCACCGTCGCCGACGGCCCCGACTCCCAGATCGCCCTGAGCGCCAACCGCACCCCGGCAAGCGCCACAAGCGCGAAAATGAAGTTCCCCATGATCACCCCGCGCGGCGGGGCAACACCCTCGCCCCCGAAATACCACACCCCACCCGCCAACAACGCCGAGAGCAGCAGCGCATGGAACATCCGCGCCAGGTCGGGCGTGCTGAAGTACCCGAGCAGCGGGTTCAACTGCTGGAACAGCGCCAGCACCGCCAGCTGCATCGGCACAAACCATAGCATCACCACCAACCGCTCACGCTGCGACGCCTCGCCCACCACGAAGTCGAACCGCAACTCGTACGCCAGCCATAGGGTCGCCGACAGCTCCACCGCATACACCACGAGCAACAGCCAGACCCGCACCATCGGCGAGTACCGAAACAGATTCATCCTCATGACAGCATCCTCCATCCACCCTCACCCGGCCCGGGCCCGGCGACACGGCACGCGATCCCCGCACCCTCCAGCATCCCCCTCAACACCTCCGTCCGCTCCATCCCCAGGTCCCCCGCCACCAACACCACACGGTCGATTCGCTCCCGCCAACCCGCGTTCACCAAACATTCAGGCATCCCCACCACCCCCACCCCGCACCGCTCCCGATGCCAGACCTCCGGGTCGTCATCGAACAGCCCCACCACCTCGACCCCACCGCCTCGCCTCAGCGCATCCACCTCCCGCAGCGCCCATTCCCCTGTCCCCACCACCGCCACCCGCTCCCGCACGTCCCCACCCTCCCCCAACGATCCGCTCCGGTTTCCCCCACGGCCACCCAGGATCCGACCCGCCACCAGCCCCGCACTTCGAACCAGCACCCCAAAATCCGCCATCACCCCCCCCCGGCGCAGATGCGCCCGGTTCAAAGCCAGCTTCCGCGGAAGGCAGTACCGCAGATAGAAGTCCTCCACATTCCCCGCACCCGCCAACAATCCCTCCTCATCCCGGAACGCCAGCGACGCCGCATCCGTGATCCCCGGCCGAACCGCCAGCACCTCCCGCTCCTCCACCGTGTACGCGGCCACATACCGCACCGCCTCCGGCCGCGGCCCCACCAGACTCATCTCCCCAACCCACACATTCCAAAGCTGCGGAAGCTCATCCAGCTTCGTCCGCCGCAACCACCGCCCGATCCGGGTCACCCGCGGATCCCCGTCGCGCGTCACCGCCGGCCCCACCCGGTCCGCGTTCGGCACCATCGACCGAAACTTCCACAGCCGGAACCGCCGCCCCCCACGACCCACCCGCTCGTGGCCGTACAGGACCGGCCCGCCATCCGAAAGCTTGATGGCCAGCGCCAGCGTCAACCCGAGAGGCATCAGCACGAGCATCCCCAGCCCCGACCCTGCGAGATCCATTCCCCGCTTCACCACCAGGCCCACCCAGCCGCCACCCTCGCCCACGCCCGCGCCGTTGCCCGTGCCCGCGTCGTCCGCCACCCCCGGTCCCCGCCGTGCATCAGCGTTCATGGAGTCCTCCCCATCGCAGCACCCACCACCCCCCGACCAGCCAACCTAGGACCGTCGCAGCACGTCGACGACGGCGCCGCACACCGCCTCCACCCCGGCTTCGCCCATCCCGGGATACAGCGGCAGTGTCACCAGACCGCGATACATCTCCGCCGCCACGGGATAATCCTCCGACCGGAACCCGTAAGTCTCACGATAGTAGGGATGCATGTGCAGCGGCATCCAATGGACCGAACACCCGATCCCTCGCCGCTGGAGTTCGTCGATCAACACGCCACGGTCCACCCGCGCGCGCCCCGCCTTCAGTCGAACGGGAAAGAGATGCCACGAATGAATCCGCCCGGGTAGGGCCCGCGGCAGCTCGAGTTCCTCCACCCCGGCCAGCAATTCGAGGTATCGGGCCGCCAGCACCGATCGCTGCCGATGGAAGAGGTCCGCCTTGCGCACCTGATGGAGTCCGATGGCCGCCGCAATGTCGGTGAGGTTGTATTTGAAGCCGGGCGCAATGATCTCGTAGTACCACGAGCCTTCCCCCGTGTACCGCTTCCACGCGTCCCGGGATATCCCGTGCAACGACATGATCCGCATCCGGTCGGCGTACTCGGAATCGTCGGTGCAGGCCATGCCACCCTCGCCGGTGGTGATGGTCTTGTTGGCGTAGAACGAGAAGCAACTGATGTCGGCGTCCGATCCCACCGGCTGCCAGCACCCCGGGCCCCCGGGCCCCCAACCGTCCGCACCCGCCTGCCCCACCTCCGGAATGCTCACCCGCACCCCCTCGGCCTCCTCGCCCCGTCCGTATCGATCCCAGTAGAATGCCGGACAACAGTGCGCCGCGTCCTCAATGACCTTGAGCCGGTGCTCGTCCGCCAGCGCCCGCACACCTTCGACGTTCCCCACCTGTCCCCCGTAGTGCACGGGAATGATCGCCACCACCCGCCGGCCCGCCGCCTGCTCCACCGCGATGCGCCGCTTCGCGTCGCCCACATCCAGGTTCAGATCGTCCTCACGACAATCCACCAGCACCGGCCTCGCGCCAAAGTACCGAACCACCTCCGCGGTCGCCGCAAAGGTCATGGTCGGCACCAACACCCCGTCGTTCCGGCCAACCCCCACGGCCTCCAACGCAAGATGCAATGCCGCGGTGCACGAATTCACCGCCACCGCATGCGCCCGCCCCATGTACGCCCCGAACTCCGCCTCGAATTGCTTCGTCCGAGGCCCCGTCGTCAGCCAGCCGCTACGCAGCGTGGCAACAACTTCCTCGATTTCCTCCGAGCCGATGCTCGGTCGGTAGAACGGCACGTTCAGCATGGCACAACCCTCCCGGGACGTCGTCCCCGTTGGTTCGATCGTGATCATCTGTTCCTTCCTCCCATCCCCTCAGACCCCGTCACCGGGTGAGCCGGCGGAAGTTCTCCGAACCTCCACCCCCCGCACCCCGGAACCAGGCATCCCACAGACCGCGCAGAAAGCCCCATCCGTATCCGATGTGATAGTGGGCGAACGCCAGCGGCATGCCCCACCCAGCCGGTCCGGCCCCCCGCACCGCAGCCACGATCGAGGCCCCGCAGGAGGTGATCAGGTACAACCCCACCAGCGCCGCCCAAAGGCTCACCAGCCAGACCGCCCCCCGCCCCAGCCACCCCTCCGACCCGCCGACCAACCCCGCCACCCCCCAGCACCCCGCCGCCACCAGCGGCAGCCCGACCAACCCCAGCACGAAAACCCCCGGAACCAGGTGCCTCCACGAGGCCGGAACCCGATGCTTCCGGATCACCCGGACCTTCCAGTACCCGTACTGGCAGTACTGCCGAAACAACCCGCGCAACGACGGCCGCGGCCGGTACCAGCTGCGAATGCGCGGTGTCTGCCAGATCCGTCCGCCGCCCCGCGTGATGCGAAGGTTGTGCTCGTCGTCCTGGTTCCGAACCAGTTCCTCATCGAAGAGCCCGAACCGATCCAGGGTCGCCCGCCGCCAACAGCCATACGGCACCGTGTCCACATACCCCTCGAACGCCACGTCGTGGAACCGGGCCCCTCCCACCGCAAACGGCGAATGGTAAGCCGCCGCAATCACCCGCTCCCAATACCCCTCCGCACGCGTCCGCGCCGGCCCCCCCACGTTCTCCGCCCCGGTCCGCTCCAACGCCTCGACACACTCCCGAACGTAATCCGGCGCGTACTCCGTGTGCGCGTCCATCCTGATCAGGATCTCCCCTCGCGCCGCCCGCACACCCAGGTTCATGGCCACGGACACGATGCTCCGCGGATTGCTCAACACCCTCAGACGCGGTTCCTCCGACGCCATCCTCTCCAGCACCGCCGCCGTCCCATCGTCCGAGGCCCCGTCAATCACCACGACCTCCAGATCGCCCCCCACCCCCTCCTGCTCCAATGCGCCACGCACACACGCCTCGATCCCCGACACCTCGTTCCGGCAGGGAATCAGAACGCTCACCCGCGGGCACGCTCCGCCCCCGGACTCAACCTGCCTGGCACCGTTCTCCGTCATGGAGTCCATCGGCTTCCCGACGCCACCCTGACTACCAGAGCGCCGCCCACCCCACGGTGGCCACAGCCCGCGACGCAAACACCCGGTAACGCCGCCACCGCGCCAACCCCAGGAGCGGGCGATCCGACCGGTTGTCGGTGTACACGTACATCGCCTCCTCCACCGCCGTCCCACCGAGCCATTCATCCAGCCGCCTGAGCTTCTCCTCCCCCCGACAGTTCAACCCCTCCAGCCGTCCCGTCAGGCGCTGGCCGTCCCCGACCTCCAACCGCGTCCCCACCACGTCCGCAACACCCACCCCGGCAGCCCAGGGCCGGAGGTAGATCTCGGGCGACGCGCTCGCGATCACCACCCGATGCCCCATCGCCCGATGCCAGGCCAAACGCCGCAACGCCCGCGGGTCCATCATCGCGGCAAGCCTCCCCCGAACAAAGCGATCCGCCGCGACCCCGATCTCCACCACCGTCCTTCCCCCGAGAAAGTGTCCCAGCACCCGCTCCTTCGCCCGGCCTCGGTCCATCCAGCCGAGCCGGCCGAGCACCAGCCACGGCAGGCACACGGCCATGCCGCTCCAGAACCCCCAACGCCCCGCCACCTCCCTCAGAAACGGCAGCAGCGAATCCCCCGAGGCCAGCGTCCCGTCGAAATCAAAGACCGCGACCACCGCTCGTCCCTCGCCATGTCTGCCTTCCCGCGCCGCCACGGTCCACCTCTCATTCCACCCACTCGAGCCCGCCGAAATGAATGCCGATGTAGGCCAGCAGCCACACCACCGCCGTCAGCATGATCCCTGGATCGGACACCAGCAGCTTCTCGGGTTCCTCCGCGCAGGCGCTCTTCCGAAGCAGAAGCACGTAACGCATGATCGCGTACCAGACGAGCGGCACCGTCGCGACCAGCGAGGGGTTCCGGCCGGACAGCCCGGTGAACAGCGCATAACAGAGAATGCAGATGCTCGCGCTGCTGACCACCAGCAGGTCCAGAAGCTCCACCGAATACTTCGCCAGCACCGGCCGCCGATCCTTGCACCCGTTGTCACCCGGCACCGCCAGCTCCGCCCGCCGCTTCGACAACGCCAGGAACAACGCCAGGAAGAACGTGCACAACACGATCCAGACCGTCGGTGTCTCCTCCACCGCATACACCCCCGCCAGCAGCCGAAGCACAAAACCGAAGGCGATGCACATCACGTCCACCAGCACCGTGAACTTCAGCCGCAGGCTGTACGCAAGATTGACCCCCAGGTAGATCGCCGAGCAGGCCGCCACCCGCTCCCCCAACAGCATCCCAAGCCCCATCCCCGCCGCCGCACACACCGCCCCAACCCACGCGGCAGTCCCGACCCCGATCGCCCCCGACGCCAACGGCCGAAGCCGCTTCCGCGGATGCTGCCGGTCACTGGCAACATCCCGGATGTCGTTCAACGCATACACCGCCGACGAAAGCAGACAGAAGCTCAGCGCCGCCATCGCCCCCGCCTGGATCGCCCCCACCTCCAGGAACCGGCCGCTGAAAACCACCCCCGCGAAACAGAAGGCGTTCTTGATCCAGTGATGCGGCCTCAGCAGCGAAAGGATCGCCCGCATGCCTCCCCCTTTCGTCCCGACTCGGAGCCCAGCCGGGCACCCGAAGGACTCCTTCCAGCCCTCGGACGGATTCTCAGGGTTCCGCGGCATGGTACCGGACCTCGTACATGGCCCACGCGACCTGGCTCGCTCCCAGTCCCGCAAGCAACAGCCACTGCATTCCCGGCCGCCCCAACCACCCCGGCCTCGCCACCACCACCGCAGGCGCGGTCAGAACCAGCGGCAACACCAACAGCCGTCCGAAACGCATCAGCGCCCAGCCTTCCTGCACGTTCAACACCGCTCCGTACAGAACCAGCGGCACACAACACGCCGCCATCAGCCAATCCCGCCTCCGGATCGACCGCCACGCCAACACCACCGCGCCCACCACACAACCGGTCAAAAGACAGCCCTTCAGCCACCCCGCCATCCCCCCCCTGGCAAAGGTCCCGATCAGGGCGTCGAAAACCGCAGCACCCGAATGCGCCTGGAAGTTCACCCGGTAATGAATGCGGAAGAACCACCAGAGATCCTCGGCCCGCCAGGCCATCGCCCCATAGTAGGCCGCCAGCGGCAGACCCATGAGCACCACCTGCCACCACGCAAGCCGCCGACTCGCCACGCAGGCCACCGCAAAACAAAGCACGAACGGCCACAAGGCCATGTGCACCAGCAGTCCGATCCCCCCGGCCACCATCGAACCCCCCATCCGGCCCTCCCGCGCCAACACCACCGCCGCCACGAACGCGGTGCAGGCAGGCTGGTCCGCCAGCGGATACGCCACACTGGTCACCCCCACGAACGGAAACAGCCCCCACACCAGGGTCCCGACCGCCCGCAGCCCCGGACTCTCCCGCGATAGAAGCCGATCCACCAGCAGCACCCCGGCCACCCACGCCGCCAGGCAGATCCCCCGCATCAGGACCACGTCAGACACCCACCCGAGGGTCCCCCACCGCATGCATGCGATGACCAACGGGTACCCGGGCAGATGCCACCCGCCCGAACGGCCCGCGAGATCGTGGCTCCACGCCGCGTACCCGCCCACGTCACTCCGCAACACCGAAAAACCCACCACCCCATAAACCACCACGATCAACAGCGTCAGCACCCCACCGGCCAGCAGCGTCCGCCCAGGCTCCCCGAACCATCCCGCCAAACCCGCTCTCCTCCCCGATACCCCCCTCCCTTCCGCCACCACGCCCGGACCCGTGACCATCATGCCATCCGTCTTCATCCGTTCGCCTCGCTCCGGCCAACTCCAACCCCGGTGCGCCCCGGTTCAACTCCCCGCAGCATCGACACCACCGCCTTGAACTTCCCGTTCCGCCCCCGCGGCAGCGCCGTCACATACCGGAAGCTCACCTCCATTCCGTCCAGCCGCTCGACCAGCGCGTCCCGAACCTGCCCCTCCGTCCGCCCGCTGTACGCCGCACCCCGCACCACCCGCACCTCCACATGCCCGGGCGCGTCCTGGACGACCTGCGCCTCCACGATGTCCATGTCCGCCTTGAACACGGGATCCAGCCGTCCCACATGCCGCCCGCCGGGGGTGACGATGACATCATCGTTGCGACCCTCCACCCGCAGCAGCACCGGCAGACCCCGCCCACACGGACACCGCTCTCCGGGATCCGCCACCGCCACCAGGTCGCCGGTCTCGTACCGGACCAGTGGCATCTCGAGCCCCAGCAATCCGGTGCAGACCAGCCGCCCAACCTCCCCCGCCGCCGCCGGTTCGTCCGATTCCAACCGCAGCACCTCATGCACCCCGCAGTCGGGCCAGAGGTGAAGGCGCCCATGACCACATTCGCTCGCGGCGCACACCATCTCGCTCATCCCGTAGGTCTCACGCACGGCACAACCGAACGCCGCACCGATCATCTCGCGCTGGTGGCGATGCAGGGGTTCCGCGTTGCTGATCACCGCCTCCAGCGGCGGTGCATCCAGGTTCCGCCGGACGATTTCCCCGGCCAGCGCAGCCAGCGCCGATGTGTACCCCAGCAGATACCGCGCCCCGTGCCTCGCGATGGCCCGGAGATAGTCCGGCGCCGAGTCCGCGGAGAGATGGTGCGCACTGAGGTAAAGCTGCCGCATCGGACGGTTGCGAACCCAGTACGGCGGACCACGCCGACCCGGTGGCACCACCAGCTGGCCCCCCAGAATCGCCCAGGGCGTCCTTCGATCGAACCCGTACCAGCCCCGCCACCGCGCCTCCACCAACGCGTACCATCCCCGCAGCGTCTCCCGGGTGTGCCACATCCGAAGCGGCGTGCCCGTGGTCCCGCTGGTGTGCTCCACCCACAGGTCATTCCCCCTCAAACCCTCGGCCAGAAAACGCTCCGGCCGGTCGCGAAGCCCCGCCTTCGTCAACACCGGCAGGCCGGCGAGAATGTCGAAGGGATCCCGATTCCCCAGACCCTCGCAGCCGGCCCACATGTCGCGATAGGCGGGCACGCGAACGCCGGCGTGCCGGATCAGGCGACCCAACCGTTCGCCCTGCCATTGCCGCCATCGCCCCTCCGACCACCCCTCACGAACGACGGCCTCCGCAGCCATGGCCCCGGTCTCCGGCCCGTATCGCCACCGGCTGAGCTGCCACCCCCTGAGACCCGCGGCCACATCCCTCAGCGGCGACGGCAGCAACCCGTACAGCGTCCGAATCGTCGTCATGACGACAAACCTCAGGCGGTCACAACCCCCGTCCCCGTGCCCGCAACCCGCGATGACTCCCGCCGCCGCGCCGCACCCAGCACTTCCTCCCACATCGGCAACACCCGGCTCCAATCCATGGACTCCGCCTTCCGACGCCCCGCCTCCGACAACCGGGCCGCGAGCCCGGGTTCCTTCAACACCCGACCCACCGCGTCCGCCATCGCCGCAGCATCATCCCGGCCCACCAGCAACGCTTCCCGCCCCTCCTCCACCAGAAACGGAATCCCGCCCGCGTTGGTCGTCACCACACACAACCCGCACGCCATCGCCTCCAGCACACTCACCGGCGTGTTGTCCACGTCCGTCGTGTTCAGAAAGACATCGCCGGTCCGAAGCAACGCCGGCACCGCGGACTTCGGAACGCCGCCCACCACCCGCACCCGGCCCTCCAACCGTTGCCTTCGGACCTCCGCCTCCAGCCGCCCAAGGGTCCCATCCCCCTTGTCAGGTCCCGCCATCACCAACTCGGCCTGCGCAAACTCGCCAACCAACCGGGCCAGAACACGGGGCGCCAGCACCGGGTTGTAGATGGCGTGCAGGGCCCGAAGCCACATCAGCCTCGGCTCCGGACGCTCCCGACAGACGTAAGGGTACGCCGCCAGGTCGATCGGATTGGGCACCGTCTGAATCGTCACCCCGGGCACGGTCATCGACCGCGCCAGGTAACCCGAAGGCGCCACCACCCGGTCGGCGGCCCGAAAAAGTCGCCGGACACGTCCCCCGAACCTGCGGGCAAACCGCGGGAGATCCCCGCCCCGAAGCGCCAGGACGAACGGTTTCCCCATGCGCGTCAGCAGCCAGCCCGTCGCCTCGGCCCAGAAGAAGGCCGGCCCGCTGAAGACGTCGATCTGCGCAACGTCGTAGCGACCCCGTGAACCCACCACGGTCCGGCACATGTCCGCGAGCCGGACCAGCCGGTTCCGGTGTGTGGAGGCCGTCACCACACCCCATCCCGCCCTCCGAAGCCGGTCCGAGAGGTCCTCGCAGACACCCCGCGACCCGCTGCCACCACCGGAGAGGAAATTCCCGAGAATCAGAACCCTTCCACGCATACCGACCCTCCATGGGTGACCACGCCCCTTCGCCCCAGTGAACCGGCTTCCGCGGATCAGGGTTCAAGCACCCTCAGCGTGTCCGGACCCGCCGGAGGCCGATAGGTCCGGTCCCGCGTCAACAGGATCTGATCCAGCCCCACCTGCGGAACCCTGGCGTTGAACCGAAGAACATGAACCCCAGCCCCCATCGGAAGCGCGCGCGCCTGCAACGGCGAGCCGTCGGCTCCCGACCTGCGGTTCACCAGAATCCAGTTCCACGCCCCGGCATTCGCCCCCGCGGGCGTCCACAGGGTCTCCGCAGGATCGCCGTCGAGCGAGATGTCGAACAACGCTCCCGATTCGGCCGGCAACCGCACCCGGAGCCAGGCGAAATACTCGCCCTCGCCGTTCACCCGCACCTCCACACTCAGCTCGCCGCTTCCAGCCGCGCTGGATTCGCAGAACCGACCTCCGGAGGCGATGGCATTGGTCTGAACGATCATTCCGGCCGACAACCCGCCACCCTCCGCCTCCAACGCGCTCGGCGCCCGCCCCAGCCGGTTCAGCACAAACGCCCCGAAGTGGGGAAGGATGCCCGTCGGCACCTCGCGCCCATACGGAACCGCCACCGATCGCTTCGTCATGTCGATCGACAGACGCCCGGTCTGGTTGGTGAACAACTGCACGTCGTTGAAGTAGTCCATGCCGTGCCGGATCTCGCACACCTCGCGTTCCCCAAGAAACCCCGCGAGATCCACCTCCACCACCGGACGCTGCTCCCAGTTGTACACCACCAGGTTGGCACGGTTGGTGTCGTACCGGTTGGTGTACAACGCGCTCACCACCGGCGCGGGTGGATTCGTGAGGAACAGATTCCCGGGGTAATCGTCCGTCTCGATCCCGTAAAGCAAACGGGTCGAGATCATGTTGCCCCGCAGCGTCAGGTTGGTCGGGGTGGTGAAGATCACGTAGCCGTCGCGCGCGAAGTAGTTGTTCGACACGACCGCATCAATCGAGCCGGTCTCGTACCCGAGCCGGAACAGCAACCCCGACCGCGCATAGGTCCAGTTCGAGACGATGCGCGCGTTGCGCGCCGGTCGCCCGCCCCCGATCAGGATCTGCTTCTCCGGCAGCCCCCGGTACAGGAGCCCGTTCCCGAACACCACGTTCCGCTCACAGGTGATGTTGTCCAACGGCGCCGCGGAACTGCCGTACCCGTGAATTCCCGAGTCGAACTGGCAGAAGATCAGGCAATCCCGGATCGCCTTCACCCCGGTCTCGTTCTGCAGGTAGATCCCGTGCCCGTGCGCCCGGTCCGGACCGTCCCATCCGTTGTAGTAGATCAGGCACCCGTTCACCTCCACGTCCTGCGCGTTCCTCCACAGCGAGAATCCCTGCCGATGATCATGCACCTGGAGGTTGATGAACTTCACCCCCCGGTTCACCGGCACCGATTGGAAGATCTCCAGGCCGTTTCGCCTCGGGAGATCCTCCAGCGACGGACCCGACCCCGGTTCGCTGGCGATGCGGTCCGTGTCCGAGTTCATCACCTCGAATCCCCAGAACCAGGTGTGATCCCCCATCACCCCCAGCACCGCGCTCCGGGCGGTCAATCCCACCCCATCCAGCGTCGCCCGCTCGCCCGGCATCTGCCGAACCACGATCGGCGCCTCCGCCGTCCCCCGAAGGGTGCTCACGTACAACCCCGCGTACCTCCCACCCCGCATCCAGATGGTGTCCCCCGGCAACACCCCGGACGGATGCGCAAGCGCCGTCTCCAACCGCCACGGGTCCGCCCGGGTCCCCGCCCCATCCACACTCGCATCCGGCGCCACATACCAGTCCTTCGCCCCGGCGGATGAACCCCCAAACGCCGCCAGCGCAAACACCCCCAACAGCATCCCCAGCCGCCGTCTCCACCCCGCCTCCCCCGTCGTCACACGCCGTGTTTCCAATGTCGTTTCCATGATTCGCTCCATTCTTCGAACCGCGGTTCTGATTCAACTGACCCGACCCCGGCCCCACCCGGATCCAACCGCCCTCCAGGCACCACCCCCCCCCGCCACCCGGATCACCGTCCAGCCCGTCCTCCCAACACACGCTCATGCAGGGCGCGAAGTCGATCCTCCAGAACCGCTTCGCTGTGCGCCCCGGCGACACGCCCGCGCGCCTCGCCTCCCATCCGCCGCCGCAATCCCACGTCCGCCCCCAACCGCTCCAGTCCCCGAACCAGCTTGTCCTCCTCGTCCTGGCTTCCGAGGAATCCCATGACCCCGTCCTCCACAAGATCCGGGATGCCGCCCACCGAAGTGGCGACCACCGGCAGACCCGATGCCATCGCCTCCAACACCACGTTCGGTGTCCCTTCCACGTCCGGCACATGCAGCAGAACGTCCGCGCGGTCGTACCACTCCTCCGGCGACCGAACCTCCCCCAGGAACCGAACCCTGGACCCGTTCATTCCCCCCGCCGCAGCCATCGCCTCGAGATCCCGGCGCTCCGGGCCTTCCCCGATGATCCAAGCCTCGACGGGCCAACTCGCCGATTCCGAAAGCCGGCGCACCACCCCGATGAACCGGTCCCACCGCTTCGCCGCCACCAGACGTCCAACCCCCAGCACCCGCAATCCCTCCTCGCCATCACACGGCCTGCCCCGGACCTCGCGGATCGGCACCACGTTGGGCAGATAGAAAAGCCTCCGCCCATCCACCCCAGCCCCCACCAGGTTCCGGATCGCATTCCGCGAATTGACCGCCAACAGATGCGGCAGCCCCACCAGCATCCGCCCACGCCACCCGGGATGCGCCTTCAATTCGCTGCGCCCGTCACTCCGCACCGCACCCACCACACCCCGCCCCAGCAGCCGTCCGCACAAACCCGCGTACAGGTTCACATGGAAGTGCTGGCTCTGAACCATGCACGCCCCCGAACGCCGCACCTCCCGCGCCAGTCGCACAAGCCTCGCCATGCGCGATCCGTTCCCGCCAATCCGCACCACCTCCGCCCCCGCGCCCACCAACTCAGGCTCGAACGCCCCCCCAGCCGCCAGCGTCGCCACCCGAACCTCCCAACCCATCCGGATCAACACCCTCGTCATACGCACCAACTGCCGCTCCGCCCCGCCCACCTCCAGCGTGCCCGCAACCAGGATCAACCGTCCGCCACCCGTCCGCTTCATCGCCCACCTCCTCCTCACACCCCGAGTTGACCGCCTTCACCCGCCACCCCTCCCCTGCCCGACACGCCTCGCCACCCCCGTTCCCACCACTCCAATCCGCCGCCCCGGCTCCCCGATCGCCACCACCATCGCGCCCAGCAACCAAAGCGGCTTGGACTGGAACTCGGTCGCCAGAAAGGAAACCCCCAGCACCAACCCCGTCATGATCCCGGTCCAACGAATCCGCCGGTCCGCAGCCCTCAGACCCCGGGCAACAAAGGACCAGACGAACCCCGCCAGCAGCCCGAACCCCACCAGCCCGTTCTCGGCCAGCGTCCTGACCCACGCCGAATGGGCCGCCAGATTCTTTCCCTCGAAGGAGGTCACGCTGATCTCCCGGCTGATCCGGGCATACTCGAACGAGAAACTGCCCGTCCCGACACCCAGCGGGTTCGATAGAAACAGGGCCACCCCGGCCACCGCCAGGTCCGATCGGCCGCTGGTCCGATTGGCAAGACTCCGCGTCGTGTCCAGGGTCATCCCGATCCGCTCCAGGCTGTACTCGAGCTGCGTCGCAGCGGCACCCGCCAACAGCACCACCGCCACCGCACCCGCAAGCAGCGTCCACGCACGCAACCCCGCCGAGGGAAGGCAGAGCATCATCCAGCCAACCCCAAGCAGCGCGACCACCGTCACCCCCCGACTGCCTGTCGCGAACACCCAGAACACATTGACCAGCAGCAGCGGCACGAACACCCGAAGCCATGGGCCCCTCCGACCCGCCAATGGCAACACCGCGCAGATCGCCAGAACCCCGCAAAGCGGGAAATACGCGTACGAGTTCTTGTTCATCTCCGATGCCCCCGCGCCAATGCCCAGCAACACCCCCGATCCCACCCCGCTCACGACCGCGACGACGTACGCAAGCCATAGAAACCATCGCGGCCGCCAACCCACCGACCGGACCACCATCAGAATTCCCAGGAAGGAGGCCAGCCCCAGCACGACCTGGTATCCCGATGCCCGGTTCTGACTGTGCACCAACCCCAGCACCTGCACCGCCACCAGCCCGGCAATCAACAACGCCTGGGCCGATCGCTCCCTCACCAACCGCGGCAACCCCACCACCATCACCGCCATCAGCAGGTAGTTGAAGGTGTTCCACCTCAGCAGCCCCCCGGACATCAGGTACACCCGGCTGACCGAGTCGATGCAGCAGAGCAGGCCCACCCCCATCAGCCCGGCGACCGGCACCACCACGCCGGCGGCCAAGGCCGCCAAACCGACGAGCGTGAACAGCGCGATCGCACCCGAAGCCCCGGCGACCAGCGCGGTCGACCACCCCACCGCCACCGCCAACCCCACCAGCAACATCCGCCCCGCATCCCCCGCACGCACCACCCCGACCCTGTCGGCGCCTCCCGACATCCCCGGCATGCCCGGCACACCAACTGCCCGAACCGCCCGAATCGCCCGGGCCGCCACCGGTCGCCTCACCCCGCCCCGGACCGGGCTCCGCGCCGCGCCGCCACCCTCAACCCGGCTCCAGGACGATGCCACCCCGTCGTTCATCCGGTTCTCCTCCGCCCAACCGCAACGGCCCAAAACGCAACTCGAGCCGCGCCCTCAACTCGTCACGCCATCGCTCCATCGAATACCCACGCGCCACCTCGATCGCCGACCTCGAACAGGCTTCGTACCGCACCGCATTCCCAACCAGCTCGAGGACGGCCCGCGCGAATCCTTCCACGTCGCCCGCCTCCACCAGACAGCCACACCGCTTCCCAACCACCGCCTCCATCACCGGCATCCGCGTCGCCACCACCGGCAACCCGCACGCCAACGCCTCCACCACCGCCTTCGGAAAACCCTCCCGCCCCGACGGAAACAGAAACACGTCCCCGCGCTCCAACACCCGCCAAACCTCGTCGGGCGCCACCCGCCCATGGAACTTCACCACTCCCCCCAGCCCGGCTCCCGCCACCCTCGCCTCCAGCGCCGCCCGCAACCCCCCGTCGCCCACGACATCCAAACCCACCCGGTGCCCGCCACCCACCAACTCCCCCATCATCGCGACCAGCACTTCCAACCCCTTCCCCGCCTCCAACCGCCCGCAGGACACCAACCGGATCTCCTCCCCCGCACTCGGACACCGCCGCGGCCGCGCCCCGGCCATCCTCGACTCCGGGACGGTGCTGGCGAAAAGCCAGTCGATGTGGGGATTGCGCACCGAGGGCCGCTCCGAACCCGCCCCCGTCGCGAGGAACAGATTCCCCGGCCCCGCCCAGGATTCCATCAGCCGCCCAATGCCACGCCGCGTCACCGAACCTTCGGGAGGCCACGACCCGCAATACCGCACAAACAGCCGCCGCCGCAGCAACCGCGCGATGACCAGTCCCAGCAGCGGCACATCCCCGGGCAGCGGACAGTGCACCACGTCACTGCCGCGGATCACCGACACCAGGACCGGCAGATTCGTCACGAGCCACCTCGGCCATCCCAGCCTCCGCTTCAGACCGCCCACCCCCAACGGCGCCAACGCCCGAATCCTCAGGTTCGCGCCGTGTATCGGCGTCATGCCGTCGACGGCACTCACGTCCTCCACCCGCTCGCACGGCACACAGACGATCGCCTCGTCGAACAGATCGCTGATCGCTGCCACCTGCCGCGGGAATCCCCCCCCGGCGAAAACCTGCCCCGCATCCCCCACCCGGCGGCAGGCCTTCATCGAGATGATCCCGACTCTCATGCGCGTCTCTCCGGTCCGTCGCCACGCCCGCCGACGAGTTCCCGGGGCAGGACCACCCGCACCGCGCCGCTTCGCCGCAGCTCGCGCACCCGCTCCAGAAACGGTCTCAGATGCGCTTCATCCTGCGAGTTCCCGGAATGGAGGGAATGTGGATGCCCGTACACCACCAGGATCCCTTCCCGCGTTCCATCATCCTCCAGGGCGCGGATCGGATCGCGAAAACCCCCGGCGGCCCGCAAACGCAGGCAGGCCAACCCGCGGATCCGTTCCAGCCGCGTGTCCCGCACGCCCCGCGACCCGGTGACCCATTGCCGCAACCGATCCAGGGGCGTGGCATACGCGACCCGGCAGAGTCGATAGCCGGCGGCGCGCAACGCCGTACAGAGCCCGGCCAACCCGGTCCGCTCACCCCGGCACTTCCGCCGCTCCGAAAGGCTGAATGCCAGCCGCCCGGGATGATCGAAGGGTTGGTTGAACGGCGGCACAAACGTCACCACCTCCGCGCCAATGCACTGCTCCAGGGCGTCCTTGCTCGCCGAAACCGTCTCGCCCAGCGCGGCCCGCCCCAGCCCGGGCAGCCATTCGTGACGATGCGAGTGGCTGGCAACCTCGTGGCCGGCGTCGTGGATCCTCCGGATCTGCGCCGGATCATGGTAGGGCCTCGCTCCCGCCAGCGCCGCGGCGCCCACCACCGCAAAACACGCCGGCACTCCGTACTCGGCGTGCAACTCCAGCAACCGATCGGTCTCCACGAAATCCAATCCTCCCCAACCCTTCCCTCCACCCGGACTCCGCGAACGGTCCGCGCCCCATTGCGTGTCGTAATCCCAGAACACCACAACCCTCCTGACACCAGCCATGGACTGAACGGGGTCGACGCTCACACGCCCACCTTCCGTTCCCGTACGTTCCAGTGTCTCAACCGCCCGCATGGCCGATCAGCCCCTCCACAAAACGTTCCTTTGAATACCTCCGCACATGCACCGCGTGCTCCCGCCGGATCCGCTTGAGCTCCCAATCCTCCAGCGCCACCAACTCCTCGAACCGCCGCTCCATGTCGTCGTCCCTGAACCGGCACCGCGGTTCGATCACGATCTCCCGCTGCCCCCCCGAGTCGTGCACGAACGGAATCGCCCCGCACGCCATGGCCTCGGGGGTCGTCATCCCGAAATGCTCGTTCCGAGCCGGGAACACAAAGAATCGCGCCCGCCGCAACTCCACCCCGACCCGTTCCGACGACGGATTCGGCACCAGTTCCAGTCGGACCCCGAGCGATTCCGCCAGGTTCCGCAGACCCTCCGCGAACCGCCTCCACTTCGGACGCACCCCCCCCATCACCACGCACCGCATCCGCGGATGACGCGCGGCGAGACGGACCACCAGCTCGGGACGCTTGTAGTCCACGATGCGCGAAAAGAACGTGATGCTGTCCCTCGCCCCAAGGTCGTCGTCCTCGAAACTCCGGCCCCGAAGGTCGATCGGCGGATAGACCACCGGCAACCTCACCCCGTGCGCTTCCTCAAAGAGGCCCGCGGTGTACTCCGAGTTGATCACGTACCGATTGCCCCGGTGGTACTCGTATGCCGGATGGGTTCGGCGCACCAAGCCGTCGTACAGCCTCAGACAAACGCGCGCTGGCACGCCCGCGATCCCCGGCCTCGTCCTCCGCAACTGCGGCAGCAGCGGCGGACCGGACAGGTAATAGACGTGCTCGACCTCCGGCGGCACGAGGAAGCCGTTGTAGAACAGGTAGTACCTCCGATAACGCGGCCGCCGCAGGTCCCCTCGTGCCACGTTCAACGCCCCCAGGAGATACCGGACGCCTCCCGGCAACCGATTAAGAACCCGGTTCCCCACCGCGAACCGAAGCGGAACGTGCCCGACCTCCACCCCCGCCGACGCCAGCAGTTCCCGCGCGGGTGGAAGATCCCAAAGCAGATCCGGAACCACCCCCTGCGCGTTCAGCCCGGACACCAGGGTCAGAATGCAGGACTGCACCCCGCCCGGTGCGCTGAGATCACCCACGATCGCCACGGCATTCGACACCATGTCGCCTCCGATCCCGTTCCGTGTCAGCCACCCGCCAGTTCCTCCGCCAGCGCCTCCAGGCGACGCACCGGAGCGGCTCCCGCAAAACGACGCTCCACCGACCGCCTTCCTCCCTCGGCCAGCCGCCCCGCCAAAGCCGGATCACCCAGCACCCTCACCACCGCATCCGCCAGCAGCCTCTCCCGATCGCCACCCCGCACATCGAACAGGAGCCCGGTCACACCGTCCTCCACCATCTCCGGGCATCCCCCCGTGTCCGAGGCCACCACCGGAACCCCGGCGTGCTGCGCCTCCAGGATCACCCGCGGATAGGGCTCCCGAATCGAGGGCACCACAATCACCTGACACTCACTCATCAGCTCCGGCGCGTCGGGCCTGAATCCCAGCATGACGACCTTCCCCCGGAGTCCCGGCGCCGCAACCATCGCCTCCAGGCTCTCCTGGTACCCCCGCTCCGCAGGCCCCGCCCCACCGATCACCACGAACCGCGCCTCGGGACAGACCTCGAGAATGCGCGGGACCGCTCCGAGAAAGACGTCCTGCTGCTTGTAGGGCGTCAATCGCCCCACCATGCCCACCACCGGATGCCGCGGATCAAACGGCAGCAGACGTCGTCCCAACACCCGATGGGCCTCCAACCGATCCCGCAACGCCAAAAGGTCCAGATGGTCATGCACCACGTCCACCCGCCCCCCCGCCAACATCGGTTTCAAATGCCCGGCCAGATCCGCGGACACCCCCCAGACCCGCGTTGCCCGCGCCAGCACCGACCGATGCTGCGGCGTGTCCCGGATGTATTCCCGCACGTAACAGGCCAGCGGAATGCGGGCCATCCGACAGGCCGTGCTCACCCGGGCCAGGGCGGGGAAGGTGTTCGCAATCACGAGTCGGATCCCCGTCCGGCGCATCCGCCGCGCCAGGAGCAGGGATTGCACGGTATGAAGGCCGGGGTACAGCCGGCGCGGGGTTTCCATGGCCTGCGCCCAGACGGCCACACCCTGCTCGCGATAGAACCGCGCCAACGCCCCCTCCCCAGGCACCAGCATCCGATAGGCAAACCGCGACGAACCGCCCCGCACCATGTCCAGAATCGCCCATTCCGCCCCGCTGATGACCCGGGTCTGCGAGTGCGCGATCATCACATTCATGGTCAACGTTGACTCCCCAAACGCACCCCACGATGCGCTGACCTGCACCTGCTCCGGGATCGCCGTCTGCCCCCCCGCCGCCGCCCATTCAGTGAACCGCCCTGATGCGGTGCCAGATGCGGCGAACGAACGCATAGCCCGGGATTCCCAGGAGCCGCTTTCTTAGAAGATCGTTCTCCAGTTGCAACCGCCGGTTCACGATGAGGGCTGCGTCGAGTTCGGCCTGAAGGCGTCCCACATCATGCTCCCGCAAGGCCTCGTGCTCCGGGTACAGGCGTTCCAGCACACCGTCATGCGGGTTTCGGCGGTTGGGCTCAACCGAGCCGGCAACAGGTAGCATTCGATCCGGAAACCTCAGGGTGCGCTCGCCGGCGTCCAGCGATTGCCGGCGGTGAAGCAGCATCGCCTCAATCAGCTGCACCAGCCTGTCCGTGGCGGGGGCTTCCAGGTAAAGGGCATCCTCGAGGCAGGCTTCCTGGTAAAGCGATCTCTCGAGCGGCGGGTTAAGCAGGCCCTCGAGCACAGGGCGAATTTGTTCACCCGACGAAATCGTCCAAGCCGCCGGTGTGTAGACTGGAACCGCATGGTAACTCAGAAGTGCGGTCGGAAGGCCCATGAGCATGGCCTCTAGCTGAGCCGTGGATGGCGTCGTCACCACGGCGTCCACCACCTTGAGGATCTCCGCCAATTCCATCCCTTTTGTGCAGGTCATCCGGTTGTCGACGCCAACCTGGTTGTGAATGCCCTTCGACAGTCGCCATATCACTTCGATTTCCGGGTGCTCCGATAGATGCTGCCTCAGGTCGATGAGCGACCGAATGGTTGTGGCGACTTCCTCCTCGTTGAAGCCCGGGGTCTTGGCCGTCATCACCAGCAGTCTCATCTGGCGGCCGGTGATACCCTGGGTGCGTACGGATCGTCGCACCTCCCTCAACCCATCCAATCTGGGACAGCCCACGACCTCGCACATCCCATGATTGCCCCAGGATCCGTACACCCGTGCGTCAAGGGCTCCAAGACAAGCCACCTTGTGCACAACAGGCGCTTGGTTGAGCGGAAAGCGATCGCTCCCGGAACGCCGGCACCACGTGTTCCGCCACTCAACGATCCCGTCCATCACCTGCAGGGTGGCGATTCCCTGCCTGCCGCATTCGGAAAGGCACAGCGCACGACCCGCATCCGTGGTGTCATAGGCGATCACCATCTCCGGCTCGTGTCGCATGACAGCTTCCACCCCGTAGTCGCCCGTCACCTTGACCCGCGATCCGAAACGTTCGACGAGGGTCGCTGCATGATGAAACCCGTCCTCCCGTCCGAGAATGACGATCTGAGCCATATGCAATGACATCCAACTGGCCGTTCGAAACGCCCGGAGGACCGCCCGAACGCTTTGCGGGCATCCCACCTACTCCGCTCGGGCGGGCGGCCGGCGCCAACCCGCGCGCCACCCGAGGCGCGAGCGCAGCAACCCGCCGATGAGACTTCGAATCAGGGTCCGGTTCCGAACTCTGCGGTATCCCAGGCGATCCCTCGGTCCCAGGGAACTGCGAACCGCCCGCAGCGCGTCAAGAACCCGGCCCTCACTGGATAAGATGACCGCCATCCGCCTGATTTCGTTGCACTTTCGTTGCCGGGCCAGGAACGCAACATCCGCAAACTCCCCGGCCGACTCCAGCGTCTCCCAGAATCGCACTGATTCACGACACTGCTCGAGCGATGCCATTCCGGACCAGATTCCCCCGGAATGCACCCGATAGACCCCCATGGGGGCATCGAGGTATCGCCATTTCCCAAGCCTCGCGACCAGCAACACGAGCATGTAGTCGCATTTCCGGGTCTGGAGGAGCCATCGCCGCAGGTCATCCGCTGGCACCTGATTTCGGTACAGCATTGAGCATGTCGCGATGTTGTTATCGAGAATGACGGAATCGAGCCCCGGCTCGACATCCACGACCCGCTTTCCGACACGCAAACGGACCGAGCCATCCGCCTGCCAAAGGGAGTAGGTGTCATGAAAGCAGCCCGCGTACCGATCATCCCCATCCAGAACCTTCACCTGAGTCCCAAGCTTCGCCTCCGAACACCAGAAATCATCCCCCTCGCACATGGCCACATAGCGGCCCCGACAGGCGCCCAACACCGAGAGCAGGTTCGCATGCATTCCCTGCCGCGCAGACGCCGCGAGCACTCGAATCCGACCCACGTGCTGCCGTTGATAGGCAAGGGCGATGTCCATGGTCCTGTCGCTGGATGCATCCACCCCGATCACCAGTTCAAAAGGGAACCCCGCCTCCTGCTTCATCACGCCCTCGATCGCCTGCGCGAGGTACCGCTCGTGGTTGTAGGCCAGCATGGCGACGCTGACCACCGGCTCCCTCGGCAGTCGCGCCCAGTCCGCGATCTCCACCCACGCGCCGTCGCCGCCGTTGTCCGGACCGGTCTTCATGCACACGTCGGCAGGGTCTCGGGACGACGCAACAAGGCGCCGCACCGGCTCCTCGCATCCCGGTAGGCCGGGAGATCGAACAGGGCGCACAACCCGGCATACACCCCGGCGCCGAGCGCGATCTGCACCGCCAGCCGGAGGCCCGGGGAACCGGTCACCAACGCCCCCGCGCCGAGCACCGCCACTCCCATGACCGCGGCCACCGCCAGATAGGGCGAGGCGTCCCGCAACTGCCGGGAGATGGGATACAAAGCCAGGCGCCCGGAGTGCGAGGCGTTCACCCAGTAGCTGGCGCCCCCCACAACCACCTGACTCCAGGCCAGCGCCAGCAATCCGTGGGGCGCCGCCACCGCCAGCGCCGCGAGACCGATGCCCTTCTTGATCACCTCGAGCCGGAAGAACAGATCCGACCGCCCCCGCGCCTTCACCAGGTTCAGGTTCACCACGTGCAGCGGCCAGAACAGCCCCGCCAGACAGAGCACCTGCAGGATCGGCACGCACGGCAGCCACACCCGACCGAACACCACCTCCACCAGCGAGGACGCCGTGCATCCGATCCCAACCATGGCCGGCGTGTTCAGCAGCATCACCCCGGCAAGCGCCCGCCGTCCCGCGTCCCTCAGTGCCGCCGGTTCAATCGCCGCGGCAGCCGAGAACACCGGGAACGCAATCCTGCCGGCAAGCGCCGACAGCGAGGAGGTCGGGAGCTGCTGAATGCCATCGGCCCGGGTGTAAAGCCCGAGGTCGTGCGCCGAATACCAACGGCCGATCACCAGGGTGTTCAGCCGACTGCAAACGGTGTCCAGAAGCCCCGACAACGCCATGAACGAGCCGTACCCGGCCAGCGATCGAAGCGCGGACGGCCGGAAACACCACGAGGGCCGCCAGGGACCCAACACCAGCAGCAGGGTCCCGCCGATGCAGGTGGCGGCCATCGATTGCGCCGCCAGACTCCAGACGCCCCATCCCTTCCACGCCAGTGCAATACCCAGGATGCCCGGCACCACGGTGCTCGCCAGGCTGACCTTCATCTGGAGCTTGAAGTCCAGACGCCGGGTCAGCAGCGCCACCGGCACCGTCCGGAAAGAGCCAAGGAACAGGTTCAACGCCATGAACCACGTCAGCGGCTCGAGAACCGGCATGCGGTAGAAGTCCGCGATCCAAGGCGCGGCCAGGCCCAGGAGACCCGCCGTGACCAGGCTGGCCATGAGGTTGAAGTAGAAGACCGACGACGTCTCCTCCCCGCTCAGGGTCGGGCGCTGGATGAGGGCGGCGCCGAACCCGCCTTCGGCAATTACCCCGGCCACACCGGTGAACAACGAGAGCATCGCCACCACGCCGAATTCCTCGGGCGAAAGAAGCCGCGCGAGCACCACCGAAACCGCCAGCACGACGCCCTGCCGGAGTACCAGATCGCACCCGCCCCACATCACCGCCCTGGTCGTCTTGCCTGACGCGGACATGGCCTATCGTTCCCAGGTGGGTTTCTCGACCCGCCCCCTCCTCAGCCGCCCCGCCCCACCGCGGCTCGGAGAATCCCGCACAGACGCCCGACCTTCTCAGGGTTCATCGCCGTGCCGGTCGGCAGCACCATCACCCGTGCGGCCAGGCGTTCGGTCTCGGGCAGCAGCAGCCGCGCATGGGGAAAGTACGAGCAGTACGGCTCCATGTTGTGGCACCCGGGCCAGAAGTACCGGCGGGCAAGGACGTTCTCCGCGTGCAGCAGGGCAACCAACCCGTCCCGGTCGATCCCCGCCTCGCCGGCGTCGACCTCCACGACGATGTACTGGTAGTTGCACCGCTCCCGCTCGTCATAGGCAAGCAGCGTCAGTCCCGGAATGCCGGCCAGCCCCTCCCGGTAGGCACGGTAGTTCTCCAGGTTCCGCGCCAGGAAGAACTCCACACTCTCCAGATTCGTGAGACCCATCGCGGCGCAGACCTCGGTCATCTTCCCGTTGGTGCCCACGTAATTGACGTTGTCGTAGCCCCGGAACCCGAAGTTCTTCATCAACCGGATCCTGCCGGCCAGTCCGTCGTCGTTGGTCACAATCGCCCCGCCCTCGAACGAGTTCAGGAACTTGGTCGCGTGGAAGCTGAACACCTCGCAGAGACCGAACCCGCCGATCATCCGTCCCCGGTGCGAGCAGCCGAAGGCGTGTGCGGCGTCGAACATCAGCACCAGCCCGCGCTCGGTCGCCACCCGCTCCAACCCCTCGACGTCGCAACCCCGCCCCCAGAGATGCACCCCGATGATCCCCGTGGTCCTCGGGGTCATGAGTTCCGCCACCCGGCGCGGGTCGATCGTGTGCGTGCGGGGGTCGATGTCGCAGAACACCGGCGTGATCTCCTGCCACTGAAGCGAATGGGCGGTCGCCACGAAGGTGTACGAGGGAACGATCACCTCGCCCCGCAGCCCGGCCGCCCGGGTGGCGATCTCCAGCGCCACCGTCGCGTTGCACATGGCGATGCAATGACGGACGCCGACGTACGCGGCGATCCGTCGCTCAAACTCCTGAACGAACGGGCCGTTGTTGGTCAGCCAGTTGCGGTCGAGCATGTCGTTGATCCGTTCCATCAACCGCCGCCGGTCCCCCTGGTTCGGGCGACCCACGTGCAGGGTTTCATCGAACGCCGGCCGGTGCTCGACGACCGGATCCAGGGCCCCGGCATGGGTGGGCATGGAAATGGTGGAGGTGTTCATGGTGAAAGGGTGTGTGCGATGACAGGTCTGCGAAGCCTCCGCGTCACTCGGCACCCGCGCCGACTCCGACGGGACCAGGCGCCGGCTCGATCCACTGCGGCAGCTCGGCGCGCACCGCCTCGAGGGCCTCGTCCATCGTCCCGTACCCGTCGAGGACGATCTCCAGCGTCTGCTGCCCGAAGAACCGCCGGCCGCGCCAGGCGGAAAGCAGTTGCTCCTGCACCGCGCCCAGGGCCCCGGTCTGCGAATCCATGCCGTCCTCCCAGAGCAGAAAGAAGACGTGCAACACCTCGCCGCCCGCGGAGAACCGATACGCCCGGAAAGGCAGATCGACCTCACCGGCCCGGATGCGACGGATCCCATAATCCTCCTCCAGCCGCAGCCCCGCGGCGGTCAGGCACAGTTCCGGACGGTGCTGCCGCGCCCGGAGCGTGTGTCCCGCCTTCCGCGGATTCCAATCCAGCCAGTACACCGTCCAGGTCCGCCCGCCGGAGGCCATCCAGGTGCCGCAAAGCTCCCGGTCATGCCGCAGTTGCTCGCGCGCCCCGGCCGGGATCTCGATCGGCTTGAACGCGGCGTGACCGGAGGGCATGCGGAAACTCCAGGACCGCCCGACCCCCGGCGCCGTCGGCCGAAGCCGGTACCAGGCCTCGTTGATCAGCGGCGACATCGCAACCAGCATCGCCAGCCCCCCCACCGCCCAGGACACCCGACCCGTTGCCCCCGAACCTCGGCGCTCCGAGATCGCCACCCCATCCGCCACACCTGCCTCGTCCCCCGGGACCGGCGATCTCCTCGACATCCACCACGCACATCCCCAAAGCGCCGCGAACGACACCACCACAATGGTCAATCCTGCGGGGTCATGCCATCGGTCCACCGAACTCATGCCCTGCGTCGCCGCGCTCCACGACAGGAACGTCGTACGCCCGACATTCAGCACGACCGCGCAAACCACGCCGAAACCGATCAGCCCGAACCTCCGCACCCCACCCAGTCGCTGGAGTTCCCCGAACAACAACGCCCCCATCAGGGTGGTCTGAAGCGAACGAATGCCGCTGCACGCCTCCTCGACACCAAGCACACCCGAGTCGATCTCGATCAGGTTCCCCCGCTGAAGCGCCGGGATGTCCAGGAGTCCCAGGATCTCCACCGCGCAGGCCGCCACCACCCGCATCAGGCCGCGGATGATCCATCCCTCCAACCGATCCGGCCACTGGACAGCCACCAGGATGAAGGCCGCCGGAAAGGCGAACCACCGGACCCAGCCGGCACCGCCAACCCGATGTGCGACGAACAGGATCAGCAGCACCACCACCAGGGCATGCACCCAGCTCGCCAGCGGCCACCCGGGATTGACCTCGTGCACGATCCGGATGCCGACCAGCGCCAGGGCGAGCACCCACGCACCGCCCAACATCACCGAAGCCCAGGGTCCGTCCCCGGGCGCAGGCTCCGGGCGGGCCGTCCACTTCTGATACACCAGGACCGCCGTAACGAACGGCACGAACCAGCCATAGGCATACTGCTCGCTGGACGACCACGTGTGACCGAGCTGGAACACAAGGTCCGCCCAGGCGATCCAGGGCGCCCAGAAAAGAAGGCTCGCTGGCATGCAGATTGAACCTGGCCGAAAGGCGCCGGCGCCGGCGCCACTCCATGGTCTCGGCGGGTGACGGGGACACTTCGTGCCGGTGACTTCGCAGCCGGGTTTCCCCCCGGCGCTCCCCGACCCGCCGGGGCGATCCTGACGCCCTTCGGCGAAATGGTTTCCGGCGACGACCGCGGTTCAGGAGGCCTTCGCCTTCCCCGCCGGATCGACGGGGTGGTACTCGGAGTACTTGTAGTAGTGGTACCCGCGCACCGAGGCGTCGGCCCGGTTGAACACAACGCCCAGGATGCGCGCGCGACGCTGACGCAGGGTCTCGATGGCCTCGCGAACCAGGGGCGCCTTGGAGTAACCGCGGCGAACAATGAAAAGGGTCCCGTCCACCTGTGCTGCGATGGTGGCGGCATCCGCGGCGGCAAAGACCGGGCAGGTGTCGATCAGCACGTAGTCGAAACGCTGCCGCATCTGCTCGAGCAGTCGTGCAAACGCGGGCCCGAGCAGGAGATCCCCGGGATTGGCCACCAGGGACCCGGCCGAAAGAAAGGTGAGGTTGGCGATGCCGTCGGAATGAAGCGCGACCTCGGTGAGGCCGGGATCCCGCAGGAGGTCCGAGAGCCCGGGCTCGCGATGCGTGCCGAGAATCGCATGCAGCCGCCCGCGCCGCAGGTCCGCATCGATCAGAAGCACGCGGCACCCGCCGAACGCCAGGGTGCGCGCGAGGTTGACGCCGATGGTGGACTTGCCCTCCCCGGGCACCGCGCTGGTGACCAGAAGGATCGCCGGCCGGGGAAGGTCCGAGGAAAGGTAGAAGAGCGCCGACCGCAGGCTGCGGTAGGATTCGGCGAAAACATGGCGCGAGTCGTCCGGCAACAGCACCGGCAACGGCAGCCCCTTCCGCGGGAGCGGGATCTCCGGAACCTGCCCGACCACGACCGCGCCAACCTGCTCGTCGAGGTCGAACTGGGAATGGAAAGCCTCGTCCTTCCACGCCAGGAGGCCGACCACGAGCATGCCCAGGGACAACCCGCCCAGCACGCCGAGCCCAACCGCCATGCCCTGCGTGCGGTAGGATCGGACCGGCGCGGTCGCGGTCTCGAGGATCGCCAGGGTGTCCTGGTCGATGTTCCGACTGATGCCCACGTTCTGAACCAGCAGCACGAGTCGGTCGTTCACCGATTGCGCCCGCTGGACCTGCAGCCTCAATCCCTCGGCCTCGGCGATCCGGGCATTCGATTCCAGGACCTTCGCCTGCCACTGGTGGATCGAGGCCTTGACGTTCTCCATCCGGATGTCGACCGACTTCCGCGCCGCGGTGAGTTGCTCCTGGTTCTGCCGGCGGTAGATGCGGAGCAGGCTGTCCACCTTCTCGATGTCGGCGTTGAGCTTCACCATCTTGGGATGCTTCGGCCGAAGGAACTTCCCGAGCCGGTCCCGCTGGGCCACCAGCGCCTGGAGTTCACGAAGCCCCGCCTGAACCTCCATCGGAACCACGCCCGAGATCACACCGCCGCCACCGGCACCCCATTGCATCCATGCCTCCGTGCCGGGAACCGCACCCGCAACCGCCGCCTCACCCCCGGCCGCACCCCTGGCCGCACCCCCGGCCGCATTGGTCTCAAAGGCCGCAATGGTGAGCAGCCTGGACTCGAGTTCGAGATCCGCGAGCCGGGTGCGGAGCTGGGCCAGGTACGTGCCCGCCACCATTCCCTCCTGCTGCAGGATCGCGAGGTTGTTGCTCCGCTGATACGCCGAGAAGGCGTCCTGGGCTTCCTTGAGATCCCGCTCCGACGCCTGCACCTGCTGCGCGATCGAGGCCAGGGTGTCGCCGGATATCGATTTCCGGATGTCCCGTTTGTAGTCGGTGTACGCATGCATCAGGGCGTTCAGAAACGCCCTCGTGTAGTCCGGCGTCGGTCCCGTGGCGGTCAGCGTGTAGACGGCGCTCTTCGCCGCCGCCCGCATCTGGATGTCCACCGTCGCCGCCTTTCCGTCCGTTCCCAGCGGAATGATCACATTCGTCGCCCCGATCCGAAGCCGGTCCAGGGCGAGATCCCGAAGCGCGGCGCTCTTCAGAAGCTCCGACTGCGTGCCCAGGAAGTTCTGAACGTCCTCCGCGAAGAGGCCCCCCTCGGGAAGCTTGATCTTCACCGCCTCCCACATGACCGCCTTCGAGACGAACCGCGGCGGCAACAGCTTCGCCACCCCCACCCCGATCCCGCCCCCGACCAGCACCGTGATCAGTGCGATCCACCAGAACCGACGCAGCGCCGTCAGCATGCGCCGGGGATTGAACCCCGTCACCGCGCCCACATCCCCACCCACGTCCTCCACCCCGTCGCAAACAACGTCCACCTCCGTACACTCCGCGCTGGAGGGAAGGCGCCGCTCGTGGGGCTGGATCGTCGGTCTCATTCTGCCTCACTCCCACGGTTCAGAAACGGATCAGCCGCTCGGGGATGTAGATCAGATCCCCCACCTCGAGCACGATGTCGCCACTGCTCCGCCCCTTCTCCAGAATCTCCGCAACGTTCACCGTCATCAGCTCCTCACCCGGTCCGGGCACCTTCCTCCGGGTGACCCGCACGTTGCGCTTGTCCGCCGTCTCCAGGAATCCGCCGGCCCGCAGGATGGCCTTGCTCAGCGTCAGGGTCTCGTCGCTGGGAATCTCCTGCGGCCCCGGCGCACGCACCGGTCCCACGAGGTAGATCCGGCCCCGGCTCCGGGCCATGAGATCCAGGGCCACCAGCACCGTCGCCTGGTAGTAATACTCCTTCTCGAGCTCCTCCTTCAGCTCCCGCGCCAACTCACGACAAGTCCGACCGGCAGCCGTCCGCCTCCCGATGTACGGCACCTCGATCTCCCCCGAATCCGTCACCAGCAACGGCCTCGGCTCATCCTCGTCCTCCACGATGCGCAGACTGATCCGATCGCCGACCGCAAGCCGATGACGGTCGTCCAAGCCCTCCGGCACCGATGCCTTCGCGGACTCCGATCCGTCGCCGCTCGCCGCCACCGGCGGCGCGGCAGCCGGGGTCGCGTCGGGGCGAGCGGGCGGTTCGGGTTCCATGCCCTTCGCAGGCGCCCCGGTTGGGTTCGCCTGCGGCCCCGCCTTGTCCCCCGCCGCCGGCAGCGCCGGAATGCCCGGGTCATAAACCACCGGCTCCGGAACCGCGGCCCGCACCAACCGCGGTTCGTGAACGACGCCAAGGACAACGGCCAACACCACCCACGCGACCCAGCCGATCGCCCGCCGCCCGAACGATACGCGTCGTCCTCCGGCGGCCGTGCCCGCCACTCCATGCGCCGATGCCGCCGCCGTGCCCCCACCCGAGCCCACCCTGGCGGGGTTCCATGCCGATCGAATGAGCGGGTCCGCCTTCACCGGAATCCGTAGGTCAGTTGCAGGGAAACCGTGTTCTGGTCGTACTCGCGGAATCCCAGGTTCGAGCTTCGCAGGGTGTGCCGGTACGAAAGCGATGCCCTCAATCGCGAGGTCACATCACCGGACACCGACAGCCCGGCCCCGTACCAGTCATAGTCCTCCTCGAGGCCGGTGAAGTTGATGCCCGCGGTCTGATTGCCCCGCTCCCAGAAGAAGGTCGGCTGCACCAGAATCCGTTCCGTGATCTGCCAGTTGATCCGGGGCCGGACATACCAGGCGGTGACGGCGTCCGCCTGCAACCCGAGCCGGAGTTCGTGTCCCGCCGAAATGGCGTATCCGATCGCCTCCCGGAACTGATGGTTCCAGGTGATGTCCGCGTACCAGGAGTCCTGATCCCTGGCTGGCAGCACCACGCTGGTCTGACGGAAGTCGTAGACCGCGTAGCCGGCCCGCGGCTGGATGCGGATCGCGCTGCCCAGCAACCACTCGGCGTAAATCCCCCCCGAATAGCCCCGGTTGTCATTCAACACGGGCAGGTCGTAGCCGGTGAAGCTGAGCGTGCCTTCGAGCCCCACCACCAGGTCGGGCCGCAGCCGAACCCCGCCCCCGAGACTCACCAACTCGGACGACCGCTCCTGGTACTCCAGCACATCCTCCAGGGCCATGGCGTCCTGGTGGTCGAACCCCACCCGCATCTCCGCCCGACCAAGATCCCTCCGCACCGAGATGCCAACGGTGTTCTCGAGGTTCCCCTGTTCCGCCGAACCGGCGACGTCGCCCCGCCTCGACGAGTTCCGGACCAGCGATACCCGGTCGTGCAGGTTCACGTGGAACTCCTTGATGACGATGTCGAAGTCCAGCGCGCTCCCGGTCTGCAGCCGGAAGGTGCTCAACTCGGTCTCATCCAGGTAGATGTCGTAACCGACGGAGAGGTTCAGCCGGAGCAGGTTGTTCCGGGTGATCGGATAGCTGGCGTCGATGCCCAGCATCGGCCGCAGAATGAAGTCCGCCGCCTCGCCATCGGAGACGGCCGCGACGTTGTCGTTCCACTCCACCCCGAACGAGGGAGTCAGAAGCAGCCTGAAATCCCCCTTCCGGATGGTGTAGGGAAGATCCGAGCCGGCGACGCGCGGTTCGGCGACCGGAATGTGCCCCACGCTGTATTCACCCTGCGCCCAGAGACTCGTGTGGCCACCGAGGCAGAAACCGCCCACAAGGGCCGCTCCGATCCAGCCACCAGCCCCGCACCGGCTGTCGGTCCTCCGGGTTCCCTCCGCATCGCGTTCTCGGACAGGAGCGTTCATCGCTTGGGGTCCCTTTCCAGGTTGGCGCATCAGCCCTTCCATCCCTTCCGCCGGGCCACCTCCGGCCGGCACGGGTTCGAGGCCAGAAGTTCCCGGGCGCGGAGGTCCAACCAATCCTCGGCAGCTCGGCGCGCCTGAGGTCCCGTGGTGCCCCCGCCATGGCCATTCTGTGCCAGCGTCGACGCCGGTTTGGCCTCCCGGAGACGCGCCGGCGCACCGTGTTCACGCACCGTGTGGTGTCCCGAGGCAAGCCTCTGAAACGCCCACATCTCCCGCACCGGCGTCGCCGCCCCTCCCTCCACCGCCGCACCATCCTCCTCCCCGCCATCATCCAACCGCGCCCATTCCTTGCGGACCTCGCCCGGGCTCGCCCCAAAACGCTTGCGGAACGTGGCGTTGAACAGGCCCAGGTGGTTGAACCCGCACTCCTCGGCCACCGCCATGATCTTGGATTGCGGCCTCCGCAGCAGACAAAGCGCCTTCAGCAACCGCGCCTCGCGCCGAAGGTCCGCCACAGACACCCCAAAGTGCTTCTGAAACAGCCGGTTGAGATGCCGCCGACTGCATCCGAACCGAACCGCAAGATCGTCGATGCCCAATCCTTGCAGGTCATCGATCGACAGACTCTCGATCACCTTCGAGAAGTGCGTGTCGTTGGGAATCAACGTCCCGTTCTGACACCGCACCCGGTCGAATTCCGCCGACAGAATCGTCGCCGCCACCCGCAGCAACCTCGACCGGTGATCCAGATTGCACGCCGACGGCACATGACCCACGACCGCATGACACTCCTCCGTCTCGGAGCACCCGTCGGGATACCTGCGCAGTCCACGGAACCCCTCCAGAAAGCTGTGCAGCAGCACGATCTCCGAACTGCCAAACAACGGGTAAAGATGCTCCGGCCGGATGGAGAACCAACTCACCTCCAAACACTTGTCCGACGCGGCCATCAGCCGCGCATCCGTCGGATGGGCGATCACCACCACATCCCCTCTACCCAACGGCTCCGTCGAAGCCCCGCAGACACAAACCCCATGCCCACAACGGGGAAGGAAAAACGTCAACTCACCCCCAGGCACAGCCCAAACACCACCGGGCTCCAACCGTATCTCCCGCAACGTCAGTGAATGCTGCGTCATCCAAGCGCCTCATCCCTCCCCTAACCCCCGGCGCCTCCGGTTTCCTCCGCTTGTTCACTCACCCCTCCCCCCAACCATCTCCGCCTCCTCCCACACGCCGGTCGCGGATTCAGACCGGCAGCTGAGCTTTGATGTCCCGAGAGTGACTAAATCCTATTAACTAGTCAATACGGAATAGACTCCACTTACTAACTGACACTTCTAGGACAGCGACCTGCATTTCCGGGACATGGGGTGATTCGGGCCGAAAACCCGGCGTTTTCACGTTAATCGCCGTCAAGCGGACGAGGCGGGACTGTCTTACTCACTGCGACCTCAACCACTTAGCATCATGAGTAGGTCACTGGGTATTTCGCGGCGCGACCGGCATAAATCGCCGCCTCGACGGGCGGAACCTCGCTCCATGGATTCGGGGATTCACGGACGCGACGACGACGGATCAAGAGGGGGCTGGCCCGGAACGCCTGGAGGAACCGGGCCCGGCAGGTGCAACCAGCGGACATCCGCGGCCGGGGAATCACCAGGGACCAGAACCCGCCGCACGTTGCATGACGCTGGCGGAGCGCACGTTCCGTGACGGGCGCGTGGTGGGTCGGGGAGGGCGCCTCAGCTCGAGAGCACCGCGCGCAGGAACGGACGGTACAGATGGGCCTCGAGGAGGAACGAGTCGTGCCCCTTGTCGCTGTGGACGGTGATGCGGGTGGCGTTGACCCCGGCCTTCTTGAGCACCTCGGCGAGATAGGCCTGTTCGTCAGGAAAGAAGCAGGCGTCGGAATCGATGGTGAAGATCAGGTATTCCTGGCTGCGGCAGCGTTGGAAGAGGGAGACCAGGTCGGAGGCGACGGCTTCACGGGCGAGATCAAAGCGGTTCCAGGCATCGAGGATGCGGAGGTAGGTGTTGGCGTCGAAGCGGCGCACGAACTTCCTGCCCTGGTGGAGCATGTAGCTTTCGAGCGGACTGCGGAGCTGGTACCAGGCGAGGGCGTCGTTGCGGCGGACGATCTCGGTGCGGGCGCGTTCCTCCATCGCCTCGAGGGAGACGAAGGTCTTGTGCCCGATCATTCGCGCGAGCGCCAGGCCGCGGTCGGGCGAGGGCCCCCCATAGTAGGCGCCGCCGCGGAAGTCGGGATCGGCCTCGATGGCGCAGATCTGCTCGAGGTTGTGAAGGCGCTGCAACGGGGTGGTGCGCACGCCGGTGGCGAACGGGATGACCTTGCGCACCCGCTCAGGCCAGCGCGTCGCAAGACTGAGCGCGAGCAGGCCACCGAGCGACGCCCCCACCGCGGCGTGCAGGACCTCGATGCCCAGGTGATCCAGCAATGCGAGCTGCGAGTCCACGATGTCCGCCATGGTCAGTTGCGGAAACCGGGGCCCGTACGGACGCCCGGTTCGCGTGTCGACGGAACCGGGGCCTGTGGATCCATAGCAGCCGCCGAGGTAGTTCGCGCAGATCACGAAAAAGGAGCCGGTGTCCAGGCCCCGACCCGGCCCGATGAAGTCGTCCCACCACCCCGCCTGAACCTCGTCGGTCCAACGGTCCCCGACCCCCTCGACGGACGGGGTGAAGCCGGCAACGTGATGGCTGCCGCTGAGCGCGTGGAAGACGAGCACGGCGTTGTCGCGCTTCGCGTTCAGCCGGCCATGGGTCTCGTAGGCGAGGACCGCCGGCCCGAGCGGCTCGCCGCTTTGCAGGTAGAACGGCGCCGATTCCGTCGCGAGTTGGAAGAACTTCGTCTCGGTGATGGCTTGCTTGGTGGTCACGTGGATTGGAATGACGGAAGCCCCGCCCCGGCAGAGGCAGGGCGTCCCGTGCGCGGAATTCCCTCGGGATCCGAAGGCCCGCCCGGCGCCTACGCGAGCGCCCGGGTGAGGGCCTGCTCCAGATCGGCGATGATGTCGTCGACGTGCTCGATGCCGATGCTCAACCGGACCAGGTCCGGGGTGATCCCGCCGGCGAGTTGCTGCTCCTCGGACATCTGCGAATGGGTGGTCGAGGCGCTGTGGATCGCCAGGGACTTCGCATCGCCGACGTTGGCGAGGTGGGAGAAGAGGCGGAGGCTGTCGATGAACTTGCGTCCCGCGTCCCGTCCGCCGCGAATGCCGAACACCACCATGGCGCCGCCCTTGCCCCGGAGGTACTTGAGGTTTTTGGCGTACTCGGGGCTGTCCGGAAGCCCCGGATAACGGACCCAGCTGACGCCGGGATGACCCTTGAGGTATTGCGCCACGGCCAGCGAGTTCTCGCAGTGCCGCTCCATGCGCAGGGGGAGGGTTTCGATGCCCTGGAGGAACATCCAGGAGTTGTCCGGGGAAATGCAGGCACCGAGGTTTCGCAGCGGCACGGTTCGCATGCGCAGGATGTACGCCAGCGGCCGCAGGGGATCGGGGAGATCGATGCCCCAGCGCAGCCCGTGATAGCTGCTGTCCGGAGTGGTGAACATCGGATGCCGCCCGCCAGCCCAGTGGAACCGTCCGGAATCCACCACCACCCCGCCGATCCCCGTGCCGTGCCCGCCGAACCACTTGGTGAGCGAATGCACCACGATGTCCGCGCCGTGCTTGATCGGCTGGGTCAGATAGGGCGTCGAGAAGGTCGAATCAACGATCAACGGCACCCCGCGTTCATGGGCGATGCCGGCCACCGCCTCGATGTCCGTCACCTCGAGCGCGGGATTCGACACCGATTCGCAGAATACCGCCCGGGTCTTGTCGTCGATCGCCTTGGCGAACTGCGTCGGATCCTGCGAATCCACGAACTTCACCCGGATGCCCAGCGCGGGGAGGATGTCGTTGAACTGGGTGTAGGTGCCGCCGTACAGGTTTCGCGCCGAAACGATGTTGTCCCCCGCCTGCGCGAGGTTGATCACCGAATAGAAGACCGCCGAGGTGCCGGAGGCGACGCCCAACCCGCCGAGTTCATGCGCCCCTTCCAACAGGGCGACGCGCTTCTCGAGCACATCGGTCGTGGGGTTCATCAGCCGGGTGTAGATGTTTCCCAGCTCCTTGAGCGCAAAAAGATTCGCGGCGTGCTCCGTGTCGCGGAACACGAACGAGGTGGTCCGATAAATCGGCACGGCCCGCGAAAGTGTGGTGGGATCGGGCTGGGTGCCCCCGTGAAGACAAAGCGTCTCGAGTTTCATGCGCGTGCCCGAAGGCTACCCGGCGGCTTTTGCCCGCCGCAAACGCCTTTTGACCCGTCTCCCCGCCCGTCACCTTCCCGCCTCCACCGCAATCCCCACGTCCCACCGGTCCTCGTGCCGCCCCTCCGTGCGCTTCATCCGTGCTCCCCCGGTCTCATCCCCCGCCCTCACCGCGCCAAGGTCCCAGGTCACCCCGGACGGTGCCGGCCAATCCACCCACCGCAGCCGGGGCCAGCCATCCGGCGAATCCACACCGCCGGCTATCCAGCCGATCAAACGCCCGTTCCGTTCCCCCGCCCCCGCCGGCCCCGTGAGTTCCACGTCCGGGATCAACCGTTCCACCCGGGCCTTCCCTTCCCCTCGCACCTTCCCGAGCCATCGGATCAACCCGCCGGTCCCCCCCAGGTCCCGCCCGGAATTCCCTTCCGCCGCCTGCCCCGCCTTCCCCGTCCCCGGCGCCGGCCGGAACCCCACCGCAGCCAGGGTGTCCAACGCCAGTCGCGCCGTCCCCGACTCCGCGGCCATCCCCGCGAGCCATTCCACCTCGCGCCGAACATCCCCACCCAGGTGCTCCCGGCAGAACCGCGCAATGTCCGGGTCCCGGAAAAAACTCCAGCGCTCGGCCAACGCTTTGGCCTGGGGATCCGCCCCCTTCCCCGCTCCCTCCACCACCTCCCATCCCCCCGCACCGGCACGCAGCCGACGAACCCACGCCGACTCGGTGAGCGCCGTGTCCGGACTCCATGGTTGCTGCTCACGAAACCACCGTGCGCCCCGCAGCCGCGCATGAAGGTGAACCAACTCCGCCGCGACCGCCCCACTTCCCAACCGGTACCCGTCATGGTCCCCGGCCAACCAGGCCAGACGCGCCCAGGCCAGTGCCGCAGCCGCCCCATCCCCGAGTTCCCCCATGCCGTCCCTCCCGAACGTCGCCCACGAACCCACACCCCGCCGGGACCACTCCGAACGCAGCAGCGGCCAACGCTCCCTCACCCACGTCCGATCGCCGCTGGCATCGGCCACCGCCCAGACGGCCTGCGCCAGCAGGGAACTCCAAACCCTCCGCTCCGGATCGTCCCCGCCAACCCCGCCGCCCAACACGCCGGGCACCAACACGCCCTCCTTCATCACCCGTTGGAGCTCACCAAGGGCTCGGGCCCGGGTCTCGGGATCGAAATACGCCACGGCGCGCGCCTGCCAGAGATAGCCTTCCAACGCCTCCATCGACGCCGACCCACCGCTCCCTTCGGGGCGATACCCCCCAGCCTGCCCGAACAGCGCCCGGCCCGCCTCCCGCAGACCCGTGATCGCCTCGGCGTCACCGTCCCCGGACGCGCCGGTCCAACGCTCCGTCTCGTTCACGTACCGCAGCACCCGGAAGGACATCGTGTACCCGTCGGCGTCCGGCACCGCAAACCAGGGACCGTACACGGTCGGCATCTCGAACCCGAACGGCGCCTTGGAGAACTCCACCGGAAAGCTCTGCCCCTTCGTCAGTGCCAACCCCAACGCGGGACTCACCGGAGCGAGTCGCACCGGCCGGGTCGCCCAGGCATCCGAACGCTCCAGCCAACGAAACCGCTCCTCCCAGGTCACCGTCCCCGCCCGGCCGTTCACCGACAACCGCCCACCCTCGCGAAGCGGGAACCGAAGACTCACCCCCGCCCAGTAGCGCAGGCGGGTCAGCGGATCCCGGGCCACCACCACCGGCCATTCCCAGGTCTTGTGCGGTTTCTCCTTCAGACCCTGCCCCTTCAACACCTCGCGCCCCTGCTGCGGCGGCCGATAAGCCCCGTAAAGCGGCAGCATCGTCCAGTGCCCGGCAGGCCCGTCGAAAAGCAGCTCCACACCGTTGGTCCCCAACAGCACATGCCGCGGCCGATGCTCCAGGAACAGTCCCCATGGACTGTCCCACTCGGTCCAACCCGTCGCCCCGGGAAACGCCGCCAGTAGCCAGCTCTCCCGCATGGCCTCGCCCGACACCATCGAGCCAGGCTGCAACGTCGCGATCCCCGTCGGGGACGAATAAGCCAGGAAACTCGGGGCCCCAACCCCGATGCGCGCCATGTCCTGGAACAACAGCACGCGATCGGACCGACTGTGCCAGAGGGTCGCCGGCGAAAGCTCGGAATGGAGGACCGACAACAGGCCGGAACTCTCCGAGCCCGATGCGTACAAGTCCTGGCTCGATCCCGATGCGGCCTCCTCGCGATCCGCCGCGCCGGAACCCGGCGACGCCGGCTCGGACGCCACGGCGGGAAACCGGGCGTTCCCGGACGCCCCACCCGACCCTCCGGGATCGCATCCACCCAGCAGCAACCCCGCCGCAACCAGGCCCCAGCGGACCACGCCCCCCGCGCAGGCGATCCATACCCCGGCCACCCGCTTCATCGCAGCCTCCCCTGCTCCTCGCCCAGGAACTCCCCGAGCACCGCGGCCAGCACCCCCACCTGCTGCTCGCTGTGGGCGCTGGAGATGGCGAACCGGAAGAATTGCCGGGCCGGGCCGTTGGGATACCGGATGAGCGGGGAGTGGATTCCGGCCGCCACCAACCGTCGGCTCATGCGACGCGCGACGACGTCCGACGACGGCGCGACGGCGAAGATCGGCCCCGGACCCGCTCCCCGGGCCCGCCCCCACGCTCTCACCGACTCGGGGATCCGCCCCACCCGATCCCGCAACCGGGCGCGCAGGGACGCTCCGTCGCGCGCCAATACCCGCACCGCCTCCAGCGCGGCCTCGGCCGATGGCGGCGCCGGCGGGGTGTTGCCGGTGAACATCCGGCTCCGCTCCAGGATCCGTTCCCGCACCCGGCGGTCGCCCAGCACGACGCCCCCGTAACACCCAAAGGCCTTGCTCAAGGTGAAGGTCACCACCACCCGACCCAGGGGAACACCGCTCCATTCCACCGTGCCCCGCCCCTTCGCACCCAACACCCCCGCGCCATGCGCATCGTCCACCACCAGGGTCCCGCGCTCGCCCAGAACCTGCACATAGGCCGCGACCGGCGACACCATCCCGTCCACGGCCCCCAATCCGTCGCACAACACCAGCGCGCGCTTGCGCCCCGCCAGCCCCCGAACCCGGCTCTCCAGGTCCCCGGGTTCGCCATGCTCAAACACCACCACCGGCAACCCGGTCAGCAGCGCCGCATCCCGCAGGCACCCGTGCGCCCGCGAATCCAGCAACACCAGGTCGTGATCCTCGGCCAGAGCCTGCGCCACCACCAGGGGCGCGGTGTAACCCGCCGACGTCAGCGTCGCGCAGCGCACGCCAAACAACCCCGCCAGCGCCCGCTCCAATTCCGCGTACACCGGCACGTTGCCCGTCGTCATCCGCGAGGCGCACGCCCCGGTGCCCCACTTCTCCACCCCACGCACCGCAGCCCGCCGCACCTCGGGATGCCACGACATCCTCAGGTAGTCGCTCCCGGTGAACGCCACCAGGGCACGTTCCCCCTGCAGGACGTGGGTTTCATCGACTTGTCTCCAAACGGGCGGCTCGCGCACACACCCATTCAACGGCCCCCCCACACCGCCCCCAAGCCGAAACTCGCCGACACCAACCACCCGCACTGCCCACCCACCCACCCCGCCCGCCCACCTCCCAACCCGGACTGGCCAACGGCGAATCCCACGGGGAATCTCCGGCATGGACCTCCGCATTCATCCCGAACTGCCCCGGCGCAGGGACTGGCGCATCGGCATCCTCGGCGCCGGATTCATCGTCAGCGACTGCCACCTCGTCGCCTACCGCAAGGCCGGCTTCAACCCCGTCGCCATCGCCGCCCGCACCCGCGCGCGCGCCGAGGAGGTCGCACGCCGCCACGCCATCCCCAGGGTCCACGACTCCCCCGAAGCCCTGCTCGATGATCCGTCCATCGAAGTCCTCGATCTGGCGGTCCCGCCCGACGCACAGCTCCCCCTCATCCGCGCCGCCTGCGCCCGCCGGACGGTGCGCGGCATCCTCGCCCAGAAACCCCTGGGGGTGAACCTCGCCCAGGCCATCGAGGCGGTCACCCTCTGCGAAACCGCGGGCATCACCCTCGCGGTCAACCAGAACATGCGCTACGACCACAGCGTGCGCGCCGCCCGCCACCTGCTCGCCGAAGGACGCCTCGGGGAACCGGTCGTCGCCACCATCGACATGCGAGGCATCCCCCACTGGATGCCATGGCAGCGCGACCTGGGCTGGGTGACCCTCCGGATCATGTCCATCCACCACCTGGACGCGTTCCGCTACTGGTTCGGCGACCCCGACCGCATCTTCTGCAGCGTGCGCACCGACCCGCGCACCGAGTTCCCCCACACCGACGGCATCGCCGCCTACATCCTTGAATACGACGGCGGGCTGCGATGCGTGGGTCTCGACGACACCTGGACCGGACCGGCCAAGGAGGGTTGTCCTTCGGATCTCCGCATCCTCTGGCGCATCGAGGGAACCGAGGGACTGGCCATGGGCGACATCGGCTGGTGCAAGGTCCCCTACACCACCCCGAGCACCCTGCGTTGGGCCGCCCGCGGAGACACAGCGTTCCACCAGCCGACCTGGACGGAATCGTGGTTCCCCGACGCCTTCATCGGAACCATGGCCCAGCTCCTCGTCGCCCTCGAACGATCCACCGAACCCGAGATCGGCGGCCGCGACAACCTGCGGACCATGGCGCTGGTGGACGCCGCCTATCTCAGCGCCGAAACCGGGCGGGCCGTCCGACCCGCCGACCTCCTGCCTCCGGAGAACCACTCCAGCGCCCGGGAAAGCTGAGCCTCCGACAGCTCATGACCGCCGGGATAAATCTCGGCGCGGACATTCGAGAAGCCGGACCGCTCCATGAGTGTGCGAACGGACCCGCCGGCCGCCGGTCCCGCGATCGGGTCCGCGTTGCCGTTGCTCAGAAACATCGGAGTCCTGAGAAAGCGGGGACCCGCCTGGAACAACAACGCGCCCGTGGTGGCGCGATCCTCGTTGCACCCCCCCATGAACACGCCGAGCACCGGCCTGCGCGCCTCGACGAACGCCGCCCCCACGCAAGCCGCGCGTTTCGCTCCTCCCGAAAACCCGGCGACGCCCACCGGCCACTTCCTCGCCTCCGGAAGGATCGCCTGGACGAACTCCAGCACGCTGGAAACGGTCCCCCAGTTCCAGAGGACCGTGTCCCGATCGGCGGACACCACCGGTCCGTCCGCCGCCAACACCGCCCACCCCGCCGACAACGCAGCATTGGTGTAGGCCGGCAATGCAGGCACCGCCGCCTCCCCGCTCGGTGAGCAGACCACCAGGATCGGCACCGGCCGCCCCGAATCCCACCCCTCCGGCAGCGCCAACCCTCCGTGCGCCACCGAGATGTTCACCCCCAGCCGGGGCAACTGCGCCCGAGCATAGCCGTTCAAGGGTGCCAGAAACGTCAGGATCCGGTGCGCCACCACCTCGTTCGTTCCCAGACGCCGAACCCCGGAAACCGACTTCACCCCCGCCCGAGCCGCACCCCCGCGGCCGCCCGAGACCGTCACGGCCTCCTTCCCTTCACTCACCGCCGCCGCCGCGGATGTCCGCGCCTGAACAGGTGCTGCACCCTCCAACGGCGGCCCGAAAAGGCCGCCGCCCAGCACCATCATGCCCACGCCGAGCCACAACGCCGGAGCACCGGCGCGCGAGCCCCACCGCACCTCCGGCAACCGTCGCCAGCCGACCCGCCGGACGATCGCCGCCCACCCGCGTCCCGCGGCACCCCGCACCCAGGCCTCACGCCGAACCAGGATCATGGGGCCTCATCGCAAGCGGTCCGGGCCGGCGTCCGTCAGGGATTCGGATCGGTGGCCATCGGCACGCCGGGAATGGGAGGCAACTGGATTCCCTGCTGGTCGGCGACCTGCCGCTGCCGGATGAGTGCCTCGTACTGCTGCTGGAGGCTGACTTCAGGCTGCGCCGGCATGCCGCCCGGGTTCACACTCCCGCCCGCACCACCCGTTCTCACCGGGCGCGTCGGAACCACCACGTCGGACCCGGACCCCGGCGCCAGCACGCTGGCCGGGATGCCCCCGATCGTCGGGATCGGTTGAGGGGTGTTGGGGTTGGCCCCGGGGCTCGCACGATTCGGATTGCGGGAAAAGACGATCGCTTCGGAGGTGGCCGCCATGCCCGAGGCCGCATTGTTCGCGTTCGGGTTGGCGGCGCCGGTGTTCACCGCCGGCCGGGTCAGCCCGCCCGGCAACGGGATCGGTGGGCTGCCGGGTTTGCCGGCGGGAGCCGCGCCCGGCACGTTCTTCACGCCGTTGTCCTTGAAGTTGATCGTGGCTTCGACCCCGCCATTCACCACCCGCACGGTCTTGGCCTTGATGTCGATCGCCCGCACCTCGAGCCCGCTGCCATGGCGCACGCTCCCAAACTGCGGGTCGTCGGTCAGGGTCGGGTAGTGGAACTGCCCCGGTCGATCCGTGTCCGGCACCATGAGATACGCGTAGCGGACGCCCTTGATCTCGGACAGGCCGGCGAGCTTCACGTCGACCTTCGGCTGCTCCTGCGGCGGCGGCGCGTTGGTCGGTGGCGGCGGCGGCGGCAGCGGATCCTTCAACCGGAACGCATTGCGCACCACGATCGCCTGGTACGGATTCCCGGTCTCGGCCGGCACCAACACGGGTTGATCCACCCCGGCGTCCGCCCCATCCACCGGCTCCGCCGAGGGCTGGGCCACGTCCGCCCGCACCCCCCCCGCGCCTCCGGCCATCACCAGGGCAAGCCCCAGGCCCAGAAACACGGATGCCCTCGTTTTCCCTGATTTCATCGGCACGTCCTCGTACACGTCTGGTTGCACTCCCGGTCCAACACCGGCCTTCCCTTCAAGTTCCGGTCGGGACCGCCGGCCACGTCCGCACGATGCACGCCCGCGCCGCCGCGGGCAACCGACGACTTCGAACCCTGCCCCCCGGCATGGGGTGGCAGGACCCGGGTTACTTGGTGACGCCCAACGCCTTCAGCTTGGCGGCCACCGTTGAACCGTGGCTCGAAGGCTGGACCGCGTCGTCGATGGCCAGAATCCTGCCGTCCTTGCCGATGTAGAAGGTCCATCGCTGGGCCACGTTGTTGGCGGGGTTCAACACCCCGTACGCCTTGGCGGCGGCCTTGGTGGGATCGCTCAGGATCGGGTAATCCAGACCCAGTGACTCTGCGAACTTCTTGTTGGTCGCCGCGTCATCCACGCTGGCGGCAAACAGCGCGGCTCCCGTGCCACGGATCTGATCACCGTTCTCCCGCAAGGACTTGCACTCGGCGGTGCAGCCACCGGTGAAGGCCTTCGGAAACCAGGCCACCACCACCGCCTGCTTGCCGCGATAACTCGAAAGGGCGTGGCTCTTGCCGTCTGTCCCCACCAGCGTGAAGTCCGGCGCCATGTCGCCCACCTTCGCCGCCCCCAACGCGTTGAGGGTGAACAGCGAAACCGCCAGGACGGCGAGGGTCAGTGTCTTTTTCATAAATGATTCCAAAGGGGCCGATTTTTCCGGGTACGCCGTCTACAGCAGCAGAACCCTCCCTCCGTCGCAACCGTAACCCCGGATCAGCATCTCAGCCGCCCCGGTACACACATCGCGCCGTGCAGGTTTCCGCCACAACCACTTCGACGAGCCCGGGCAGCCGAGGCTTCAATTCCTGCCAAATCCACAGCGCGATATTCTCGCTCGTCGGGTTCTCCAACCCGGGGACCTCGTTCAAGTACCTGTGGTCCAAGCGCTCCCAGATGGGCCGAAACGCCGCCTTGATGTCCGCGTAGTCCATCACCCACCCCAGCTCGGGATCGCACTCCCCAGCCACCGCCACCTCGCAGACAAAACTGTGGCCATGCAACCGCCGACACTTGTGCCCGTCCGGCAACCGCGGCAACAAATGCGCCGCCTCGAACTGAAAGGTCCTTCGTAACTCCATTTTCATCGAAACCCGTTCGCTTCTGTCTCACACCAGCCACGCCGCCACACTCCTTCGCCGGCCCGCGACACCCGAATCAGTCCATCGGCCGTTCGTGGTTCGTCCAGGTCACCAGATCCCCAAGCACCGGACGGCCGTCGTGCCGCCAGGTCAGCGGTGGATGCTGCATCCGCCCCAGCGGACACACCCGGGTCACCCCCCACGAGGCAAACGCCTGCGCCAACTCCTCCACCCGCACCCCCGCCGCAGCCAACCCCACCGTCGACCATTTCCCACGGATCGGTTCCGCCAATCTCAGGCAGTCCTGCACCGTCTCCACGGCCTTCACATACACAAACCGATGCAGGCACGAGACCTGAAACTGCGCGTTCTCCTCGTACACCACCGTCCACGCCGTCGAACCCGGACTCGACCAGACCTTCGTCCCGTCCCCCGCCGCAGCCCGCACCCGATAGAAATCCCGTCGCTGGGCGATCGCCGTTGAGGTCGCTTCCGAGACCCGTCCCCGGGGAATCCTCGCCTCCACCGCGGCGAGTTCCTCCGCCAACCGCGCCCCGAAGGCCTCGGGGGGCAGCAACCCGCCGGTCTCGACGTAGATCACATGCGGCGAGAGACAGCCGACCTGATCCCAGGCCGCCACGTCGGCCGCCGCGGCCTGGACCACTCGCGCCTCGTCGTATGGCCCCAGCACCTCCCGCGCCACGTAGCCGGCGCTCACCCGATGGCCATGGGCCAGAAACCGCACCCGCGGCGGAATCGCCCGCCTCAAGGCCTCCATGGTTTCGTCCGATCCCGTCGCCACCAGGCAGTCGGCCTCGCCAAACAGCGCCCCCTCCAGCGCGACATCGCCCCCCGCCCACTCCGCCATCTCCACGCACGACGCCAGCTTCGGCTCAACCTCGCGCAAGGCGTGGCAGAACAGCCGCGGCACCCGCGATGAACCCGTCGCGCACTTCACGAACTGCGCCGATCGCACGAGCAACCCGTGCAGCAATCCGGTGATCACCGGCGTGGGCATCGAACCGGCCGCCACCTGCGCCAACAGTTCCGGCCCGCGCGCGTACGACGTCGCGTTCTGAAAGGTCTCGCCGTCGTTCGAAACCAACCGGTCCAACCGCTGCGCGTGCCCCAGGTCCTGAACCACCAGCGCCGCGAGGTTCCGAGGCGTCCAGAGCCGGAAATAGGCATCCAAACCCGCCCCCAGCACCTCCGCGGAGAATCCCTCCCGCTCCCCGCACCCTTCCAACGCCGCCGACCTCCACGGCGAGTGCGGGATCTGCCAAAGCCGGGCCACCTCCACCAGGGACTGGATCACCGCCTCGGTGCTTCGCGGCAGCAGGAAACGCTCGCGGTTCCGTTTCAGCGTCTGGCAGGCCTCCGAAATCATCTCCGGCCGAAGCACCGCCTCGGCCGGCATGTCCGCGAGAAAGTAGGCCGGCAGATTCATCGCCGCCGAGGCCCCCAACTCCCCAACGCCTCGCTCCCTGGTTCGTGACGGTTCCTGTTCATGTCATCCACGGCCCTGCGCATCACCGGTGTGCCCTTCCCTCAAACCGCCATCAGCGAACAGCCGCGCGGCTCGGATGCCGGCGCACGCCCCAGCCAGCCGATCCCTCCGTCGCGTTTCACCACCCGGTCCTCGGTCTGAACCGCCAGCACCGACCAGACATTGGCGAGGTCGATCACCCGGAGCAACCCCGGCTCGCCGTCCCTGACCTCACACCCGGTCTCCGGCGAAATCACCAGCGGCCGAGCCCATGGCGGAAACTCGAACACACGATCCCCCCCGGCCCCCGAGACCCCATCCAGCCCCGCCGGACCCGCCGGCCGCTCATACGCCTGGGAACCGAGTTCACTCATGCCGTACTCACCCACGATGTCCGAGTCCGCCACCCCGAGACACCGCCCGATCGCGCGCCGCAACTCGTCCTTCGCCAAAACCCGCGAACGTCCCTTGTACCCGCCGGTCTCCATCACCCGCGACCCGGCCGGCAGACGGAACCGCACCCCCTCCCCCTCCAGCGCCTCGACGAGATGCACAAAGCCGAAGGCGGTCCCGAACACCACACACCGGTCCCCCCCCGCTTCCGCGGCCCCCAGCCACGTCCCCACCCGCTCCACGTCGATTGTCCACCCGCCCGCGGTATCCACACCTCCTCCGAACCGCGTGGGACCCCGGCCGCATCGGCGCCCCAGGCACTCGATCATGTGGACCAGAGAGGAATGCGGGGCCTGTTCCGGGGAGGGTGTGAGCGACACCGGAACCCAGCCCTGCCAGGAATCGGGGCCGATCGCGAAGGCCTCCGATCCCGAACGCCTCCAGAACCCGGTCTCGAAGCCCGCCACGAGCGAGGCCTCGTAGACCTCCAGGGATGCCGCGTTGTGGAAATGCCGGCTGGGACGCTGGGCCGTGGTTCCGCTTGAATGAAACACCCGCGTGCGTTGCCCCGGTTCGATCGAGGTGAGATCAAGCTCCTTGAAGGCCGACGTGGGCACCGCGGGAATCCGGCGCCAATCCGTCACCGACGCGGGATCCGCCCCGGCGATCAGGCCATACCGCCGGTAGGCGGCGTTGGCATCCCATTGGGCGCGGAACAACCCAAGGGCGAGTTCCTCGAATCGGGCATGCAGGCCGGGGCCCCGGTACAGCGAGAGCCAGCGACGCGCAAAGGAGGTCAGGGGATCGGACATGGGCGGTTTTGGATGCCTGCACACCGGGCGACGGGCGCCGGTGTGCAGGCTGGCTGGTTGACCGCGACAGCCTTGCGGGAGGGGATGGATGGGTCAGTTCGTGCCGGCCTCGGCGGTTCGGGCGCCTCCGGAGGCGGTCTGGCGAAACACCAGCTTGCCGTCCGCAACCGTGACCTCGATCGGCTCGTTGTCGTGCAGCGTGCCCTTCAGCACCTCCTCGGCGAGAGGATCCTCGAGATGACGCTCCACGGCGCGCCGCATCGGACGGGCGCCGTACTGCGGGTCATAACCCTTCTCGACCAGGAAATCCTTGGCCTTCTCGTCGAGCACCAGCTTCATGTTCCGGCGCTGAACGCGCTCGGTCACCTTGGCGATCTCCAGGTCGAGGATCCGGATGAGATCCGGCTTGGTGAGGGACCGGAAGACGATCACGTCATCGAGGCGGTTGAGAAACTCGGGTTTGAAGAAGCGCTTCGCCTCCTCCATGAGCTTCTCCCGCATGCGATCGTAATTGGCTCCGACCTCCTCGCTGGCGGCCCCGAAGCCCATCACGTTCGCCTTCTTGATCGTCTCCGCGCCGACGTTCGAGGTCAGCAGGATGATGGTGTTGCGGAAATCCACCACCCGCCCCTGCGAATCGGTGAGTTTCCCCTCCTCCAGAATCTGGAGGAGCATGTTGGCCACGTCGGGGTGCGCCTTCTCGAGTTCGTCGAAGAGCACCACGCAATAGGGCTTGCGCCGGACGGACTCGGTGAGCTGGCCGCCCTCCTCATACCCGACATAGCCGGGAGGCGAACCCACGAGGCGGGAGACGCTGAACTTCTCCATGTACTCGGACATGTCCAGCTGCACCAGCGCCTTGGAATCGCCGAACATGTGTTCGGCGAGCGCCTTGGCGAGCAGGGTCTTGCCGACACCGGTCGGCCCCAGGAGCATGAACGTGCCGATGGGCCGTTTCGGGTCCTTGAGGTCGGCCCGCGACCGTCGCAGGGCCCGGCTGAGCGCGGTGACCGCCTCCAACTGACCCACCACCATCCGGCCCACGACCTGCTCCATGTCGAGCAGCTTCTGGGCCTCGTTCTGCTCCATCCGCTTCAACGGAATCCCGGTCCACTTGGAAACCACCTGGACGACCTCGTCCTCGTCGACCTTGACCCGCTTCTCCTCACGGTTGTTCCGCCAGGCGCTCAGGATCGATTCGAGCTTCTCCTTCGCGTTCTTCTCCTTGTCCCGCATCGCGGCGGCACCCTCGAAGTCCTGTTCCTTGATCGCCTTCTCCTTGCGACCCTTGATGTCCTCGATCTCGGCCTCGATGTCCTTGACCTCGGGCGGACGGGTCATGGCGCCGATGCGCGCCCGCGCGCCGGCCTCGTCCATGACATCGATGGCCTTGTCGGGCAGGTAACGCCCCGTGATGTAGCGGTCCGAGAGCTTCACCGCGACGTCGATGGCGGCGTCGGTGATCTCCGCCTTGTGGTGGTCCTCGTACTTCGGCCGCAGGCCCTTGAGGATCTGGACGGCCTCATCGACGCTGGGCGCCTCGACCTTCACGCTCTGGAACCGGCGTTCGAGGGCGGCGTCCTTCTCGATGTACTTGCGGTACTCGTTGAGGGTGGTGGCGCCGATGCATTGCATCTCCCCGCGGCTCAGGGCGGGCTTGATGATGTTCGACGCGTCCATCGTGCCCTCGGCGGATCCGGCGCCGACGATGGTGTGCAATTCGTCGATGAAGAGGATGACGTTCTTCGCGCGACGGATTTCGTCCATCACCGCCTTGATGCGCTCCTCGAACTGACCGCGGTACTTGGTGCCGGCGACCATGAGGGCCATGTCGAGGGTGATGACGCGCTTTTCACGGAGGATCTCCGGAACGTTGCCGCGGGCGATCTCCTGGGCGAGCCCTTCGACGATCGCGGTCTTGCCCACGCCGGCCTCGCCGAGGAGGACCGGGTTGTTCTTGGTCCGGCGGCAGAGGATCTGGATGACCCGCTCGATCTCCGGTTTGCGGCCGATGACCGGGTCCATCTGTCCGCTGCGGGCGATCTCGGTGAGGTCCCGCCCGAAGGCCTTGAGGGCGGGGGTCTTGACCTCGCCCTTCTTTTCCGGGCGTTCCGAGGCGACGGTGCCTTCCGGGGGAGCCCCTCCCTCCTCCTGGCTGGCAAAGTTCGGATCGAGCTCCTTCAGGATCTCCTGGCGGGTCTGCTCGATGTCCACATCGAGGTTTTTCAACACCCGGGCGGCGACGCCATCGCCCTCGCGAAGCAGGCCGAGGAGGATGTGCTCGGTGCCGACGTAGGTGTGGTTGAGGGCCTTGGCCTCCTTGGCCGCCAGGGACAGGACCTTCTTGACCCGGGGCGTGTAGGGGATGTTGCCCTGGACCTTCTGGTCGGTGCCGGTGCCGACCTGCTTTTCCACCTCGAGACGGACGGTCTGGAGGTCCAGCCCCATCTTCTGGAGCACATTCACGGCAACGCCCTGACCGAGGTTGATCAGGCCGAGCAGCAGGTGCTCGGTGCCCAGGAGGCTGTGGTTGAACCGATCAGCCTCCTTCTTCGCCAGCGCCAGCACCTGCTGGGCGCGCGGCGTGAAATTGTTCATGGCTTCATCATTCATAAATCGGCCCCCCGGTCTGGTGTCTAATGATCTCCGGCCCCCCTATTGGCACCGGAGGCGGGGGGCGTCAACCGGGGAGTCACCGGCCGGGGCACCTCCCGGAGCTGCTCGCGAAGGAGGTCGGCCCGCAGGATGTCCCGTTCATCGGCCCCCAGCTTTCCGGTATGGGAACGCTGCAGGTGGGCGGGCTGGGTGATCAGGATCAGTTCGTCCAGGGCGGCCCGAGGCACCCCGGGGAACATGGAAAGGTCATGGGCCAGGCGCACCAGGGAGAGCAGGTTCATGGCCTCCTTCGAGGAGATGCTGTGCGCGTTGGAAAGGATGCCGAACGCCCGGCCGATGTGGTTGAACAACACCTTGGGGCGCTCCTCGAGAAGCTTCTGGCGAGCGTTGCGCTCGTGCTCGATCATCTGGTTCACCACCTTGCTGAGCCGCTCGACGATCTCCACCTCCGACTCGCCCAGAGTCATCTGGTTCGAGACCTGGAAGATGTTGCCCAACGCCTCGGTGCCCTCGCCATACAGGCCGCGAACCGCCAGACCCAGCTTGCTCACCGACTGGATGATCGGGTTGACCAGCTCGGCCAGAACCAGTCCCGGAAGATGCAGCATCGCGCTCACCCGGATCCCGGTGCCGACGTTGCTCGGACAGGCGGTCAGGTACCCGAGATCCTGCGAATAGGCGAAGGGGAGCTTCGACTCCAGGGCGGTGTCCAGCTCGTCAACCAGGCGCCACGCCTCATGCAGTTGCAGCCCCGGCCGCAATGCCTGCATGCGCAGGTGATCCTCCTCGTTGATCATCACGCTCAACGATTCGGGTCGGTCCAGCACCAGTCCGCTGCCGCCGCTCTTGGCCGCGTGCTCGCGGCTGATCAGGTGCCGCTCGACCAGCAACTGCTTGTCCGAGGCGCTGAGCGCATCCATCGGACTGGAGAACCCCTCCTGCATCATCGGCAACGCCTCCACCGCGCTGCGCACCAGGTCCAGGCACCTCACCCTCTCGGGTTTCTTGGCGCGCTCGGGAAAGGCAAAGCCCTGCACATTGCGCGCCAGCCGCACCCGGCTCGAAAACACAATGTGATCCATCGGCCCGGTCCGACGCACCGCGTCAGCCGGGCGGCTCAAGAACGTCTGCAACAAACTGCCCATGGATTGGTCAGGTGACACTGCCGGTCGGAGGCTTCAAGGCCCGGATCGCATCCCTCAGTTGGGCCGCCTCCTCGAAATTCTCCGCCTGAACCGCCTTCTCGAGGCGTCGGTTCAGGCTCTTCAGCAAATCCGCGGGGTCCCGCCGCGGCCGGAGGGCCTGAGGCACCTTCCCCACGTGGCGCAACCCCTTGTGCATGGTGCGCAACATCGCCGGAAGTTCCTCGGCGAACGCGGTGTAGCATTGCGGACAACCGAATCGCCCCCCCGCCTTCTTGAACTCCGACTGCGTCAGGCCGCACCCCGGACAACACACCTCCCCGGGCTTGGAGGCACGCGGCTCGGCTTCCTGGGAAGCACCCAGCCCCAACAGCAGATCCGCCAGCGAGAAACCCTTCGGGTCCGTCATCCCCTTCGCCTTCGAACATTCCTCGCACAGATCCACCTTCTGCACCTTGTCATCGACAATTTGCGTCACATGGACCTTCGCCTCGTTCTTCTGGCAAACGCTGCAGATCATGATCTACCTCCGTCAACATGAGCCCGGTTGTCGGCCCCGCCAGCGACTTTCCAGACCAAAAGGGGCGGCGATGGGCCTTCCTTGCCGGGAAAACCCACCCGCCACCGCTCCGAAATCGTTAAACATCCTGACGATCCTATATCGGCTCCCCGGTGGAGTTCGTCAAGGCGTGGTACGCCCGCACCAAATCACGGGTCACAGGACCGGGTCTACCGCTCCCGATCACCCGGCCGTCGACCTTCACCACGGGCACCACCTCGGCCCCGGTGCCGGTCAGGAAACATTCATCGGCATTGAACACATCGTACCGGGTGAGGTTCGGCTCAAGCACCGTCAACCCGGCCTCCCGCGCCAGATCCATGACCGTGCCCCGGGTGATGCCGTAGAGCGCCCCGGCGGAAAGCGGCGGCGTGAGCAGCTGCCGACCCTTGACCAGGAACAGGTTATCCCCGGTGCACTCGGCAACATAACCCTCCGCGTTCAGCATGATCGCCTCCTCGCACCCCGAATTGTTGGCCTCGATCTTGGCCAGGATGTTGTTCAGGTAGTTGAGCGACTTGATCGCCGGATTGACCGCGCTGTGCAGGTTCCGGGTCGTGGGCACCGTGACGATGGTCAGGCCGCTCTCATAGTACTCGGGCGGATACAACTGGATCTTCCCCGCGATGATGATGATCGATGGGGCCTTGCACTTGTTGGGGTTCAATCCCAGCGTCCCCACCCCACGGGTCACCACCAACCGGATATAGCCGTCCCGAATGTCATTCCGGCGGCAGGTTTCCACAACGGCGGCCGCCAGATCGGCCGGAGCCATGGGGATGGTCAATAGAATGGCCTTCGCCGAATAGAAGAGCCGCTCAATGTGCTCCTGAAGCTTGAAGACCCGGCCGTTATACGCGCGGATGCCCTCGAAAACCCCGTCGCCATAGAGCAGACCGTGATCGAACACGGAAATCTTGGCGGTTCCCTCGTCGTAATACTGGCCATCGATGTAGACCTTCATCGTCGCAGGGCGACGCTAGGGCAGCGTTCAATACGGACGCAAGGCGGATAGGGGCTTTTCATGGCATGGGGTCCGCGGGGTCGCGCCGGGCACCCAGGGTGCGCCGCGATCCCGCCACCAACCTCAACCCCTCAGCCAGCCTCAAAACCGGAGAGGCCCCTCGGGTTCAGGGACGGGCTCTCAGGCGATCCGGCCGTCGACGAGTTCAAGCACCCTGGGCGCCCGGGCCGCGACCACAGGGTCGTGAGTCACCATCATGAGGGTCACGCCTTCCTCGCGCTGCAGGGAATCCAGCAGATCCATGATGCCGCCTCCGGTCCTGGAATCGAGGTTCCCGGTGGGTTCGTCGGCCAGCACCAGGGGCGGATCGTTGATCAGCGCGCGCGCAATCGCCACCCGCTGCTGCTCGCCTCCGGAGAGTTCGGCGGGCCGGTGGTCCATCCGTTCGGACAGGCCCACGCGCTTCAACAAAGCCTGGGCACGCCGCACGACCGCAGCCGCGGGGTTGCGGGCGATCCGGGCCGGCAGGCAGACGTTCTCCAGGGCGTCGAGTTCGGGGAGCAGGTGGTAGGCCTGGAAGATGAAGCCGATGCGGTGGTTCCGGAACGCCGACAACTGCTGGGCAGTCCAGGATTCCATGCGATCCCCCTCAAAGGCGATTGAGCCGGCGTCGGGAAGGTCAAGCCCCCCGAGCAGGTGCAGCAGCGTGCTCTTTCCGGAACCCGACGCCCCCCGGAGGGCGACGAAGTCACCCGCCGAAACGTCGAAGGAAACGCCACGCAGCACTTCGACCTCCCGTCGGCCGATCCGGTAGGTCTTCCGGAGGTCGCGAACCGCCAGCAGCGGCGCGACGGCCTGGGGTTTGGATTTGGAATCACTCATGCCGCAAGGCCTCCACGGGTTGGAGCCGCCCGGCGTTCCAGGCGGGAAGGAGTCCGGCAATGACACAGATCACCATCGCGCTGCCGCAGATGAGGGCGACGTCGGCGGTGTCGATCCGCGCCGGCAACTGGCCGAACCCGTAGATGCTGGCGGGGAAGAGTTCCATGCCGGTGATCCGGCGCATGAACTCGAGGAACTCGTTGCGATACCGGATCGCCAGCATGCCCAGGACGAAGCCGGAGGTCACCCCCAGCAGGCCGACGAACACGCTCTGGCTGAGAAACAGCCAGGCGACCTGCCACCCCGTGCAGCCAAGCGACTTGAGCACCCCGATCTCGCGGGTCTTCTGAACCACGAAGGTGATGAGTGTGCTGGTGATGCCGAACGCAGCGACGATCATCACGAAGAAGAGCACGATGAACATGACGTTCTTCTCCACCCGCACCGCTTCCAGGATCTCGCCCTTCTCCTCGATCCAGGTGCTGATCCGGTAGGCGGGTCCGAGTTCGGCGCTCAACTCCCGCCGCACCTCCATGGCCATCATGGGATCGTCGAGGACCACGATGACCCCATGCACGGCATCGCCGAGCGAATACAGGTCCTGGGCGTTGGCCAGGGAGGTGGCCACGTACAGGGCGTTGTACTCGTAGAACCCGGCATCGAAGATCCCGCGCACCACAAACTCGGTGGGCATGAAGGCCTCCTCGGTGCGTCCGTCCTCGCTGCGCCGCGCCTGGTTGAGCATGCGTTGCGCCAACCCGGGAGGCAGGATGTTCACCACATCGCCCGGCCGGGCATCGAGTTCCCGCGCGAGTTCCCAGCCGAGGAGAATACCGTTGCCGCGCAAGTCGTTGGTGCCCAACTTGATCTTATCGAGAAGCGCGGTGATGTCCCTGCCGGCCCGCCGATCCACCCCGCGGACCAGTGGGGTGAGGACCATCGACCCTCCCTCGGACGCCCGATCCATCAAAACCGGTCCCTCGACCCACGGCGCGGCGTCCACCACCCGCGGATGCCGCCGCACACGGTCCACGACGGCCTGGTGTTCGCTGAGGTTGGCGCCCACCTGACGGACGGTGAGGTGCGGGTTGAAGCCCAGGAGCCGTTCCCTGAGTTGTTCGCCGAAGCCTGTCATGACCGCGATCACCACGATCAGGACGGTCACCCCCAGGGTCACCCCGATCACCGCGATGAGGGTGATGACCGAGACAAAGGTCCGCTTCGGCCGCAGGTACCGCAGGGCCAGCATCAGCTCGAACGGCAGCCGCAACATGGCGCGAAGGCTAGGACCCGCGGATTCCCGTCGTCGAGGCTACTTCCTGAGGAAGCCCCTTTCCCCCAGCCAGAAGGCGAGGTCCTTGGTCCAGGCGTGGCCGTTGGCGAGACCGATCCCGTGCCGGCCGCGTTCGTAGATGTGCAGGTCGAACGGCACCCCGTGGCGCCGCAGCGCGGCGGCAAACAGCATCGCGTTCTCCACCGGCACCGCCTGGTCCTCGACGGTGTGGAACAGGAAGGTCGGCGGAGTGTTCGAGGTGACCTGCCGCTCGTTGGAAAGAAGGTTCACGAGTTCCGCCGAGGGCGAGGGTCCCAGCAGGTTCGCCTTCGATCCCGCATGGTTGAATTCCCCCAGGGTGATCACCGGGTAGCAGAGGATGCCGAGATCAGGCCGGGAGCTGTGCCGTTCCACCGGGTCCTCGTGGTCCGGCCTGCCGGCGTCGAAATGGGTCAGGAGCGTGGAGGCCAGATGTCCGCCCGCGGAGGAACCCATGATGCCCACCCGGCCCGGGTCGAGCTTCCATTCGCCCGCGCGGCTGCGCACCCAGCGGACGGCGCGGGCGGCGTCCTCGAGCATGCGCGGATGCCGGTATCCGGCGGAGCCGAGCCGGTACTTCAGCACGAACGCATGAATGCCCAGGTTGTTCAGCCAGACGGCATAATCGTGGCCCTCATGGCGCGCCAGGCCGCCGTAACCGCCTCCCGGACAGACCACCACGGATGCGCCGGTGGCCTTCTCCGGCGCGGCCAGGTACGGCGTGACCGTCGGGATGTCCCGGTCGGCGGTGCCCAACGCGCCGGGCGCTTCGCCGGGCCAGAGCGGGGAGGCCGGAAGCACTTCGGCCCGCACCCCCGCGCCCGCCAACCACGCCGCCGCCGCCATGCAACAAAGGGTCGTTCTCATCGGATTCGAGGATTGGAGATCGCGGGTCACCCTAGCGGTCCCCGCCGCGGGGCGGCGAGCGGGATTCACTTCCGCGCCGGTCACCCAGGCCCGGCGCACCTGGGACGCGGCCGCCCCCAGCCGGGTTCCCGGGATGTGTCAGGAATTCGGGCGGTTTCCGGACTTCGCGCTTGCCACCGCACGACTACCCGCGTAATCGGGGACATCCCATCTCCCGCTCGACATGAAGAAGGTTCCCCGCATTTCCGAGACCGAATGGCAGATCATGAAGATCGTCTGGGCCCGCGGCCAGTGCACCGCCAATGAGATCCTGGAGGAACTGAACGCCCAGGAGTCGTGGCATCCGAAGACCGCGCGCACGCTGATCGGGCGCCTGGTGAAGAAGCGGGCGCTGCTCTACAAGGAGGATGGCCGGGCGTACGTGTACCGTCCCGGAATCAGCGAGGAGGAGGCGGTGGCGCATTACAGCCAGTCGTTCCTCGAGCGGGTGTTCGACGGGGCGCTGGCGCCGATGGTCGCGCACTTCGTTCAGAAACAGCAGTTGTCGCCCGGCGATCTGAAGCAGCTGCGCGACGTGCTCGACGGCAAGGACTGACGCATGGAGCCGCTCGCCGAGTACGCGGGCTGGTCGTTCGGATGGCTTCTGCGCAATTCCGCGCACGCCGCCGTCCTCGCGGCCGTGGTCTGGAGCCTCGAACGGACGGTGCTCCGCCGTCTGTCCCCGCGGTGGCGCTACGGCCTGTGGCTCCTGGTGGTGGCCAGGCTCGTGCTGCCGATCGCGCCGGCGAGCGCCTTCAGCCTCTTCAATCTGGTGGACCTCGCCCCCGCGGCGGTGGCGCGCCTGAGCCTGCAGCTTCTCGGTCTGCCGGCCCCGCTGCCGGTGCCGATCACCGAACCGCCCCACCCCCTGGCCGACACCCCTCCCTGGTTCCTCGTCGCCCTCGCCCTCTGGCTGCCCGGCGCGGTGATCCTCGCAGTCCTGCTCTGGCGCGACCACCGCCGATTGCGCCACGCCCTCCGTCACACCACGCCGGTCACCGACACCTACATCCTCGACGTCCTGCAACAGAGCAAGGCGGTGATGCGCGTCCGCCGCACCGTGGCCCTGGTCGAAAGCGAGCACGTCAGTTCCCCGGCCATCTACGGTTTCACCCGACCTTGGATCCTGCTGCCCGCAGGCCTGCTCGAACGGCTCACCACCGACGAGATCCGCTTCCTGTTCCTCCACGAACTCGCCCATGTGAAGCGCGCGGACATCGGCCTCAACTGGGTCCTCGCAGCCGTCCAGATCCTCCACTGGTTCAACCCCGCCGTCTGGTTCGCCCTCCGCCGCCTGATCTCCGTCCGCGAGGAGGTCTGCGATGAGTGCGTGCTCCGCAGTTGCTTCGCCGGCGCCTCCCGGGAATACGGACTCACGCTGCTCCACCTGCTCGAGGAATGCGCGCCGCGCCGTATGCTCCCGGCCACCGCGGGAATCCTCGACGATGTCCGGACCCTGCGACGTCGCATGCGCTGCATCCGGGCGTTCGGTCAGGTGGAATCCCGTCCCTGGCTCCCCGCCGGCGTGACCGTGGCCCTCGCCATCGCCGGCCTCACCGAGAACAAGAATCACAACACCCTGATCCTCTCCGCCACCGTCCCAACCCCCGCGGAACTCCTCAGCGCCCGACCCAGCCTGCGTCCGAAGGGCCAGGGCAACCCCCACCCCGGCAGAACACGCACCGTTCCTCGCATCCCCCCCACCCCGGCGAACCCTTCCCCCTCCCCCGCCGCTTCCGCCCCATTCGCCTCAACAACCGCCACAGCGACCGCCTCCGCCGCCGGCAAAACCTCCCAGGGTCCGCCGACCGCGCCTTCCGCATCCACCCAGGGCTATCGCCCCGGCGACACCCTCCGTTCCTTCTCCCGGGCCTTCCGACAGGTGATCCAACAAGCCTTCGGACCGTCGCTTCGCACCTCCCCGGGCGGGCCGACCGCGGTCGCCTCGGAGACCCTGCCCACAGCCCAGATCCCGAACCCACCAGGCCGACGCTCCCTCAACGGCTCGTCATTCCCAACGGGTTCCGGGGGATCGGCCGCGAACGGCGCAGGCGCCCAAGCCAATCCGGCCGCCATGCCGATCCGCCTCGCCGCAGCTCCGACGACCGCCCCCCGCGTTGCGACTGCCGCCTCCTCCGCCACCGCCCCCACGCCCGGCCGGCTCTACCCCCTGCCCCCCGTGGGCCAGCGGGGCGACATCCTCCGCCCACTCCGGGTCGCCGCCACCGCGACCGATGTTCAGACGCCATTGACCGGCACCCGCCCGCAGACCCAGGGCGCTCTGCCCCGCGGCCAGGCCACCGCCCCTGCGGCCGGCACAACGACGCGGGCGAATCCCTGACCTGACCCGACCGCCCGACCGCTCAGCCGCCCGACGGCAGCACGGCGTCCGCGGTGGCGTCCGGATCACCGCCCGCCCGACGGCCGCCTGCCTCATGGCCGTCCCAAACCCCGGGCGTGGACTCCAGCCGGGCGAGGAGCGTCGCGTCCGCCTCGGGGAACGCGAAATCCCGCAGCCGGCCGCGCTCCACCCAGGCCAGGGCGGCGCAGCCGATCGCAGCGGGCTCGCCGCGGGGCAGCAGACAACGGTAGAAACGCAGGTGGACCGCCTTGACCGGGTACTCGTGGCGCACCTCCTCGAACAGCGGTCCCACCTCCACCTCCACCCCCAGTTCCTCCCGAAGCTCGCGGCGAAGGCAATCCTCCCAGGATTCGCCGGGCTCGCGTTTGCCGCCGGGAAACTCCCAGAGCCCGGCGAGGTGGGTTCCCGCGGTGCGCTGGGTGATGAGAAGCCGGCCATCGCGGAACACCAACCCGGCGGCGACCTCGATCCAGCGACGGGGCGTGTCCTGGGCGGCGGAGCCCTGCGGCGGGTGCTGCGGGCCGTGGTCCGGGACGGTCATGGCGGGCGGGGCCTCGCGCGGAGGCCGGGCTAACGGCCGACGCTCTTGTAAAGGAAGCCGAGTCGTTCCATCTCGGCCTTGTCGAAGAGATTGCGCCCGTCGAACAGGATCGGGTGGGTGAGGGCGCGCCGGGCCTTCTCCAGGTTCAGGCGGGTGAACTCCGGCCATTCGGTGGCGACGACCAGCGCGTCGCAGCCTTCGGCAACGTCATCCTGGTGCTCCACGTACTCCAACCGTTCGGAGGGCGGCAGGATCGCGCGGGCCTTGTCCATGGCCTTGGGATCGTGGACGCGGAGCGAGGCGCCCTCGCGGAGCAGGCGCTGGCAAAGCTCGATCGCCGGGCTCATGCGGACGTCGTCGGTGTTCTGTTTGAAGGCGAGGCCGAGAACGCCGAGGCGCTTGTCCTTCAGAACCCAGAGGGTCTCGGCGATCTTCTTGACGAAGCGATCCATCTGGCCGGCGTTGATGGCCTGGACCTCCTTGAGCAGGCGGAAGTCCACCCCGAGTTGTTCGGCGATCTTGATGAAGGCGCTGAGGTCCTTGGGGAAGCAGGACCCCCCGAACCCGATGCCGGCGTTGAGAAAGGCCCTTCCGATGCGTTTGTCCAGGCCCATGCCGTTGGCGACCTCGACCACGTTGGCGCCGGTGGCCTCGCAGACGGCGGCGACGGCGTTGATGTAGCTGATCTTGAGCGCCAGGAAGGAGTTCGCCGCATGCTTGATCAGCTCCGCCGAGTTGATGTCGGTGACGATGAACGGCGCATCGAACGGCGCGTAGACCTCCCGCATGGCGGTGACCGGGCGCTGCGACAAAACCCCCACCACGACACGATCCGGTTTCATCAGGTCCTCGACCGCGAACCCTTCCCGAAGGAACTCCGGGTTCGAGACCACATCGAAGTCCACCTTGGACTTGTTGTAGCGCTTGATGGTCTCGGAGACCTTTTCGCCGGTCTTCACCGGCACCGTGCTCTTGTCGACGATGATCTTGTAGCTGGTCATGCAGCCCGCGATCTCGCGGGCCACGCTCTCGATGAAGCTGAGGTCGACCGACCCGTCGGGCTGGGGCGGCGTGGGCACCGCGATGAACACCACATCGGACTCCTCAACGCCCTCCGCCACGGAGTCGGTGAAACGCAGGCGCCCCGATGCGACATTCCTGGGAACGAGCACATCCAGGCCTGGTTCGTAGATCGGAATCTCCCCGGCGCGCAGGCGCCGGACCTTTTCGATGTCGTTGTCGACGCAGACGACCTGATGGCCGACCTCGGCGAAGCAGGTGCCGGTGACGAGCCCGACGTAGCCGGTCCCGATGATGCAGAGTCTCATGATCGCTAACCACCCCGGGAAGCCGGGGCCCTCCGGGGATCTCTGTTTCCAACCACCAACGGACAATTCCCCCGCCATCCGTTGCCCGATGCCCGGTGGCCTGGGGTCCGGATCCTGCGGCCGGGGGGCGGCGGGGGCGGCTCGGCTCAGGGCGTGGCCGGGGTCGCGGCCGGAAGAGAGGCGTTGGAGGCCGGCGCGTTGGTGCCCGCGAGTTCAGGATGGCGCCGGAGCAGTTCCTCCCGCGCCTGGGCCGCCGCCTGGCCGACGGACCCGAACATGGCCTCGCGGTCGCGCAGGACCTCGTCGTACATCCGCAGCGCGTTCTCCGGTTGTTTGCGGGATTCGTGGATGCGCGCGAGGGCGAACCGCGCCTGGCCGGCGACGGCATCGTCGGCGAAGCGGGTGATCACGTCCTGATACTTGGCGATCGCCTCGTCGACCTTGTCCTGCGCGTCGAGGGAGGCGGCGACGCCGTACGCGGCCTGGGCGGCCAGCACGCCGGTTCCCTGGGACTCCAGCACGCGGGTGAATTCGGCCTGGGCCTCGGTGTATTGGTTTTCGGTGAAATAGGCGGCGGCGGCGAGCAACCGGGCCCTGGGCGCCGCGGCGGAGGCCGCGTGTTCCTCCGCGACCTTGAGGAAGTCGGCGGGCTTGGGGTTCATCTCCGGGCGTCCCGGACGGGCGCGGAGGTTGAGAAGCGCCGCGTTGCCGGCGCGCTCCCGTTCGCTGGCGAGGTGGCGCCAGACAAGCGTCGCGCCAAAGACCACGACCAGCGCGAGGACCGCCAGCACGATGTGCTGACGATGGAGCTCAAGCCACGCCATGAGGTTGAGCATCCGATCCTGCGGCGGCGTCTCGGTGGGAGGCGTCGGTGTCTGCGTCACTGCGGAAGCCATAAGGGCGGGTATGTTTTGAACGAAAACCCAAAAAACAAGAGCTATTTCCGCGGCAAACCGCGGGAATCCAACGAACGCGGCCGGTTTTCCGCCTCGAAACGGCCCCGGGCCGCGGCGGACGAACGCGTTCCGGCATGCCTCAGCGAGCGCGCCCCCGGGCCGTGGACTTGGACGCCTTGGTCGCCTTCGCCCCCTTGGTGCGCGGCGCCCGCGCCTTGTGCCGTCCCTTGAAGGTCAGTTCGGCGATGCCCGATTTGTCCAGCCCACCCAACCCCTCCTTCACCATGCGCTGGAACTGCCGGAGGGTGGCGGTGGCCAGCGGGAGGTTCAGCTTCTTCTCGCGGCCGAGCGCCAGGGCGATGCCCGAGTCCTTCGCCGCATGGGCCGCGGAGAAGAAGCAGGAATGATCCCGGTTCTGCATGTCCTCGCCGTCGGTCTGGAGCACCCGCGAATTGGCGCCGGTCTGGGAGAAGACCTCGCGCAGCATGGTCAGATCCAGCCCCAGCGCATGGCCGAGAGCCAGGCCTTCGGCCAACGCGGCGGTGTTGATGTTCATCACCATGTTGACCAGGGCCTTCACCTCCGCCGCCCGCCCGGCCCCGCCGATGTAGCGCAGGGTCGCCCCCTCGTTCGTCAGCTTCGTGAGCATCGGCTTCAGCCGCTCGAACACCGATTCCTTCCCGCCGCACATCAGGTACAGGGTCCCCTGCCGCGCCTGGGGGATGCTGGACGCCATGCAGGCCTCCAGGGTCTGCGCCTTGGCCCTGGCGGCCAGCTTCTCCACGACACGATGCACCTTCGGCGACAACGTGGCGCAATTGACGAAGACCCGACCGGCCGCGCCGATCAGCAGATTGTCCCTGCGCCCCTCGAAGATCGCCTTCATCGACTTGTCGTCCGTCACCACGGTGAAGACGACGTCCGCCGCCGCGGTGACCTCCGCCAGGGTCCGGCAGGCGACGGCCCCGATCTCCCGTGCGAGCTCGTCCGCCGTCGGCCGGTGGACGTCGTACACCGCGGTGACCGAATAGCCGCAGTCCTTCAGGCGCCGGGCCATGTTGGCCCCCATGCGACCCACCCCGACAAATGCAATGCGTTCAGACATGGTAGCAGTTGGACGGGCGAACGATGCGAGAGCCGACCTCGCGACGCCAGCCCGAACCTTGCCCGGACCCCGCCCGACCTCGCCGGCTACGCGGCCGGTTCATCCCGGGCTTCCGCGACCGCCCCCGCCGGGCCGGGACGGATCGAGGAAAAGGCAGCCAGCGCTGCGATCCTCGACGCCGAAAGGCTGACCACGGGCTCGGGGTAGTCCTTTCCGAGGGTCACTCGCGCCGCCCGCAACACGAGTTCGGGGGCCTCCCACGGCGCATGAAGGTGCTCGTCGGGCAGGCGCCCGAGCTCGGGCACCCAGCGACGGACATAGGCGCCCTCCGGGTCGAACTTCCGCCCCTGGCTGACCGGGTTGAACACCCTGAAATAGGGCGCCGCGTCGGCGCCACACCCCCCCACCCACTGCCAACCCAGCGTGTTCGAGGCAAGGTCCGCGTCCACCAGCGTGTCCCAGAACCATCGGGCGCCCTCGTTCCAGGAGAGCAGCAGGTTCTTCACCAGAAGCGAGCCCACGACCATCCGCACCCGGTTGTGCATCCAACCGGTCGCCCAGAGCTCCCGCATCCCGGCGTCCACCAGCGGAATGCCGGTCCGACCCCGCTGCCACGCCCGCAGCATCGCCGGGTCCGTCCTCCAGGGAAACCGCTCGAAATCCGGCCGGAGCGGACGGTCCGGGGTGTGGGGGAAGTGGTAGAGCAGATGATGGGCGAATTCGCGCCATCCCACCTCGGCCAGGAACTGGCCGCCGCGCCAGGTCTCGCGCGCCACCCCCGCGCGTCCGGCCGCCTCCCGCACCGCCGCCCAGACCTGCCGCGGCCCGATCTCCCCGAAATGCAGGTGCGGCGAAAGCCGGGACGTCCCCTCGTGATCGGGACGGTTCCGCTCCTCCCGATAGGCGAACACGGCACCACCGACAAACCGCTCAAGACGCGCCCGGGCGCCGGCCTCCCCGGGTTGCCAGGCCCGGCGCATGCCCGAGTCCCACGAAATCCTCGGCAGCAGTTCCCACCCGGCAAGCGGGTCGGACCCCGGCCACACCTTTGGCGCGGCCAGACGGGTGGGCGCCGGAATCGTCTCCCCGGGGTCCTCCCCCGCAAGGCAGGCCTTCCAGAAGGGGGTGAAGACCTGGAACGGCCGCCCGGCCTGGTTCCGGACGGTCCACGGCTCCCTGAGCAGCGCGGCGTTGTGGCTCTCCACCTCGATGCCCTCGGTGCGTAACGCCTCCTTGATCCGCGTGTCCCGGGCGATGACCAGGGGATCGTAGCGCCGACTCCAGACCACCCGCCGCGCACCGGTCTCGCGCACCAGTGCCCGGAGCGCGTCCAGCGACGGCCCCCGTCGCAACACCAACCGCGAGCCGATCGCCCTGAGGTCCGCGTCGAGCCGCTCCAGCGAATGGTGCAGCCACCAGCGCGACGCCCCCCCGGGCGCCCAACTTCCCTCCTCCTCCGGCGCCCACACGAAGACCGGGATCACCGGCCCCCCGCCCTTCCGCGCAGCCTCCAGCGCCGGGTGGTCGCCAAGCCGCAGATCGTGACGGAACCAGACGAGGACGGGCGTTGGGCTGCTGGCCATGTTCAGGGCGCGCAAGGAAGCGCGCCTTGGAGAAAAATCAACCGCCCCCACGGCGTAGCAACGGCGGGGGGCGGGCGGTCACCCCCTCAGAGCCCGTCTGAAAATTGGAAGGGGTCCTGCGACGAGGGATTTTGGGCTGGGCCAAGGCGGCGAGGCCGGTGCATCCCCGCAGCGGGCTGTAACGGCCGAGCCAACACAGGCCCAGCCCAAAAGAACCGTCGCCCGAAGGGTTTTCGAGGAAAAGGCCGGCTGGCTTCGTTGCTCCTCGGTCACAGACCTCTGGCGGGTATGCTCCCTCGTCGCGCCTCGCCATCCGGCCTTTTCCTCGAAAACAGGACCCCTTCGAATTTTCAGACGGGCTCTCAGGGAACGGCCGGGGTCACCACACGGTAGAACCGCGTCGCAGCCCCCGCAGCCGGGGGATCCACGGTGATGTCGACGTCACACTCACACGCCGACGGCTCGATCTGGCGGTAGGTCTCCCACCCGGCGCCGGCCGCGTCCGCGCGCCCCTGCAGGGTGTAATCCCGCCCCGGCACCACCGAGATCCGAAGCCGGATGACGCCGTCGCCACCCCGCACCCCGGTCACCCTCAGCACGCTCGCCGGATCCCGGGGGCGCGTGCCGCTCTCATACTCGCCCCGGTTGCCCTGGCCGTCGCCGTCGGGGTCGGCGTCATCGCCCGAAATGCGCGGGTCATTGCGCTCGGCCTCGGTGAAGTGTGTCCGGCGCCAGGACTCGTAATCGTCACCCTGCGGTGCAACCGAGACCGCGACGGTGTCGGAGACGGTGGCGGAACCGTCGTTGACCGAGAAGGTGAGGACGTAGGTTCCAGGCGCGGGGAAAGTGACCAGGGATCTGGACGAGGCCGGGTCCCCGATCACCGCGGCGGCGGGGCCCTCGGTCTGGCGCCAGTCGAAGCTGACCACGCCCGGCGGCGAGGGCAGGCCGTCGTCGGTGAACGTCCCCGCCAGGGCCAGCGGAACGCCTACGACACCGGCCAGGTCGGGCCCGGCGTCGGCGGTCGGGGGACGGTTGGATGCGTTCACCCGCGCCTCGAGGCGGAGGTCGAAGCTGACGTCGCTGCTGGTGGCGTTCTGCTGATGCACTTCCACAGCCAGCACGTTGGCCCCGGCGACCAGAACCGCCGGATCGACGTCCTGCGGGAAGAAGGTGGATTCGTCCGCGCCACCCACCACCTCCGAGGCGGTGGTGGTGTGGGTGACGGTCCCCTCCGGCATGTTGGATCGGAAGACCAACTGGTTGTTGAGGTAGACCATCGCGCCGTCGTCGCGGAGCAGGTGCACGGTGAGGCCGGTCACCGCCGAGGGATCGGCCACGTTGAAGGTGTGACGGAAATAGAAGGTCGTGGAGCGTGTGCCGTTGACGGTGCTCCGGATGACCGTGGCCTCGTCGCCGTCGCCGTAACCGAACTGCGCCCGGCCCGAGGGCCAGGAGGCGTCGTTGAAGCCCGAGGCGCGCCACGCGGTTCCCTGGTTCGAGCCGTCGTCGAGATAACGCCAGGTCGCGCCCGCGGGCACGAACATCGCGTTCTCCGAGGGCCGTCGAGCCTGGATGACCACCTCGTCGGTGCGATGGAGGTCCCCGTCATCGGCGGTCAGGCGGAGGGTGTAGGCGCCCGTCCCGGGGAGCCTGACCACCGCATTGCTCAGCGTGGGGTCGACGAATTCGACCGGGCCGGGTCCGGAGACCTGGGTCCAGAGAAACGCGACCCGCCCCGGCACGACCGGCATCCCGTCATCGGTGGCGGCCCCGAACAGGGGAACCTCGAGCGGGAAGCGCGTGCCCTCGACCTCGCGATCCGGACCGGCGACGACGCGGGGCGCACGGTTGCCGTCGTTCGGCAGGCCCGGCGACGGTTCCACCATGCTGGCCCGCCAACTGGCGGGATCATCCGCGTACGCCACGGGTTCCTTCCGCTCCAGCGACACACCCCCCATCGCGACCGCCGCCGGCCACGGCGCGCGATCCTCGTAGGTCACCTCGTCCACGACGACGTAAGGCACCAGCCACGTTCCGTCCGGCCGGGCCTCCGGGGTCTCCGGTCGTTCCAGCCGAAGGGTCTCGCCGCGCGGCTGAAGCACGCCCGGGTACGGACCCACGACCGGCACCGAGGGATCGATGCCGTGCCGGGTCCGGAACGCCACAGGATCGGTGGCGGTCACGACCGCCAGCCCGCCCGCAGGCAGGACGATCCCCGGCGGAAACGAGAAACTGATGCCGTCGAGGCGCCAGGTGTTGGTCGGCGCCTCCGGGTCGAACAAGGCCACCGGAGAACCCTGGATGTTCCGGATCTCGACGAACGGGGCGTCCCCCGGGGCCGGGGTCGGGAGAATCTCGTTGATGACCACCGGGCCGACACGCGGTCCGGCGTTCGGCTGCGAAAGGGTCGTCGCGGCCTGCGCGGGATGCCGGATGGCCCCCACGCTGTTGGTGTGGCGGCCGAAGGTGACGCCCCGGGCCGCGGGGCCGAAGGCGAACCCGTCGCTGTAACCCGTCAGGTTCCCCGCGGGGTCCGCGCTGAAGATCCAGACGTCGTCGCCGTTCGCGCTGAAGGCAAAGGCCGCGGCCCCCGCCTCGGGACGGTTGAAGTCGGCCTCCGAGAAGGTCACGAAACCGCGCGGAGGAATGGTCGATCCGGCCGGAATCCGGAACTTCCGGGGCGTGCCGCGGTCGTCGGACAGCCACCAGCCGCCGATGGGCGCCGGGGCGTCGGTGGGGTTGTGGAGCTCGACCGTGTCGGACAACGGGGAAACCGGGCGGGTGAGGATCTCGTTGACCACCACCGGCACGATGCCGACCGGGGTGTCGTCGGCCCCCGGTGATCCGCCGATCCTGGAGCTCGCCCGCCACTGGGCGGGGTCGTCGGGCGCGGTCATCGTCCCGCTGCCGGCCGGCACCAGGCTGAATCCCTCGCCGTCGGCGGATGCCGGCCACGGCGGGCGGGTGTCGTACCGGACGGAGAAGAGGTCGGTGCCGACGGCGTGGACGAGGGTGAGGCGTTCGCCATTGTTGGCGAGGCCGCCGGTGTAGGATCCGGCGATCGCCACGCCGGGGTAGCGGCTGGCGAAGGCGACCGGATCGCGCACGAGGACAGCAAAGGCGCCGGGGGCGAGCCGGGTGCCGTTGGGGAAGGCGAACTGGACGCCGTTGGTGAAGTGGACCCCGCTCAGATCAAGCGTCACGGACCCGGTGTTCTTCAGCTCGATGAACTCGAAATCGTCGCCGTCGCGATCGGCGGTCGAAAGGGGGTGGTAATGGATCTCGGTGATGGCGAGTTCGCGAAAGGTCTGGATGACGGTGAAGTCGGCCTCGGTGAGGGCGCTCCAGGTGCCGTTCGAGAGCACGCGGGCCTTGACGGTGGCTGACTCGTTCATCGGCACCGGGCCTTCGTATCGGCGGGCGACGGGCGAGATGGCGCCACCCGGACGACGCGGATCGGATCCGTCGAGCGTGTAGTAGATGGCGGCGGTCCCGGGCGCGATCAGGAGGCCGAAGCCCGCGGGGATGGACCCGCCCTCCTGGTTGAACTGGGGCGCGTTCACCGAGGGATACAGCCCGTCGTTGCGGAGCTGCTGGAGCACGACGGAGGAACGGCCGGCGATGAAGTTCAGGTTCGCCTGCACCGCCGGGAGCCAGTCGTTGTCGCGGGTGAAGGGATTGGAGGGACGCTTGCTGTCGCCCCAGCGGGCGGATTCGGCGACCACCGCACGGTCGATCTGGTCGCGGCGCCGGTTGTAAAGGGACCGCGCGCCCGCGGCGGTGAGCACCCCGTTGCCGAAGAAATGCCGGCGGATGCGGTCGGCAACCGCCAGACGGAACTCGGCGCTGCCCTGAAGCCGCTGCCAGAGCCATTGGGGATTGCTCTTGGTCACCGACGTGTTCCCCGCGGGATAGGGCCCCGTGCGATCCTCGTTGACGTTGAGCAGGGTGTGCTCGGCGTCGTGGACGAAGAACCTGAAGCCCCGGTCCCTGGTCACCCGGTTCCAGATGCCGAAGTAATTGTTGGGGCTGGTGTTCCCGAGGAAGTTCGAGATGGGCGCGTCGAGGTTTCCGCCCCAGAGAATCACCAGCATGTAGTCGATCAGGTTCTCGGGATCGACGTAGACGGGATAGTCGGGGTTGCGGGTGCCGTCCGGGTTCTGGCCGATCAGGCGCCGGTAGCGGGCGTCGTCGACGGAGGTTCCGACGAGCTGATAGAGCTGCTGCCAGGAGGCCATGGTGCCGTCGGTCGCCACGGTCACATAGGGCCCGGCCTCGACCTTGATGACGTCGTAGTCCTCCTTGTTCCCTCCGAAGTAGGTGGCGGCATAGCTCGCCTCCGGACGTTCACAAGTGTTGAACAGGCCGAAATACTGGCCGTTGATGTAAAGGTGGTAGTAGTCGCCGCGCTCCCCCGGCTGGCCCATGGCGAGTTGCAGGTCGCGGTTGACGACATCCCGCAGGAACGTGCCCCGGCCGTCGCCCTGGAAACTCCAGGAGTAGTTCTGGAAGGTCCGCAGATCGAACCCCTCGAACTCCTCCGCGCCCCCGGGCCCGAAAAGCGGGTACACCAGCCGCGAAGCACCGTACTCGCCCCGGAAGAAGAACCGGAACGCGTGCTTCGGATTGTCGGTGCTCCGGCTGAACCCCCCGCGGATCCGGATGCCGCCATTGACCTGGAATCCCTCCCGGCCGTCCGGGTGGATGAGCTCGAGCGACATCGGCCGCTCCCAGAGCCGCCCATCCTGGCCGGGATTGGCGTAGATTCCCTGCGTCCGGTCGAACAGGTCCGGCAGATGCATGGTGACACAGAAGGACGGCAGGGTCCGGAGGTCCTGCTGGATGGTGTCCCGGTAGCGCGGGTCGTTCACCACGTCGGGATCCATGCCATAGTCCCGGACGTTGCTGCCCCAGCTCGTGGGCCAGCCGGGCGGCGGCGCACCGGTCGGCGACTGGCGGATGATGTCGGCGGTGAACAGGTACGAATGGGTGTCGACCGCGGAGGGAAGCAGCCCGGCCTTGAACCCCGCCGCCCGCACCACGGTGGTCCCGGCGATGCGCAGCGACCCGCTGAAAACCATCCCGTTGGTCGCCGACGGCGGCGTCCCGTTGGTGGTGTACCGGATCTCCGCCCCGGGCGTCGCACAGGTGATCACCAGATCGAACGGGGCGGAATGAAACCCGCGGTCCACGCTGAACCGGGTCTCCGCCACCCGCCCCGCGATCCCCGCCCCGTTGGCCGCACCCGGGGTCGGGGTCTGGAAGAACGCCAACTGCCCGGTCGCATCAAAGCCGAACGACACGTCCGATTGCTGCGGCGGAAAGGCCGGGGTGAACTCCGTCGCCACCACCTCCCCGTCCGGCTCCACCAGCGCGAGGTACTCGCCGTCGTTGCTCAGCCGGAAATTCGTGTGGAGGTTCGCCCCGGGCACGCGCCGGTCCTTGCCCGACGCAAACACCACGAGATAGCCGTTGGCCGGAATCTCCACCGCCGGAAACCGCCACTTCCCCAGCAGCCCGGGGTCGTCGGTCAACGACCATCCCTCGAGCGCCACCGCGCCGGCCGTCAGGTTCCGGATCTCGATCCAATCCTCGAAGTCCCCGTTCTCGTCCGCACGAATCCGCGAATTCGAGGCGAGGAACTCGGAGATCGCCAGGCTTGAAGCCGCGCGAGCCGGCGTGGCGAGCGTCGTCATCAGGACCGCCATGACGGCCCACCAGAGTGTCCTTTCCAAACGCATGTGCGCGGACCGTAACACACCCGCCACCCTGCCGCACGCCCAGGATGCCGCTTCGCAAACTCTGTGTTCAGCGGCCTTCACGACACGCCGATAACCCGGGAAAGCGGATCCGCCCGGGGCGACCCGTTTCGACCAGTGATTTCCCTTGAACACACCCCATCGCCCGGACACGCTTTCCGGCGGCGATCGGGCAAGGACCTGTCACCAAGCCACTTATGAATATTCAGTCCGAAATCGAGTGGTTCATTGTCGACGATCTTCTCGCGGGTGCGCGCCCCAGCCTCGACCCCGATGAAGCGCTCTTCAATACCGGCACCCTGGATTCCCTGGGAACGCTTCGCCTGATTTCCATCCTCGAGGAACGCTACGGGATCGCGGTCCAGGATGGTGATGTCGGCGACGACAATTTCGGGAACCTGTCCAAGCTGGCGGCCTTCGTGGAACGCAAGAAGTCGGGTGGTGCCTGAGCCAGGCCCTGGCGCACGACCACGTCGCCGCAGCCCCGCAAGCCGTTTCCTGCTTCATGAGCGTCGACACCGACCCACGGGGAGGCCGAAGGTCTCCGCTCCTGTCGTCCTTCCTCCTCGGGCTGTACGGCACCTTTCGGAGCGAGGGCCGCCGGGCCTCGCTGCGAAGCATCGCCCTTCGATTCGAGGGCGGCCCGATCTACTCGCTCACCGTTCGCGACATGCTCCGAAAACACCACGGCGTGTCCGCCGGGGTGTACTCCATCGGCCCGTGCGAGGCGCCCCCCCAGCGCTTCCGCCCGGGAACCACCATCGGCCGCTACTGCTCCCTCTACTGGACCGCCCGGGCCCTGCCCCGCGACACCCCGCCGGACCACGGCTTCTCCCACGGCCTCTTCCCACCGCGCGCCCTGGGTGAGGGCCGGTCCCCGGCAATCCCCACCACCCCGCTCTCCATCGGCAGCGACGTCTTCATGGGCCATAACGTCATCATCATGCCCACCGTCGATTCCATCGCCGACGGCGTCTTCATCGGGGCCGGCTCCGTGGTCCATGCCAACCTGCCACCCTTCGCGGTCGTGACCGGCAACCCCGCCAGGGTCGTCCGCTACCGCTTCTCCGAGCCCAAGATCAAGGAACTGCTCGAGGCGAAATGGTGGGAGAAGACCACGAACGAACTCTCCGGCGACCTCGAGAGCTTCATCAAACCGTTCGAAGGCGACACCGTCCGCTGACCCATGCACCCAGGCGAGGCCGCGGATCTGTCCCCATCCCCGCACCCGTTCCCATGAGCACGCCCAGCGCCGACCCCGAGATCCGGGAATGCCTGTTCTGCGCGCGGTTCATCCACCGGATCTACGCGCGCGTCGGGCGCGAGAATCTCCGGGCACCCCTCCGCCGCTTCGTCCTCCGCCGCGAAGGCGGCCCCGCGGTCTCGCCCACCATCCGCCGCATCTTCCGCGACTACCACGAGGTCGACGTCGGCTTCTACACCGCCGGACCGTGCGCCTCCAAACCCCAGGTCTTCCACGCCGGCACCACCATCGGCCGCTACACCCTCGTCGCCGACACCGTCCGCACCTTCACGCGGAACCACCCGATGAACACCAAGTCCACCCACGGGCTCTTCTACAACCCCGCCCTGGGACTGGTGGACCTGCCCCCGCTGAAGTTCGGCTCCCTCAACATCGGCCACGGCGTCACCCTCGGGCACAACGTCATCATCCTCCCGCCCACCTCCCAGATCGGCACCGGCGCCATCATCGCCCCGGGAACCGTGGTCTACGCGAACGTTCCCCCCTACGCCCTCGTCTCCGGCTTCCCCTCCCGCGTCACCGGCTATCGCTACGACAAACAGGCTATCGCCGACCTGCTCGAATCGAAGTGGTGGGAGAAGTCCCCGGCCGAACTGGCCGCGAACGCGGACGCCTTCCGCAGTATCTGGGACCGGCCCCCGGCACCACCCTCGCCCCAGGCATCCCCCTCTTCACCCGGGCCGACGCCCACGCCGTCCAACCGCCCCTGACCCGCGTCAGTTCAGCGTCACCCCTCGCCGCAGGTAGGTCGGCTGGTCCAGGTTGTGGCCCCGGCGAATCGTCGGTTCACACTTCTCGAACCGACCCTTGGCGATGATCTCGAACGGCAACTGCGCCTGCTGCGGCTTCCGCCGCCCCGCCTTGCCCCGCCCCACGCCCTGGGCCAGCAACTGATCCGTGAGCTCCGGAGACAACTCCGGGGGCGGCGCAGCGAGATGCCGGGCCGTGCGCGCCGGACCCTCATCGATCCCCACGGACTCGCCAGGACCGGCAGCCAGACCCGCAGCCGCCAGCGGTCGGGGTGTCGCCACCGGCGCCGACATCGGCATCGGTCCCGGCATCGCCGCCGACATCACCGCCGCCGTCGCCGCGGGTGCATCGTGCAGGATCAACTGACGCGACGACACCACCACCGTCACCGTCAGCCGATCCCCGGCGTTCTCGTCGATCGAAGCCCCCACCACCACCCGCGCCCCGTCCGACCTGCGGTTGAGCTCGTCCATGATCCTCCGGGTCTCCGCCATGCCCAGGTTCGGCCCCGCCGCAAACGACACGAGCAACGATTCCGCCCGCCGGAGCGTGTCCCCGCGCGCGATCAACGGGTGGGCCAGAAGCCGCCGAAGCGCCTCCTCCGCCCGGCCGGCACCCTCGACCTCCACCCGCGCAAAGGCGCTCTCCAGATTCGGACCGCGCAGGACGGCGCAGATGTCCGAGAAACTCACGCTCAACAACCCCGGCCGGGTCAGCAGATCCCAAATGCAGGTGACGGCGTCCCGGATATGCCCGCTGCTCGCATGAAAGGCCTCCAGCAACGTCGTGCGATCGTCCGTCAGCAACAGCATCTTCTCGTTCGGAAGACAGAGCACGCCGTCGGCGACCGTCTTCAACCGCAACAGCCCGACGTTGGCCTGCTGCTGCCGGCGGGTTCCCTCGCACTCGAACGGCGCGGTCACAAATCCGAAAACCGACGCCCCCGCCTCGCGCGCCATCCGCGCCACCACCGGCGCAATCCCCGTCCCGCTTCCACCCCCCAACCCGGCCAGGACGAAGACGAGCGGATACCCCTGGCACAATGCCCTCAACGCCGGCAGATCCTCCTCCGCGGCCGTCCGCGCCAACTCGGGATCACCACCCGCGCCAAACCCCCGCGTCAGCCGCGCCCCGACGAACAGGCGCTCCGGACAATCCGACTCCCGCACGGCGGCGGCATCCGCGTCCACGACGGCGAAATCCAATCCGACCGGCCCGCTTTCGCGCAGCACCCGGGCCATTTCGCCACCGGCGCGGCCGACGGCCACCACGAGGGCGGGCTGGCGCTCCCGCAGGGCGTGCGGGACGGGCTCCGCGCGGGTCGACGTGTGCGTCGAGTCGGCTCCTTGCACAGCGGTCGCGGATGCGGCCGTGGCGGAAGCGGTCGGTGTCGATGAGGGGTTCATGGTCGATGCCTCCTTGGGTCGGTTCAGAACAGGTTCAGAAACATCCGGATCGGCGCCCAGGACACGAGGCGCTTGAGACCGCCGCCGCGCGTCTCCTTCCGGTTCTGCTGGCTGGCGCCGAACTTCACCAGGCCGATCGCCGTGGAGAACTCGGGCTGGTCGAGGGCCGAGGCGAGGCCGTTGATCCCCCGGGCGTTGCCCGGGAACGCGGGAAGTTCAAAGACCCGTTCGGCAAGCTCCAGCACCCGCGGAATCCGCGATCCGCCGCCGCAGATGAACACCCCGGCCCGCAGGTGGTTCAGCCATCCCGCATCCTCGATCTCCTCCCGGATGATCTCGAAGGTCTCCTGCAGCCGCAGCGACATCACGCACCGCAGGTTCTCCACGTTGATGGCCCGCTCGGGCAGCCCGAAGTCGTTCGGCGGGGTCACCATTCGTCCGCGGGCGGCGTTGTCGAAGATGGCGTCGCCGTGCTCGAGCTTCAGCTTCTCGGCCCGTCCCTGCGGCACCTTCAACCCGAGGGCGATGTCCTGCGACACGTGGTCCCCGCCCACCGCGAGCACCCCCGTGTGCTTCACCACCCCGCGCGAGTAGACGACGTATTCGGTGACGCCCGCTCCCATGTCGATGACCAGGGAGCCGAGTTCCTTCTGTTCGGCGGTGAGGACGGCGAGGGAACTGGCCAGGCCGTTGAAGACGACGTCCTCCACTTCAAGGTGCATGCCCTTCACCAGCCGGATGGCGTTCTGGAACCGGTTGGTGCGGCCGTGCACCACATGCATCTCCACCTCGAGCCGCGATCCGAGCATGCCGACCGGATCCCGGATCTCGTCCTGATCCTCCACGCTGAAATGCTGTCTGACGGCATGCACCACGTAGTGGTCCGACGGGATGTTGATCGCCTTGGCGTTGCGGATCACATCGTTGACGTCGTCCTGGGTGATCTCGCGGTCGCGGGACACGATGGGCTGCACGCCACGGTTGTTGAAACCGACGACGTGCCCGCCGGAGACACCCAGGTAGACCGACCGGATCTCGACGTCGGCGGAGTGCTCGGCCTCGGCCAGCGCCTGGCGGACGTCCTCCTCGACGAGCTGGGCCTCCACGATCTCGCCCTTTCGCACGCCACGGGACGGGCTCTGGCCGATGCCGATGATGGTGAGTCCGCCCTCGGGGTTCACCTCGCCGACCATGGCGCACACCTTGGCGGTGCCGATCTCGAGGCCGACCACCACCGGCCGGCGTTCGAGGAAACGGAAATCAAACATGGGGGGTCCTCCGATTCCTTTGGGGTTTGGCGGGACGGGAAGGCGAGGCCGGCGGTGACGAGCCCGGCGCAATGGTCGACGACACATCCCTGAGCTTCGCGGGCAGGTTGTTCGTGAGCGAGAGGTCCAGCCACTCGATCGCCTGGGTCCGGCTCACGGTGTAGTCGTGGATGCTGCGCCAGAGCCGCATCTGACGCTCGAAGTCCGTCAGCCCGAAGGTCACACGCGCACCCTGTTTCAGGGCCCCCACCAGGGTGTCCTGCCCCGACACGTCGATCTCCTCGACATCCACAACCGAGTACATCGACGACGCCTCGTAGGCCCGGACCAGTTCGAGCGCCGCCCGCACCCGCGGCTTGGTGATCCGCTGCCCCGGCACCACCTCCACGCGATCCAGCCCCGTCAATCGCGTGAGATGCCCGAAGTCCGAGAGTTCCCCCGCCTTCATCCACTGCGGCAGCAGCGGCGGCAGCACCACGCCATCGGCGTCGAGGTAGTTCGTCTCGGGCCAGAGAACGCCATCGGACGGATTCAGGCGCCACACCACCACCTGAACGAGCGGTTCCCGCTCCCACACCCCCAGGCGAAGGCAGTCCGGCCGCAGCGCCTCCACCTCCGCGCGCTGCACCCACGGGATCATCTCGAGATCCTGCCGAACCCGGTCCAGGTCGATCGAGAGCAGGTTCTGTCCGTGCTCGACGCCGGACCAGCGGCGGATCTGGTCGGGCAGCAGCCGGCCATGGTGGCGAAGCTCGATCCGCCGGATCGCGTAGGCCTCGTTCCCGTACACGAACTTGTGCAGGGCCCACTGGTACGCCTCCCAGATCACCAGCACCCCCAGCGTCGTGCCGCCCACGGCGCCGACCAGGCCGGTGATCGCGCGGAGCCGCGCACGCCGCGCATCGCGGGAGCGCATCCGGACCTCCAACACGCTCTCACGGTCGTTGCGCCGGTTCTTCGTCTTCTTCCTGAACCACATGGTGCGTCATCCCCCCGTCGTTCGGCGGCGCATCGCCAGGTCCACCATTCGTGAGCAAAGCTCCGGAAACGGAATGCCCGCCGCCGCCGCCGCCTTGGGCAGCAGGCTGGTCTCCGTCATCCCGGGAAGGGTGTTCACCTCCAACACAAACGGCTTCCCCCCCTCCCCCACCATCACATCCACACGCGCATAATCCCGCCCGCCGACCGCCTCGAACGCGGCGAGACCCGCCGCCTGCAGTCGCGCCGTGACCTCGTCGTCGAAGGGCGCCGGGCAGAGATACTCGGTCTCCCCGGTCGTGTACTTGCTCCGGTAATCGTAAGCCCCGCTCCGGGGACGCACCTCCACCACCGGCAACGCCCGGCCGTCCAAAACCCCCACCGTCACCTCCCGGCCCAGGATCCGCGGCTCAACCAGCGCCTCGGTGTCGTGCCGCAGACATTCCACCAGCGCGTCGGCCCATCCGCCCCGTTCATCCACGAACCGCAACCCAACGCTCGAACCCTGCCGCACCGGCTTCACCACCAGCGGTGGTTCCCATCCCTCAGGCCACGGCGCACCCGCCCCGCCGATCACCACGTGCGGCGCCGTCGGAACCCCCGCCGCCACCAACCGTTCCTTGGTCAGCACCTTGTCGAACGCCAGCCGGCTCGCCTCCACCCCGCAGCCGGTATAGGCCACCCCAAACCCCTCCAACTCCTCCTGCACCGTCCCGTCCTCCCCGTACGTGCCATGCAACGCCACAAACACCGCGTCCGTCCCCGCCGGCAACGACCAGCGCCCCACCGGGTCCACCTCGTCCACCCGCCACCCCAGCGACCTCAATGCCCGGGCCACCGCGGCCCCCGACCGAAGCGAAACCTCCCGCTCGGCGGATGGCCCGCCCAACAACACACAAACCTTCGGCGTCGCTTTCATTCTCCCAGAATCTCCACCTCGGTCTCCAACTCCACGCCACGCACCTCGCGCGCACGGCGACGGATCCGTTCGATCAACTCCAGCACGTCCGCCGCCGTCGCCCCGCCGTCGTTCACCACGAAGTTCCCATGCTCGTCCGAAACCCGCGCGCCGCCGACGCGCGTGCCCTTGAGTCCAAGTTCGTCGATCAGCCTCCCCGCCGGGATCGCCGCGGGATTCTTGAAGATGCAGCCCGCGCTGGGCGCCGCCGGCTGCGAGGCCCAGCGCCGCGCGTTCAAGGCGCTCAGGGTCGCCTCCACCTCCGCAGGGCTCGAGGCCTCACCCCGGAACTCCGCCGCGAGGGCGATATGATCCACAAACAGATCGCAACGCCGGTAACGCGCCGGAACCTCCCGGGCGCACCGCTCGACCACCACGCCGTCCGGCTTCATGTACCTCACGGCCTCCAGCACCTCGAAGGTGCTGGCGTTCCACGCGCCGGCGTTCATCCGCAACGCCCCACCCACGCTCCCCGGAATCCCGGCCAGGAACTCCAGCCCCGCCAACCCCCGCCGCCGCGCCTCGTTCGACACGTCCTTCAGTCGCGCCCCGGCCCCGCACCACAACCGCCGGTCCCGCACCTCGATCCGCGAAAACACCGGGTGCCCCAGACAGATCACCACCCCGCGAACCCCGCCGTCGCGCACCAACAGGTTCGAACCGCGCCCCACCACCCTCCACGGCACCCCGAAACGCCCCGCCTCCCCCAGCACCGCCGCCAGGTCCTCCTCGCTGTGCGGCTCCACATACAGGTCCGCCGGCCCACCCACCCGCAACGTCGTCCGACGCGCCATGGGCTCGTCCCGACGCAGCACCGCCCCCGCGGATAGACGCCCCGTGAGCGCCTCCGCCAGCGGCGCCACCCCCGGCAGCGCGCGCCCCGGTGCCGCGTTCGTTCCGGATTCCAGCATCGTCGTCATGCCACCCCCGCCCCCTGTTCCCGGATCCGCCCGGCTGCGGTTGTCGCCCGCCCGTTCCGCATCGCCATCACCTCGGCCAGCACCCGCTGCGCCAACACCTCATCCGCGTCCGGCCGGTCCCAGGCCGCCAACCCCGCCCTCAGCCGCCTCCTCACCCCGTCGTCCGTGAGCAGCGCCACCACCGCCCCGGCCACCGCCTCGGGTTCCGCCTGGGATTGCGGCATCCACAGCGCCGCGCCCGACTTCTCCAGCGCACGGGCGTTGGCGGTCTGATGATCATCCGCGGCGAAGGGATACGGGAGAAGCAGCGCGGGTACGCCCACCGCGGCCAGTTCGGCCGCGGACGAAGCCCCAGCCCGCGCCACCGCGGCGTCCGCCGCACCCAGCGCGAGTTCCATCTCCGTCAGGAACGGCCGCACCACCGCCGGAATCCTGCGCTCCCGATACCCCGCCTTCACCCGCGCCTCATCCGCGTGACCGGTCAAATGCAGGATCTGCACCCCGGAAACGCCGGCCGCGATGCGCGGGGCGGCACCCAGAAGGGCGTCGTTCACCCCCCGCGCGCCCTGGCTGCCTCCCATCACCAACAACACCGGCCGGTCGGCCTTCAGACCCAGCACCATCCGGCACGCCGCCGGATCCACACCCCGAAACCCGGCCCGCACCGGCATGCCGATCACCTCGACGTCCGGGGTGCGCAACCGGGAGGTCGCCTCGGGGAAATACACGAAGGCCCGCCGGGCGAAGCGCGAGAGCCAGCGGTTCGCCCGCCCGGGAACCGCGTTCGCCTCGTGAAGCACCACCCCGCCGCCCGCACGATGCACCGCCCACGCCGGCGGAACACTGGTGAACCCCCCCATCGAAAGCAGGATGTCAGGCCGGTCCGCCGCGAAGGCGCGCCTCGCCACCCGGTACGAACGCACACACGCAATCCCGAACCTCAGCCACCGCCGCCCGGACAGGCCCACCGCCGGAATGGTCAGCAGCTCGAAACGCCCATCCCCGCGGATCGCCTGCTGATCCACGTCCTTCGGCGACACCACCAGCGTGATCCGCGCCCCGGCCTCCCAAAGCCGGTCGGCCACCGCCAGCCCCGGGTACAGATGCCCGCCGGTCCCGCCGCAGGCGATCGCGACATGGACGGGCGCGCCGGCATCCTTTTCCTGGTGGCCTTCGCGGTTCATGCGTTGCCCAGCGCCGGAGTCTCCCGGTCGGTTCCCTCCGGAAGGTTCTCGTCCGCTTCCTCCGCCGCCGACCGGACGGCGATGTTGATGAGAAGCCCGACCATGGTGAGCATCACCACCAGGCAGGACCCGCCGTAACTGACGAACGGCAGCGCGAGGCCCTTGTTCGGCACCGAATCGGTGGTCACCGCGATGTTGATCAGGGCCTGGAACCCCACGAGAAGCGCGATTCCCAAGGCGATCATGGCCCCGTAACCGTCCGGCGCACGCCGGGCGATGCGCAGCGCCGCCAGGGAAAAAGCGAGATACGCCATCACCAGCGGCAGCGCCACCCGCAACCCTAGTTCCTCCCCGATCACCGAGAAGATGAAATCGGTGATCTGCTCGGGAACGAACCCGGACTTGTGGATCCCGTTGCCCAACCCCCGCCCCACCAACCCGCCCGAACCGATCGCGATCTTGGACTGCGTGGACTGCATGGCGATCGTGTCCGCGTACTTCTCGGGATCGAGAAAGGCCTCCACGCGGCGCCAGCGCACCGGATCCGTGGCCAGGTACGCAGCCAGGGCCGCACCCCCCAGCAACCCGACCGGCACGAGGTGGCGCAGGCGCGTCCCCGCCGCGAACAGCATCGAGACGGTCAGCAACGCCAGCAACGCCGTGGTTCCCAGGTCCTTGCCCAACAACACCAGGGCCAGAACCGTGCCGGTCATCACCCCCGGAATCACCAACCCCACCACCATGCGATCCATCCGTCGCCGGTTCGCATGCGTGTACGCCGCCAACGCCAGGATCAGCGCCACCTTCGCCAACTCCGACGGCTGGAACGAAACCGGGCCGATCTTCAACCAGCGCCAGGCCCCGTTGACCTCACGACTGATGCCCGGGGTGCGCGCCAGGATCAGGAACACTACCGTCGCCGCCAGCAGCACGTACGCCCACGTCCGGGTCCGCCGATAGTCAACCGACGCCGCCACCACGCACGCCGCCACCCCGATCACCAGCCACTGACACTGCTGGTAAAAGAAATAGAGCCCCTTCGGATGATGCATGCCGATGCTGTGCTGCATCGTCAGCCCCACCGCGAGCAGGAGCCCGGTGACAATCGTGATGGTTCCGACCGCCAGTCGCATGGAAATCGGACGCGCCGCGTCCAGGGGTCGCTAGGGATTCGTTCCGCCACTGCCCGGCTTCGCCGGAATGTTCAAACGCTGCTTCGGCATGATCCGGTCGCTCCGCAGACGGTTCGCGTCGCGCAACGCCTTGACCGTCACCCCGAACTTCCTCGCGATCAGGGTGAGATTGTCCCCCTGCCGCACAATGTAGACGTCGCCGTCCACCGTCCCCGGCGCAGCACCCGTCGATCCCGCCGCGGAAGCGCTCGATCCGGTCGCCGGCGCCGGAGGCGGAATCATCAACCGATCCCCGATGCGCAGATTCCGCGGCTTCACCGTGGGATTCGCACGAATGATGGCCTCGGTGGTCACCCCGTACGTCTTGGCCAGATCGCCGATGATGTCCCCGGACTTGATCACGTGCTCGGTCATGCCCGCCGAGGAAACCAACGGCTCCGAAGGAGTCGACGCCACCGGAAGCGATCCCCCCAGCGACCCGCCGAACGAACTGCCCGGCACGCCGGGTGTCCTCGAACCCGATCCCAGAGCGTCGCCGGAGGTCGAACCCAGCCCCGTCCCACCGGTGGATCCCAGACCCGTCCCCGTCCCGGCCAGACCACCGCCACCCGCGGACGTCCCGGAAACCGCGTCCACCGGCGGGATCAGCGAACCCCCGCCGGAGGTCGCGAGCCCGCCCGACGCCGTCCCGGACCCCGTCGGATAGGTGGTCGAGGTCACCGGATCGGTCACCGGACTTGCGAACAGGTTCGTATCGGTCAGCGACGGCAGCGAACCGGCCGAGGAGGACCCCGCCGGGCTCCCGGGTTTCTTGTCGCACCCCTGCATGAGCAGGCCGCCGATGAAGACGACGTGAAGGGCCAGGATGGTCAGCACCGTGACCCGCATGCGGGACTTCGGTGACGAGGCGCCGTCGAGGGCGCTCTGCGGTTGAAGCGGATTGGGTGTGCTCATGATCGGTGACTTTCTCGGGATTCTGTGGAAGGAGCGCGCGCGCCGGGTGTCGGGGATGTTGAAGGTTGCCGGGACTCCGTGACGGCGGGCTGGGATCCGGTTGGGGCCGCGGCGGAACCGTGGGCAGCCGATCCGCCTCCGCGGGCGCCGGCACGGGGATAATCCCATGAGGGCATGCGACCGCCCTCGGACCCGCCCGCCACTCGAAGTCGGGCCCGGAACACCTCTCGGAACGCGTCGGTCCCGGTTTCTGACTCGGAAGAAATCCCACGGCTCGGGCACCCGGGCGAAAAGAGGACGACGTCTCCCGGCGACGCCTGCTCCACCGCGCGGTTGGCGGCATCTAACAACGAGGCCACAGGGGTGCAAGGCGTAAATAGCTGCCAGGCGGCGCGCATCGGGGCCGCAGCCCCGCCCAGCAGGAACACACGCCTCACCCGCGATGAAAGCACCGGACCCAGGTCATACACCGCCCGCCCGACCCGGTCGCCACCGGCGATCAGCCAGACAAACGGGTGTTCGGGCCGTGTCGCGGCCAGCGAGACCAGCGCCCGATCCAACGCCTCCAGGTGTCCAGCCCCGCCGTCGTGCACAAACCGGACACCCCCCGCCTCGCCGAGATACTCGAACCGACCCGGCAGCCCCCGGTACCCCTCCAGCGCCGAGGTCATGTCCTCCAACCCCAGACGCAGCACCCGCCCGACCGCCAGCGCGGCCAACGCGTCCTCAGCCAGGTGCGGCCCCCGCAACCCCCCCCGCGCCATGTCCCACAACGGCCCAGACCACCCCTCGATACGGCTCACCAGCAGGCCCCTGTCGAACCCCAGGTCCGCCACACGGCTCTCCGAACTGAAGGTGATCCCCTTCCCGTTCAAGGCCACGCCCGCCGCCTCCATCCGCGCCATCGCCCGCGATTCCACCACCGCCCAGTCGAAGGGCTGCTGCGTCGCGAACAATCGCGCGAACCGCCGCATCCCCGCCTCGCCCGCCTCCGCTTCGTCGCGCTCCGGCGCGTTCAACAACACCCCCACCACCGGACGGAAATAGACCAGATGCTCCAATTCATCGGGGGCCACCGCGTGCACCAGGAAATCCAGGTCCCTCGTCCGATCGACCAGGGCGCACGCCGGCCGATCCGGCCCCGCCGCCACCTCCACCTGCCGACCCGACGCCCGAAGCACATGCGCGATAAGATCCGCCGCGGTCCGCTTGCCGCTGGCCCCGGTCACCGCCACATGAAGGCAATAGCTCTGGCGGAACGCCAACTCCCGCTCCCCGATCACCGGCACCCCGCGATCGATCCACTCCCGCACCCCCGCGTTGGCAACGTCGCCCGCCCCGGCGCCCACCACCACGAGATCGACACCCTCGGCCTGCACCCGGCCGTCCGGCGCCTCCACCACCGCGACCCGCAGGCCGCGCAGCAGCGCCGCCGCCGCCGCGGCGCTCGCGTCGCTGCCAACCACCAGGGCCTTCTTCGCGGACAACGGGATCATCGGATGGAGGGCTTCACCGCAGCTTGATCGAACTCAACGCCACGAGGGCGCAGAGGATGGAAAGGATGTAGAACCGGAGGGTGACCTTGGACTCGTACCAGCCCTTTTTCATGAAGTGGTAGTGCAGGGGCGCCATGAGAAACACCCGCCGCCCGGTCCCATACCGCCTCCGGGTGAACTTGAACCATGAACGCTGGATCAGCACCGAGGCCGCCTCCGCGACGAACACCCCGCCGGCGATGACGATCAACAGCGGCTGGTGAACCAGCACCGCCACGATGCCCAGCCCGCCCCCCAGCGCCAGCGCCCCCGTGTCCCCCATGAACACCTCGGCGGGATGACAGTTGAACCAGAGAAACCCCAGTCCCGCCCCGATCAGCGCCGCGGTGAACACCACCAGCTCCCCCGCGCCATCCACATACGGCAGCAGCAACTGCCCCGCAAACACCCGGTTGCTCACCAGGTAGCTGAACACCAGAAGCACCGACGACACGATCACCGTGCAGCCGATGGCCAGCCCGTCCAGGCCGTCGGTGAGGTTCACCGCGTTCGAACTGCCCACGATCACCAGCACCGTCAGCAGCACCCCGACCCAAGCGGCCCCGGTGAGCACCGGCTCCTTGATGAAGGGAACCATGATCTGCTCCACCAGCGCCCGCGTGGAGTCGTTCCACCAGAGATACCCCCCGATGAACCCGGCCAGCGAGATCTGCACCGTCAGCTTCAACCGTTCGCTCGCCCCCGCCTCCCGCGCCTGATGCGCGATCTTCGCGTAGTCGTCGTAGAACCCCAGCCCCGCCAGCACCAGCACCGACAACAGGGTGAGCTGCAACTGCGTGTTCCACCTCGCCCAGAGCACCGCGGTGATGTCCAGCACCAGCACGATCAGCAACCCGCCCATCGTCGGCACCCCGCGCTTCGCGGTGGCATCCGCCGCCGCCCCGTGCCGAACCCCGGGGTCCTCGTACGCCTGCCCGAAATTCAGCCGGCGCAGCTCCCGGAAAAACCGCGGACCCAGCATCAGGGAGAGCAGCAGCGAGGTCAGCACCGCCCCGCCGCTGCGGAAGGTGACGTAGTCGAAGACACGGAGCGGCCCGACCCACACCGCCCAGGCCGTGTCCTCGCTCCACTGGCGAATCCAAACGCTGAGATAGTAGAGCATGGTTCACGCGGCGTGCTGCAACGTGGGTTGTTCCCGAAGGAGCGCCCCCAGCCGCTCCAGCCGCGCCGACCGCGAACCCTTGATCAACAGGCAGTCCCCGGGCCGCAGATACGCCCGCAGCGCCGCGGCCGCACCCTCCACCGCGTCCACCGCCACCGCCGAACCCATGCCCCCCCCCACCGCGGCGTCCACGGCCAACGCCGCGTCCCGCCCGACACCCACCAGCCAGTCCAACCCCAGCTCGGCCACCCGACGTCCCATCCTCGCATGCGCCCGCGGGCCATGCCGCCCAAGCTCCGCCATACCCCCCATCACCACCACCCGCCGCCCCGGACAGGGAAACCCCCGCAGGGTCTCCAGCGCCGCCGCCATCGAGTCCGGATTCGCGTTGTAGCAGTCCTCGATCACCTGAACCCCCTCGAACTCCCAGCGGTTCATCCGCCACTTGGCGGGCCCGCACGAAAGCAATCCGCGGCGGAGCTCGTCCCGGCCCAAACCGAACTCCGCCGCGACCGCCAACGCCAGCACTGCGTTGGAAACCTGATGCCGCCCCACGAGATTGACCCGGTACTCCCCGTTCAACTCGGGCCGCACACAACGAACCGCAAAAGTGGTCCCGTCCGCGTCCACCTCCATCCCCACCACCTGCCAGTCGCACCCCGACCCGGTCCCCGTCCGCACCACCCGCGCCCGCGTCCGAGCCACCACCGCGTCGGTCCATGGCTGGTCGCCCGGAAGCACCAGCAGCCCGTCCGGCGGCAGCAGATCCGCCACCCAACCCTCCTCCTCCACCACCCCGGCCACACTGCCGAAATGCTCGAGGTGCTCCTCGCCAATGTGGGTGAGCACCCCGATCCGCGGACACGCCAGCCGCAGCAGCGGCGCAAGCTCCCCGGGATGGTTCGTCCCCACCTCCACCACCGCCGCCACATGCCTCGACTCCAAACCCAGCAGCGTCACCGGCACCCCGATGTCGTTGTTGAAGCTGTCCCGGCTCCGAAGCGTCTCAAAACATCCACCCAGCACCCCACCCAGGATCTCCTTGGTCGTCGTCTTGCCGTTCGACCCAGCCACCGCCACCACCGGAATCCGGAACTCGCTCCGGTACCGGCCCGCCATGCGCCCCAGCGCGCGCCGCGGATCCGCCACCTCCAGCCTCGGCACCCCCTCGAAACGCCCCGCCTGCCGCCGCGCCACCACCGCCGCCACCGCCCCGCTCCGCAACGCCTCCCCCACATAGTCGTGCCCGTCGAAACGATCACCCCCCAGCGCCACGAAAAGATCCCCGGCCCGCAGATCCCGGGTGTCGGTGCAGACCCGCTTCACCACCCGCCCCCCATCCACGTCGCAGAGCTCCCCGTCGCATGCTTCGGCAAAGAATCGCAGGGGGCGGGGCTCCATGGCGGGGGATGGGCAGGCTGTGGAAATCACGGTTGACGCCCCATGACCGTCATCGCCCCGCTGCGGGCCAACGACTTTTCCTCCTCGGACCGCGGGAGGTCCGGCTGGATGCCCAGATAGTCCGCAGCCCGCTCGGCAATCCGCCGGAACGCCGGCCCGGCGACACGCCCGCCGTAGTACGCGATGCGCGGATTCGGGTCCTCCACGACCACCGCCATGCAGAGTTCCGGTGACTCGCTCGGGAAGAACCCCACGAAACTGGAAAAGTAACGGTTCTGGCTGTACGGCGCGATCTTCGCGGTGCCCGTCTTACCCGCCACCGAGTAGCGGTCCATCTTCACCAGCGATCCGGTGCCGTCCTCGACCACCTGGCGCAGGGCCTGCCGGACCTTGGCGGCGACCTCGGGACGGCAGACCGTCCGGACGACCTCCGGTGCGGGTTGGGCCAGCACCGTGCCGTCGGTCGCAACGATCCGGTCGATGATCTGCGGCCTCATCAGCCGGCCGTCGTTGCCCAGCGCGGACATCGCCATCGCCAGTTGCAGGGGTGTGATCGAGACGGTGTACCCCATCGCCACCCGCGAGAAATCGGTCATCGTCCACGCCTTCACCGGCCGCAACTGACCGCGTTCCTCCACCGGCAGCCGGATGCCCGAACGCTGGTCGAACCCGAACCGGTGCAGGTAGTCGGCGTACCGTTCGCGGCCGAGCTTCAGCGCCATCTGGAAGGTCCCGATGTTCGAGGATTCGGCAATGACCCGCTCGACCGAGGCCCAGCGCTCCTTCATGGCGTGCGAGTCGCGCAGCATCACCCGCTCGCGACCGAAGGTCTGGCGCCAGACACCCTTCTCCCCGCAGTCCAGCATGTCGCCGAGATCGAGCACGCCCTCGTTGAGGGCGGCGGTCGCAGCCACGATCTTGAACGTCGACCCGGGCTCGAAGGTGAGGGAAACCGCCCGGTTGCGGCGGAGCGGCACATCCTCCGGCCGGATCGGGGGCTTGTTCGGATCGTAGGTGGGCACGCTCGCCATGGCCAGGATGCGCCCGGTCCGCGGCTGCACCAGCACCGCGCAGGCCCCGCGGGCCTGGAACTCCTTGCGGGTTCGAACCAGTTCCTCCTCCACCATCAGCTGAAGCCGGGAATCCAGCGTCAGGTACACGTTCCGACCGTGCTGCGGCGCGATGACCACCTCACGGAACTGCCGGAGTTCACCGCCCCTCCGGGATCGCTCGGTATCGATGTACCCGTTGACCCCCTTCAACGAGTCGTTGAGAAAGGCCTCGAGGCCCTCGAGCCCGCGCCCATCGGTGTCGGTGAACCCAAGAATCGGGGCCGCCATCGTGCCATTCGGGTAAATCCGGATCTCGTCCTCCTCCGCCGCGGGATAGATGGCCCTCCTCAGCAGCTTCATCGAAAGCCCCGCCCGCTCCGGAAGCCCGAAGGTCTCGGCCTGGAGCGCAGCCTGGATGGCCTTCCACTCCTCGTCCGGCACCCTGCGCTTGAGGGCGACATACTGGTTGGTCAGCGGCCTGCCGGAGCGGTCGACCAGAATGTCGCCGCTCTCGTTGGTGCGGAATCGCGGACGCAGCGCCTCGTTCAGGAAGCCGATGTTGGTCCGCAGCAGCGGCGCCAGGACCTGCGCCATCACCCCGTAGTGGTCCCCCAGCAGCGAGGGATCGGCGCAGATCATCTTGGCCGGCAGACTCCGGGCGAGAACCTCCCCCTGGTGGTCCAGGATATCCCCCCGATGCCCCTTCAAGGGGATCATCAACGCGTGGCTTCGGTTGGCGAGAAGCCGGAACTCCGCGTGCTGCACGACCTGGAGCTGGACCAGCCGATAGCCCAGGCAGCAGAACGCCAGGAGCAGCAGGATGCCCATCCAGAAGAAGCGGGCCCTTTGTCGGCTGAGTTCCACGGTCGGTTCCTCGTCAGGCTGGGGTGATGGGATGGGACGGCGTCGGGTTCGCGACAGGGCGGCGGGTCATCGCCCGCTGAGACGCGAGGCGAGCCGGTGATCAGCGCCGCCGGAGGCCCCCACCGCCGCGTCCGGTATCTCCGGCGCCAGAACCGGTGATGTCTCCACCCGCGGCTCGGGCAGGACCACGCGCGCGTCCTCGCCCGGCATGATCAGGTTCAGTCGCAGATCGCGCAGCCGGCTGTGCAGCCCGGCCGGGGACGTCAGCATCTCGTAGTCGACCTGCAGCTTCTGGTTCACCCGCCGGGCCTGGGCAACCTCCCGGTCCAGCGTGTTGATCTCGTTGTACAGCCGATGCAGGTCCGCCTTCAGCCGGATCTGCACCAACAACGCCAGGGCGGCCGCCAGGCAGATCATGAGCGCCGACGTCACCGTCGGTGCCAGCACCCCCGCCTTCTGCTTCTTCTTCCTGGATTCCCGCGCCATATCGGACCTTCTCAGACCTTCTCCAGGACCCGGAGCTGCGCGCTTCTGGCCCTTGGGTTGACCGCGATCTCCGCCTCACCGGCCACCACCGCCCGACGCGCCACCCAGCGCAGGGTCGGCGGCCGGGGTCGCCGCAACTCCGGCACATCCACCTCACCGTCGAAATCGTAGTCCCGGGCGCGCGCAGCCCCCCACTGCTTGACCCGCCGGGCCTCGAGGGATTGGAAGGTGATCACCGCCAGGCGCCCGCCGGGCTTCAACACCCGAAAGGCAGCCTCCAAACCACGATCGAGCTGCCCAAGCTCGTCGTTCACCACCATCCGCACCGCCTGGAAAACACGCGTCGCCGGATGAATGCGCGCCCCACGCCGGGGAACCGCACGCTCCACCAACCGGGCCAGATCCAGCGTGGTCCGCAAGGGCCGAGCCCGCCGCTCCTCCTCGATCAGCCGCGCCAACCGCATCGCCTTCGGCTCCTCACCGTACTCGGCGAAGACGCGCGCGAGCTCCTCCACCGGCGTCGTGTTCACCACGTCCGCCGCCGTCAGGGCCTGGTCCCGGTCCATGCGCATGTCCAGCGGTCCTTCCTGCTGAAAACTGAACCCACGCTCCGCGTGGTCCAGCTGGGGCGAACTCACCCCCAGGTCCAACAACACGCCGTCAGCCCCGCCTTCAGGCACCCATTCGGCCATCCGGTCGAAGCCGCCCTTCCGCAATTCAAACCGTCCGGTGAAAGCTTCCAGCCGCTCCGCCGCCACCTTCAGCGCGGCTCCATCGCGATCGATTCCCCACAACCAACCCGCGTCCCCAATCGCCCTCAGGATCCCGGCCGCGTGCCCAGCCCCACCGATGGTGCCGTCCACGTACCTCCCCCCGGGCCGCAGATTCAGCGCCGCCAACGCCTCGGTCATAAGGACCGGGTTGTGCATGAAGGAGTTCACGCTTCCCTTTCACGACGCACCGGTTCGACCACCCCACCGACCCAGCCGCCGGGCCACCGGCGACCACCACAGCGCCAACAAACGCGCCCGACACGACGCGCTCAATGGCTTGGGACGCTCCGATTTCCGAACCACCACCTCGACGTCCGAGGTCATCAGGTCGTTCTTCGCCACGGTCACAGACCGCAAGGCGAACTCCCCCTGCACCGGCCGCGCACTCCGCCGCCGGTTGCCCGATCGCATCACCACGAGAATCAACTGCTCGAGCCACCCCGGCAGACGCCATCCCACCCGCCCCCCACGCGGCGACCGCACCCGGCCTCCGCCCCCCACGGACCGACCCACCGCGCCCGGACGTCCCGATCCCAGCCCCGCTGCCGACCCCACCGCCGCGCCATCCGCACCACGCGGCGATGCCCCGCCAACACCCTCCCCATCCGCGCACCCGCCCCCGCGAGTCCCGTGAAGGCTCACGCCCCCCTCGCCCCCAGGCTCCCGCCCCCCCCGCGAGAAGTCCGGCAGCAACCCCGGCTGCGCCGGCTGAAAACGCCCGGCACGCTCCGCAGACGATCGAAAGGCACGCCCCAAGGGTAGCAGGCTTCGCAGACTCATTGGCGCCTCGCATCAAATCAAACCGAACGCCTCGGCCGCGCGTTCGTCATCCCCGGTTTCCATCTGGGCATACCGCTCCGGATTCCAGATCTCGAAACAGTCGATCATGCCCGCCAAAACCGCTCGATCCGTGATGTCCACCGCCCTCATCGCGTCGTCCGGCAGACAAATCCGCCCCGCACTGTCGGTCTCCACCTCCGCCGAACGCGTCGCCAGCAGACGTCGCAGCGTGTCCGCCCGCTCGTCGGAAAACCGCATCGCTCCAAGGCCTTCCACGAGTTTCATGAACTTCTGCTGAGGCATGGCCACCAGACACGCCGGACGCCAAACCCGCTTCGGCACCGGCACCAGGAAATAACGCACCCCGGACTGCCCGCGCCGCCACGAACTCGGCACCTGAACACGGCGCTTCTCATCGACCTTGTTGTCGAAGCGCGAAACGAAGAGAGGGCTCCCATCGCTGTTGTTCTGGTTTTCGGGGGCCGACATCGGGCCGTGATTAGTGGGCTACGATCACACATCCGCCCCACAGCGCCACACCGTGACACACTTTGCCCCACCATTACAACAGTTAAAGCGCCGACTTCCGAACAACTTGTTCGCCGGCCGGCGCGCCGTTGTGAACAACATGTGAATTACATGGTTTCCTTAGTTTTTCCTCAAGTTTTTTCGTTTTTCGCCCTTCGCACCCCTCAACTTCATCGGTATAGAAGACCGCCGTGCGGACGACGGATTTCGATTATTCACTGCCCCCGGAGCGCATCGCCCAACACCCCCCGGCCACCCGCTCCGGCTCCCGTCTCATGAAGGTCTGCCGAACCTCCCAAACCTTCCAGCCGGGCTCCTTCCTCGACCTCCCCAACCTCCTCCACCCCGGCGATGTCCTGGTCCTCAACAACTCCAAAGTCATCCCCGCCCGCCTCTTCGGCTCCAAGGTCCCCAGCGGCGGCACCATCGAAATCCTCCTCACCGACCCCGCTCCCGCCCCCGAGGGCGGTTGGTGGGTCATGCTGCGCCCCGGCAAGCGCGTCCGGCCCGGCTCACAGCTCCGCTTCGGCCCGCCCCAGGGCCCCGAACTGCCCGCGGAACTGGTCGAAAAGCGCCCCGACGGCCTCTGCCGCCTCATCTTCCCCCCGGACGCCGATGTCCTGGCCTTCGCGGAAGCCCACGGAACCGTGCCCCTACCCCCCTACATCCAGCGTCCCGAGCCGATCCCGCAGGACCGTGAACGTTATCAGACGGTCTATGCCTCCCGCCCCGGCTCCGCGGCCGCCCCCACCGCCGGCCTTCACTTCTCCCACGAAGTCCTCACCCGCCTGCGCGCCAACGGGATCCATACCGCCGAACTGACCCTCCACGTCGGCCTCGGCACCTTCAGCCCGGTCAAGGTCGACCATGTCCGCGATCACGAGATGCACACCGAGCGTTACGACCTGCCCATCGCCACCGTGGAGGCTATCCAGGAAGCCCGCCGCCGCGGCGGCCGTGTCGTGGCCATCGGCACCACCTCCCTCCGTGTCCTCGAAAGCGTCGCCCGCCAACACCAGGGCCGCCTCGTCCCCGGCCCCGGAAACACCCGCCTCTTCCTCCATCCCCCTGCCGACTTCCTCTGCGTCGACGCCCTGCTCACCAACTTCCACCTTCCCAAATCCACCCTCCTGATGCTGGTCTCGGCGTTCGCGGCCCCGGGTCGGACCACCGGCCGCGACCTGATCCTGGCCGCCTACCGCGCCGCAATCGATCTGGAGTTCCGGTTCTTCAGTTACGGCGACGCCATGTGGATCGCCTGAAGCGGTGCTCCGCGTTGCCCGCCCCACCCCCACCGCCCCCATGAAAGACCACCCCGGGGAATCACGGCCGTTCGTCCTCCTGAACATGGCGATGAGCGCGGATGGCAAGATCGCGACGGCCAACCGCCTGGTGACCTCCTTCGGCAGCCCCCGCGACCACGCGCACCTGCTGGAGCTCCGATCGACCGCGGACGCGGTCATGTGCGGCGCCGGAACCGCCGACAGTCCGGACGTCACCCTGGGCGAGGGCGGACCGCGCCATCGACGTCGGCGCCTCCGCCGGGGTCTGGCCGAGTTCAACCTCCGGGTGGTGGTGAGCGGTCGCGCCACCCTCCCACCCGACGCCGGCGTGTTCCACGAATCGGGCGGCCCGGTGGTGGTCCTGGTCTGCGAGGACGCCCCGGCCGCGCGACGGCGCCGACTCCAGGCCGCCGGGGCGGAGGTCGCGGTGTTCGGCAAGGCCCGGGTGGATCTGCCCCGGGCGTTGGCGTGGCTGAAACAGACCCGCAACGTGAGCCGCCTGGTGTGCGAGGGGGGCGGCGACCTGAACGATGCCATGTTCCGCTCGGGATTGATCGATGAGATCCACCTGACGCTCTGCCCGCTGGTGTTCGGGGGCCGGAAGGCCCCGACCATCGCCGAAGGCCTGGGATTCGCCCGCCTGCCCGATGCCCCGCGGTTCGAGTGGGTGCGGTTGCGGCGCGTGGGAACCGAGCTGTTCGCCACGCTCCGAGCGGTTCCACCCGGTTCGCCTCCCAGCCTTCCCCGACCAACCCCCTCCCAGGCGCGCTGAAGGCCACCACCAGCCTCCACCCACCCCCCCGCCTCCCGCTCCGATCCGCCCGCTCGCCTTCCAGCCGCGGATTCGTGCAGGGTCATCCCAGGTGATCGTCGAACTGCTCAACACCGGGTCGGAACTGCTGCTCGGCCGCGTCCTGAACACCCACCAGCAGTGGCTCGGACGCCGACTGGCCGACCTCGGCTGGCCCTGCACCCGCCAAACCTCGGTGCCGGACACCGGACCCGCGATCCGCGATGCCGTCCTGGAATGTCTGCGACGCGCGGACTGGGTCATCACCACCGGCGGGCTTGGGCCGACCTCGGACGACATCACCCGGGATCTGATCGCCGGACTGCTCGACCGTCCGCTGGTGCTCCACCCGCCCACGCTCGAGACCATCCGGGGCTACTTCACCGCCCGCCGCCGCCCGATGCCCTCCAGCGTGGAGGTCCAGGCGCGGGTGCCCGAGGGCGCCCTGGTGCTGCCCAACCGAAACGGCACGGCTCCCGGCCTCGCCCTGCGCGTCGAGCCCGGGCGTTTCCGGCCCGGAGGCTCCTGGCTGGTCATGCTTCCCGGACCACCGCGGGAACTGAAGCCGATGTTCGACGAACTGGTGGTTCCCCTGATGCGACAACAGGCGCCCGACGGCATCCCCCACGTCTGCCTCACCCTCCGCACCTGCGGCCTCGGTGAATCGTGGGTCGAGGAACGCCTGACCCCGATCCTTCCACCGCTCCTGGCCCGCGGCCTCACCGTCGGTTACTGCGCCCGAACCGGGGAGGTGGACGTCCGCCTCGTCGCCACCGGCCCCGAAGCCCAGGCGGTCGTTCGCGATGCCGAGGCCGGCACCCGGAAACTGCTCGGCGACCACATCTTCGGCGAGAACGACGAACTCCTGGAGGAGATCGTGATCCGCCTGGCCATCCGAGGCGGCGCGCACATCGCCGTCGCCGAATCCTGCACCGGCGGTTGCGTCGCCCATCGGCTCACCAACGTCCCCGGAGCCTCCCGCACCTTCTGGGGCGGTTGGATCACCTACGACAACGAGGCCAAGATCCGCGAACTCCAGGTCCCCCCGGCGATCCTCGCCGCCCACGGCGCTGTCAGCGAACCTTGCGCGCGGGCGATGGCGGAGGGCGCCCTGGCCAAATCCGAGGCCACCCACGCCGTGGCCATCACCGGCATCGCCGGCCCGTCGGGTGGGACCGAGGACAAGCCGGTCGGAACCGTCTTCATCGCCCTCGCCGTCCGTTCCCAGCCCACCCGGGTCGTGCGCATGATCCATCCCTTCGACCGCGAAACCTTCAAGTACGTGACCTCCCAGCAGGCGCTGGACATGCTGCGCCGTTCCCTGCTCAACGAATCCCCGGCGCCACCGCCCGGCGGTTGAGATCTCGACCCGCCTCCCCGCTGCCGAGGCGCTGCCTGAGGAAGACCGCGCCCCGCGCGCTGCCCCCATCGTCATCCCCGGAAAAGACAAAGCCCGCAGCGGTGACTGCGGGCTTGTTTCAAAACGCTTCCAGATCCCCGGAACATGCCGGGCAGACGAACCAAGGCCCCGGCGACATGCCAGGCGCGTCCAGGAACCTTTGCGGGGTCGTCAGCGACCGCCCCTCAGGAGGCGTCGTCGCCGATGGCCTCCACCGGGCAACCTTCCTTGGCCTCCTTGCACTGCGCTTCCTCCTCGGGGGATTCCGGCTGCTTGTAGACAAACGAGTAACCGCCGTCGTCGTTCCGCTTGAAGTTGTTCGGTGCGGTCTCGCGGCACAGGTCGCAATCGATGCATTGATTGTCGACGTAAAACTTGCCGGCGACGTTCTCCGGGTAGCGGTTAGCGATGTCAGCCATAGGTCAAAAACGTGAACCGACGGTGGCGAGCGAACCCCCCGAATTCAAGCCCCAAAAGGTCGGCGGCGACCCACCACCCACGCACAGACCCCCATCGCACCACGCCGCCACCTCACCTCCGCGCCAATAGGTCCAACTGCCCCCGGAAAACGTGCGCCACCCGTGTCGTGCTCCGCCCCGTCCTCAAATCCCGGATGCACGCCCCCTGCCCGAGATCGTACAACCGGATCACCTCCGGAACCCCCGCCGGCTCGTCGCCAAGCGCACCCCCATCCCCTGCCCGCCCCGGACCGCCCACCAGGGACCAAAGAAGCGCGGTGGCCGCCTCGACGGCCGCCTTCCGCGCGCCCGGGTACCGGGCCACCAGCGAGCGCACGGTGACGGCGTCGAAAACCTCCACCGCCCAACCCGCACCCTCCACCAGACGCGTCACCGCCGGCCGGATCGGCGTGGTCCGGACGGTCAGCCGCCCGGCGAACCTCCGATCCGGCGCCCCGGCCAGCGGAACGATCTCCACCGCCGCCACGGCAAGATCCTCGCGCTCGGTCTCCGGGGCGCCCCGCCGCGCCCGGGCCCGATGCCGGCGCCGGAACTCGTGCAAACCCACCTCCGCCGTCATCAGCGAAAAGGCACCCAACCCGACGATCTGGAGGTACGCGACGTCCGCGCCCTCCGCGGTGTGCTCGGCCAGCACCTGGGCCGTCAGGTTCAACCGCTCCGCGAGTGCGAGATACATCCGCGTCAGCGTCGGCACCGCGTCCAACCCCTCCCCCTTGCCGCTCACCCAGCGCACGGTGACCAGCACATCCCCCAGCTCGCGCGCATCGCGGCTCGCGCCGATCCGTTCGATCTGCCGCAGCTCGGCCGCGAGTTCGTCCCAACGCTCGCTGCGATCCCCGGTGTCGGGCGTCGTCGCCGACGCCAGCGATGTGATGCGGCCGAAGCACCGCTCGGCCCGCGCCAGAAAGCCGTCCAGCTTGTGCAACTCGTCGAACGTCGATTCCCGAAGCGCCGCGTCCGCGTAGAACCCTGGCTGACGGGTGCGTTCAATGAGCTGCGATTTCTGTTCCGCCCGGGCCGCGAGCCCCGGCTTCAGCAGGGCGATGCGCCGCAGGCAGTCCTCCGCCGGCCCGCCGCGGGTCTCCCGCGCCGATCCGGCGTCCCGACCGGGTTTCCCCGCGCCGCCGGCCGCCGCCCCGCCCCGCGCCACCACCCCGACCTCAACCCTCCCTTCCCGCACCTTCAGCGTCACCAGATCCCCGGCCCCCAGCCGCCCCGTCGCCAACGCCCGGCCCAGCGGCAGCAGCACCAGCCGCTCCACGGTCCGCTTCAACGGACGTGCCCCGAAATGCGGCGAATAACCCTCCCGCACCAGCAGCGAGATGACCTCCGGGTCCACCGACACGGTGAGGTCCCGCCGCGCCACACCACTCCGCTGCAACACGAGATCCAATTCCCGCCGCGCAATGCGCTCCGCCACGTCCATCGACAACGGCGCGAAATGCACGATCCGATCGAGCCGGTTCAGGAACTCCGGCCGGAAGAACCGCGACAACTCCCGAAAGGTCCGGTCCGCATCCGGCACGCCCGCGGCGGATCCGCCACCGCCTCCCCCGCCATCGCCATCGCCAAACCCGCGTGGAGCGGCGCGGCCGCCAAAACCAACCTCCGCCACCGGCGCCTCCGCGCCCACGTTCGAGGTGAGGATCACGATGGACCGCCGGAAGTCCACCAGCCTCCCGTGCCCGTCGGTCAACCGCCCGGCGTCGAACACCTGAAGGCAAAGGTCGAACACGTTCAGGTGCGACTTCTCGATCTCGTCCAGCAGGATCACCGAGAACGGCCGCTGCCTCACCGCGTCGGTCAGCAGCCCGTTCTCCCCCCGCCCCCCGATGAGCCGGGTGAACCCCTCGGGACTGGCGAACTCGCTCATGTCGAAACGCACCAGGCGCCCGGCATCGCCGAAGATGTACTCCGCCAGAACCCGCGCGAGCTCGGTCTTGCCCACGCCGGTCGGTCCGACGAAGAGCATCACACCGAACGGCTTCCCCGGATCGGTCACCCCAGCCTTCACCAGGGTCACCAGATCCACCACCGCCTGCACCGCGTCGGGTTGCCCGATGATCCGCGCCTCGAAGAAACCCTTCAGCGCCGCGAGATCCAGCGGCACCGAATCGTCCAGGAGATCCACCGGAACCCCCGTCGACCGCGACAGGCTCACGAGAATGTCGCGCCGCACCACCGGCTGCGGATCACCCCGCCGCTCCTCCAAAACCGCCCGCAGCAGCCCGGCCGCACCCCCCGGACGGGCCACGTGGCTGAGATAGAACTCGCTCGCGTCCACCAGCGCGTCCAGCACCTCGTCCGCGGCCGGAAGCCCCGCCTGATCGCGGATGGCCCGCACGATCCGCCGCGTCGACTCCAGACCCGCGGGTTCCACCAGCACCCGATCGAACAGCCGCGCCAGCGCAGGCTCGCGCCCCAGACCCCGCTCGAACTCCTCCGGCGTGCTCTCCCCGAGCAACCGCAGGCTCCCGTCCTCCAGGTGCGGCGCCAACGCCGCCGCCACGTTCACATCCGACTTCTCCCACCGCCCCACCGCCGCAAGATCCGAAAGGTTCGGCACGTACAGGATCACCCGCCGCGGATGCCGGATCGCCGCCACCAGGTCCCTCACCCGCGTCTCCCATTCCCCGACGTACTTCGTGCCGGTGAGGAAATCCGACGGCGCCATGCGCAACACCCGCCAGCCGCCGTTCTCAGGCAGCGCCAGCAACCGAGCCAGCTCATGCACCATCGCCGTCTTGCCGCAGCCGGACCGCCCAACCAACGCAACCGGACGCGCCGGTTCGCGCATCAACCGCTCCATCAGGGCGTCGAGCTCCCCCTGCACCTCGAACGCCCGCCCCAAACCCCCGGCCTGCGCCTGCGCGGTGAGATCCACCCCGAACCGCGCCAACCCCGCCAGATCCACCATCGACGCCGTCCGCGCCTTCAGCCATGCCTTGAACCGCGGAAACCGCCCCCCGTACCACGCCTCGTCCAGGATCCGCTCGGCCTTGATCAACGGACCGCCGTCCCCCGTCCAGTCCCCCGGCCACGACGCCCCCTCGACTCCAAGCCCCTTGTCGAAGGTCTCCACCGCGAACTGCCGGACGTCGTCGTCGGTCTCGTCCACGATCACCTTCAACAGCAAACCCGCATGCCCGGCGTCCTGGACATCCCCCAGCGCCCGAAGCGCCTCCCGCCGCACGTTCCAGTCGGGATCGTTCCCCGCCATCTCCCGCAGACGCGCCGCCCACGGCCCGCTGCCCGCCGCGGCCCGGCACATCGGGGAGCGGACCCCCGGCTGGTCGTCGCGCATCAGCGCGCCAAACGCCTCGGCGGTCACGGTCAACGCCTGCTGAGCCAGGGATTCCGCAAGGGCGATGCGCACCCGCACGTCGGCGTCCGTGGCGAGACGGGAGAGTTCCACGGTCACGCCGTCCTCCTGCCTGCCGCGACAGGCTTCCACGGCGGCCAGACGCAACGGGACCTGCGGCGCGCGAAGCAGGGCGGCCAGTTCCTCGAACGGCACCGCCTGTTCGCGCAACGCCGCGGCGAGAAGCGCGATCTTCTCGCCGGGATCGTCGTACTGCCCCCGGCGCAGGGCCTCGAGGAGCGTCCGGATGTCGTCGTTCATCGGCCCGCTCCCGGTTCAGGCGGCGGCCCCTCAGGCGAACCGGTTCTTCCGGTAGGCGCCGATGTCCGGCGCGCCCGGGTTCACCTCGGGCCCGAAATACCGAAGGGTCACCAGCGGCTCGGTCTCGCTGGTGTTCTCAAACACCACACCGGCCTTGGCCCCGTCCTCGGTGCAGAAATACTCGTCCTCGGTGAGCTCGTGGAACCGGATGAGCTTGGGACTGTTCAGGGGCTGGCCGTTGATGCGGCCGGAACCCTGGACGCAGATCAAACCGTAGGCGCCGGTGTCCTTGATGGTCACCTTCGCCCCCGGATCCACGGTGAGTTCCTTGGCGGTAAACAGCTGCTCGCCGTCGATCTTGCCGTACACGATCCAGCGGTCGACGTACCCTTCCTTCCGCGTGTCCGCCACCGGCACGGGCTCGAGGTAGTGGTTGTCCTTGAAGTTCGGGTCCACGTTCCCCTCCCAGTCGAGCTGGTCGACGATGAAGTCGAGGTCCTTGTGCTTCGCCTTGGGCATGTCCTTGACCAGGAGTTCCCAGGGGACGTACCGGCCCTCGACCATGCTCTGGTACATGCCGAACACGTCGCTGCCCCACTGCGGCTCGTAGGTGCAGAGGCTGCCGGGCGCGTGAAGGATGCACGGCGGAATCAACCAGCCGGTCCCCGGCTTGAGCCGGTACGCGCGGCTCAGGTCCAGAATGCCGTTGTCACCCTTGTTCCAGTCCTCCAGGCACTTCCTCACCTGCGCCTTGGTGGTGCCCGGCTCGAGCCCCATGAAGGTGTACGGGAAGTTGTTCCCGACGTTGTTGTGCTGCGGGGGGAAGTAGTAGGACTCGGGCTTGCCCTCCTGCCCCACCAGCTTCGCCTGCCGGGCGTTCTGATGCATGTGGTGCGGGATCGGCCCCATGTTGTCGAAGAACTTCGAGTACACCGGCCAGCGCCCGTACTTCTTCCAGATCCGGGCGCCCACCAGCGTGGCGCCGCAGTCCTCGACGGCCTTCCGCAGGGTGAACCGCTCCCCGCCCACCACGCAGTAGCTGAGCCCCTCGTCCGGCACACGCCCCTGGTTCGCCGCCTCGGTCGTCGAGGCAAACCACCGCTCGTCAATGCCGCCGCGGTTCGCCCCGTACGCATAGGTGTCGTCGGGATGCAGCTTCAACCGCAGCCCGGGCTGAAGAAACGAGCGGGGCACCCAGGCGGGTGCCAGTCGAAGCAAACCCCCGGTGCGGGTCAGCTCCGCCTCGACCTTGGTCTTGGTGTTGCGCGTGATGGTCTTGAGATCCTGGACGGTGTTCATGTTGGCGTGGACGCGGGACCCGCGGATTCCCGAGGGACTTCCGATCGTGGTCGGGCGCGACCTTAGGCAGCCGGGGCCGTCCGTCCAATCGCAAAACCGCCGGGGCGCAACGGCCCTGCTACTTGCCGGTGACCACCGGCACCTCCTCCACGCCCCCCGCCTGCGCCATCCGCGCGGTCCACCGCGTCCGCACACGCAACGCCAGGTCGTCCAGGAGCGAATACGCGACCGGGGTGACCAGCAGCGTCAGCAGCAGGCAGAGGGTCTGCCCGCCGATCACCACCACCGCGACGGCCCGCCGCTCCTCCGACCCCGGGCCCGTTCCCAGGGCGAGCGGAAGCATGCCCGCAACCAGCGACAGGGTGGTCATCAGGATCGGTCGCAACCGGTCCCGGTTCGCCTCGAGCACCGCGTCCAGCAGCGCCCGCCCCTTCGCCCGAAGCTGGTTCATGTGGTCGATCTGCAGGATCGCGTTCTTCTTCACCACCCCCGCCAGCACGAGAAGCCCCAACCCCGAATACAGGTTCAGGGTGTTGCCCGACACCCAGAGCGACAACAGGGCGAACGGCAGCGAAACCGGCAGGGACAACAGGATCGTGACCGGGTGGACCACGCTCTCGTACTGCGAGGCCAGGATCATGTACATGAACACGATCGACAGGGCGAAGGCCCAGAGGAACTCCACAAAGGTGCTCTCCAGCTCCCGGCCCCGCCCCGACACCTTCGAGGTGTACGCCGGCGGCAGATTCATCCGCTTCACCTCCGCCCGCAGCGCCTCCAACCGGTCCGCCAGCGCATACCCCGGCGCAATGTTCGACCGCAACGCCACCGTCCGCTGCCGGTCCAACCGGTCGATCCGCGACGCGGTCTCGCTCGGGACCACCCGCACGAGGTTGTCCAGCCGCACCAACCCCCCGCCGCGCCGCGGCACATAAAGCCGCGCCAGATCCGCCGGATCGTCCCGGTCCACGTCCGTCAACCGAAGCTGCACGTCGTAGTCGTCGTTGATCCCCGCGTCCCGGTACCGCGAGACCCGCGTGTCCCCGCCCACCATGATCCGCAGCGCCGAGGCGATGTCCTCCACCGCCACCCCCAGGTCCGCCGCCCGGTTCCGGTCCACCTCAATCCTCAGCTCCGGCTTGTCCAGCCGCAGCGTGGTGTCCGCATCCTGCAACCCGAGCTCCGGCGCCTTCCGCCGCAGATGATCCGCATAGGCCGCGAGATCCTCGAGGTCGGGACCCAGCAGCGCAAAATCGATCTCGTACGGCGGCCCGCCCACGTTGATCGACGAACCTCCACCCCGCACCGCCACCCGCACGTCCTTCAAAAACCGCAGCTTGGCCCGCACCTGCTGCATCACCTCGCGCTGGCTCGCGTTCCCCTCGAACGCCTTCCACGGCGTCAGACTCAGAAGCCGCCCCCAACTGAAGGTCCGCTCTGCATGCGGCGTGAGCATGATGAACAGCCGCCCTTGGTTGATCGACGAAAAGCCCCCGCCCGATCCCGAGGTCGAAAGGATCGACCGCACATGCGGCACCTCCCGCACCGCCTTCTCGGCCAGCCGCACCACCTCGTCCATCGCCGGCAGACTCGTCCCCTCCCGCGTCGTCAGGTTCACCTCGAACTCCCCCTCGTCGGTGTCCGAAGGGGTGAATTCCTGCTTCACCAGGCTGTACATCGGCACCGAGGAGAACGTCACCACGGCGGCCACGCCCATCACCCAGCCCCGATGTCCCATAGCCCACCCAAGCGACCGCATGTAGACGCGCTCGATCCAGCCGTACAACCCGCCCCGCGACCCGTGCCCGTGCACCTCCACTCGCCTCGAACGCCCCCAGCTGTACAGCCGCGCGCTCATCATCGGCGTCAGCGTGAACGACACCAGCAGACTCACCAGCACCGCCACCGCGGAGGTCAGTCCGAACTGGAACAGAAACCGCCCCGCCACACTCGACATGAACGACACCGGCACAAAGATCACCACCAGGCTGAAGGTGGTCGCCATCACCGCCAGCCCGATCTCGGCGGTCGCCGCCTTCGCCGCCTCGAACGCCCCCATCCGCTTCTCCTCGACGAACCGGAAGATGTTCTCCAACACCACGATGGCGTCGTCGATCACGATGCCCACCATCAACACCAGCGCCAGCATGGTGACGCTGTTCAGGGTGAAGTTCAGCGCCCACATCATCCCGAACGTCGCCACCACCGACACCGGGATCGCCACGGCCGCGATGAACGTCGCCCGCCAGCTCCGCATGAACATCAACACCACCAGGCTCGCCAGCACGCTCCCCAGCACCAGGTGCTTCTTGATCTCCGCCAACGCCTCGTGGATGTACTTCGACTGATCCCGCGTGACCTGGATCCTCACGTCCGGCGGCAACTGCGCCATCAGCGACGGCAACCGCTCCTTGATCGCCTCGATCACCGCCACGGTGTTCGCCCCCGATTGCCGACGGATGTCCAGTTGCACGCATGGCCGCCCGTCCAGCCGCGCGATCGACCGCTGCTCCTTCGTCCCATCCTCCGCCCGCCCGATGTCCCGGATCCGCACCGGCGCCCCGTTCACCGTGGTCACCACCAGCTCGTCGAACTCCCTCGGATCCTCCACCCGCCCCACCGTCCGCAAAACCTGCTCCCTCACCGGCCCGGTCAGATTCCCCCCCGGTATGTTCGCGTTCTGCCGCACGATCGCCTCGCGCACCGCCGTGACCGGCAACCCGTACGCCGCCAGCCGATCCGCATCCACCCAGATGTTGATCGCACGCCCAAGCCCCCCGGACACCTCGACCTCCCCCACCCCCTCCGCCCGCTCGAGCTGCACCCGCACGATCTTGTCCGCGAGCTCGGTCAGCTCCCGCACCGGCCGGTCACCCGACATCGCCAGCGTGATCACCGGCGCCGAATCGACGTCGAACTTCGACACCTGCGGCGCAATGATGTCCGGCGGCAGTTCCCCCAGCGTCGCCGACACCCGGTTCCGAACGTCCTCCACCGCCGAGTTCGCATCCCTCCCGAGATTGAACCGCACAATGATGAACGACCGCCCCACCCCGCAGATCGACCGCAGCTCGTTGATCCCCTCGATGGTGTTGATGTTCGCCTCCAACGGCTGAGCCACCAGCGACTCCATCTCCACCGGCGACGCCCCGGGCAGCGTCGTCGACACAAACACCGTCGGCAGATCCACCGACGGCGAACGGTCCACGTTCAGCTTCATGTACCCGGTGGCGCCGGCCACCACCAGGGACAACACCAGCATGCAGGCGAACACCGGCCGGCGGATGCAGATCTCGGCAAGGGTTTGCATGATCAACGCCCCTCAGGAACCCGCCACCCCGCCCCCGCCACCCCCCGCACCCCCCTCCGACGTCACCGGCACCCCCGGTTCCGCCGGCGCCGGCGAAACCGCCGTCACCCGCTGCCCGGTCTGCAGATTCCCAGGCTTCATCACCAGCCGCTCCCCAACCGCCAAACCCTCCACCACCTCCACCCACCCGGGACCCCGATCCCCCGTGACCACCCGCTTCTCCACCGCCAGACCGTCCTCAACCACAAACACCTTCTCGATCCCCGCAAAACTGACCAGCGCATCCTCCGGAATCACCCGCGCCGGCACCTCCCCCACGGTCACTATCTGCGCCCGCGCAAACGAACCCGGCCGCAACCGCCCCATCGACGACACATCCGCCTCCACCACCAGCGTCCGGCTCCCCTCCACAATCGCAGGACTCAACCGGCTCACCCGCCCCGTGTACACATTCGCGTCCTGCTCCACCGTCACCCGCACCGGCTGCCCGATCCGAACCCGCGCGGCATCCCGCTCCGCCACCTCCACCCGCAGCCGCAACGGATCCGTCCGCACCAGCGACACCACCGGTTCGCCCACCGACAAAAACGCCCCAACACTCGTCAACCGCTCCTGAACCGCCCCGTCGTACGGCGCCAGAATCCGCGTGTCCTCCCGCTGCTGCAAAGCGATCCGATACTCCGCACGCCGCTGCTGCACCTGCGCCACCCGCGTCCGCGCCCCCTGCAAGGCCTCCTCATACCGGCTCGTCGCCACCTTGAACGTCGCGTTCGCCGTCTCCAGGTCGGACGCCGACAGAATCCCCTGCGCGGCCAGCGCCTGGATCCGCTCCCGATTCGCCCGGGCCTCGTCCAACACCGCCTTCGCCTCCATCACCGCCGTCGTCGCCTCCACCTCCACCCGGTCGTCGTTGCCCTCCAGCGGCAAGCCCGCCTGCGACCTCGCCTGCCACAACGCCGCCTCCGCCTGCGCCACCCGCAGCGAATAGTCCACGTCCTCCACCTGCGCGATCAAATCCCCCTGCTTCACCGTGCTCCCCAGATCCACCAGCAGCTTCTCCAACCGCCCCGGCACCTTCACACTCACCGGCGTCCGATCCAGCGGCAGCAGCGAACCGGTCGTCGTGATCGCCCGCTCCAACAACCGCTCCTCCACCTGCCTCACCTCATAGCTGCCCCCATCCTCGGCCCGCACGCCCGACGCCGACCCGGCCCCTTCCGGCGCCTTCGAGCAACCGCTCCAAAGTGCCAGCAAAAGCCCAAAAACCACCGCGTTTGTCGTCCGTGGGTTCAACCCGGCCAGTATGCCGCGGCACTTGTCCTTGTCCAAGAATCGATTCCCGGACGTCTTCCCGACACCCCGCCCCACCCTCCCACCGCCCGGCGTTTCACCGCCCGGTCAACGACGCCCCGGCCCCGCGCACCTCCCGCCAGTGCTCCGTCAGGATCGACCGCGCCCGCATGTACCGCGCGTGCCCGTCCAGAAACACCGAGTTCGCCCCCTCGTTGTGACGCCGTACCGCCACCCGCCGGTCCCCGTTCAACCGCCGCACCGCCGCCCCCTCGGTGTACGGCAGATGCGAGGGATGCCAGACGTCGTTCAGGTCGGTGATGGCGTCCTGATACCCGGTGATGATCGGACGCCACGCGCCGCTCTCGTTGTCGGTCAGGTGAATGGTGTCGCTCGGCACCTGGAAGGCGGTCAGCTTCGACGGCCCGACCTGCTCCGTCCCCACCCGGTCCTCCGGGCCGCTGAACTTCCAGGCGTTGATGACGTACGTGATGATCTGTTCCCGCCGCCGATCCGTCCGCGGATAACTGGAACACCGGTAGATCCGGATCCGCCGGTAGTCCCGGTCGGTCCCCCCCTCCGGCATGAACGGCATGTAGCAGAGAAACCAGGGATAACCGTTCCCCCGCGGGATGTAGCCGTCGTACTCGTCGGCGTACAGGGTCATGGCGATCCCGACCTGCTTGAGGTTGTTGATGCACTGGATCGCCTTTCCCTTGGCCTTCGCCTTCCCCAGCGCCGGCAGGAGCATGCTGGCCAGAATGGCGATGATCGCCACCACCACCAGCAACTCGATCGTGTTGCTTCGGCAACAGTGCGTGAGAGGACATCCGGCATTCCCGTAGGCTGGGCTCCATGGCTGAACCTTGGAACGTGGACGGGATCCGGAACGGATTCTCGGCGACCGATTGGAACGAACTGCAACGCCAGGTGGCGGCGTGGCGAGGCGCGCAGCGGGGCCGGCCGCGATTGCCTGAGGAACTGTGGGTGGCAGCCACGGCGATGGCCAGGGTCCGTGGAGTCAGTTGGGTGGCTCGGGCGCTGCGCCTGGATTATCACCGGCTCAAACGCCGGTGCTCGGATGCGGAGAAGATTTCCGCGCCGTCACAACGACCTCCCGCCTTCGTGGAGATTCAGCTGGGGCCATCCATCCCTGATTCGAGGCGGCCTTGGCGGATTGATCTGTCCGACCCGGGTGGCAGCCGGATGGCGATTGAAGTTGGGAACGACGCCCACGCGTTGGTCGCCGTGGTCGAAGCCTTCTGGAAGCGACGGCCATGATTCAGATCACCCCGCAGATGCGGATCCTCCTGGCCGTGGAGCCGGTGGACTTTCGCAAGGGCATCGATGGCTTGGCCGCGGTCTGTCGGGCCAACCTGGGAACCGATCCCTTGGCGGGAGCACTGTTCGTGTTCCGAAGTCGGAGTGGCAAGGCTCTGAAGCTGCTGACCTACGACGGGCAGGGATTCTGGATCTGCCAGAAGCGGCTTTCATCCGGTCGTTTCACGTGGTGGCCGTCCAGCCAGAACACCGGTGGCGTGCGGGTCGATCCCCACCAACTCCATCTGTTGCTGTGGAACGGCGATCCCTCGCGGGCGGCGGTGGCCCCGATGTGGAGGGCGGTGGCCAGCGCGGCCTAGGCAGCCGCCGGTTTGTTTGAAAACCGGCTTGCGTTCCAGGATCGGCGCCCTATCCTGGGTTCATGTCCGAACTGGCAGTCCTTCGCTATCGCGGGCGCACCGTGAGTGCCGCGGACGTGGCTTTCGTTCGCCAATTGATCGCCGACCACCCACGGTTGAGCCGTCGCCGTTTGTCAGCCCGGCTCTGTGAAGCGTGGAACTGGATTCAGCCCAACGGCGCCTTGTGCGACATGGTTTGCCGGGGGTTGATGCTGGCCCTTCACCGTGGCGGCCACATCGAGCTGCCCGCACCTCGCGTTCGTGTTCCCAACAACGCCGTGTCGCATCGACGCCCGGAGCGTGAACTCGCCCTGGATCAGGAGCCCATCGCCGGCACCCTGGGCGACCTGGGCCCATTGGTGGTTCGGCAAGTGCGTCGCCAGGAGGGTGAAGATCTTTTCGACCAACTCCTGGCCAATCATCACTACCTCGGATACACGCGCCCGGTGGGTGAACACCTGAAGTATCTGGTTCGTGCCGGAGATCGTCCGGTGGCGTGCCTGGCGTGGTCCTCGGCACCTCGCCACCTGGCTCCGCGCGACCGGTTTATCGGCTGGACCAAGGAGGAGCGGATTCGCGGACTTCACCGCATCGCCTACAACACCCGATTCCTCATCATGCCCTGGGTCCGGGTTCCGCACCTGGCCAGCCACCTGCTCGGTCGGATTGCGCGGACGATCTCGGCCGATTGGCAGGATCTGTATCATCACCCGATCGATCTCCTGGAGACTTTCATCGAACCGGAACGCTTTCGTGGGACGTGTTACCGGGCGGCCAACTGGTTACGCCTCGGGCGCACCACCGGTCGCGGTCACAAGGACCAGACCCGGCGCCCAAACCGCTCGATCAAGGAACTCTGGGTGTACCCATTGGGTTCGGATTTCCGGACGCGCCTGCTCCGGGACGATGCGTGAGAGGCGTTTTCAAGTGTTGGAGTTCACGCCCGAAGAACGGCGGGCGTTCCTGGAGCGCGTCCGCCCCGGCCAGATGCTCACCGACGAGGATTATCGCATCCTTCATGGCATCGTGAACGGAGTGTCCGAACTGGTGGCCCTCATCGAGCGAAAGGACACGAGCCTGCGCCGCTTGCGCCACGCCTTATTCGGGGATCGCACGGAAAAGACGGCCGCCGTCTGTCCGGTTCCCCCGAACGTCGATGGCACCACGCCGCTCCCGCCGCCCCCAACACCAAAGATCCCACGCAAAGGCCATGGGCGTCGCGCCGCGCGTCGTTATCGTGGCGCTCACGCCGTTCCGGTGCCCCATCCCCAGTTCCACCCGGGCGATCTCTGCCCCGAATGTCGGGAGGCCAAACTCTATGCGCTCCAGCCGGCGCTGATCCTGCGCCTGGTCGGGCAGGCCCCCGTGGCGGCCACCCGCTTTGAGCTGGAACGACTGCGCTGCGCCAAGTGTGGGAGCCTGGTCACCGCTCCGGCGCCACGGGAGGCCGGAACCGGCAAATTCGACGAGAGCGTCGGCGTGGTCGCGGCCCTGATGCGTTACGGCAGCGGAATGCCCATGTACCGGTTGGCCCAGTTCCAAGCCAGCCTGGGGGTCCCGCTCCCCGCCTCCGTCCAGTGGGAACTGGTGGACGGGTTGGCGAAGATCGCCGAGCCGGCCCTGCAATACCTCAAACACCAGGCGGCCCAACGCGCCGTCCTCCACAACGACGACACCTCCATGCGGGTCGCCAGTCTGCGTCTTGAACCGGCTCCCCCTTCCGACGAACAAGCCCACCGACGCCCTCGCACGGGGATTTTCACCACCGGGATCCTCACCGGCGGGGAAGGTCCACCGATCGCCCTGTTCTTCACCGGCCACCAACACGCCGGAGAAAATATTCGCGATCTCCTCCGTCACCGGGATCCGGATCTGCCTCCCCCGATCCAGATGTGCGATGCGCTCTCGCGCAATGTGTCCCCAGAGATCGAGACGATCCTGGCCAACTGCCTCTCGCACGGCCGACGCCAGGTGGTCGATGTCGCCTCCGCCTTTCCATCCGAAGCCCGCCACATCCTGGAGGCGCTGCGCGAGGCCTACCACCATGACGCCCTCGCCAAGGAGCGCCAACTCACCGCCGACCAGCGCCTGGGTTTTCATCAGGAAATGAGTCGCCCCATCCTCGACGCCCTCCACACATGGCTCCAGGAGCAGTTGGAGCAGAAGAAAGTGGAACCTAATTCCGGAATGGGCGGCGCCATCCAGTACCTCCTCAACCATTGGGATCCACTGACACTGTTCCTGCGCATCCCCGGGGCACCCATCGACAACAACGTTCTGGAGCGCGCCTTGAAGATGGCGGTCCTTCACCGGAAGAACTCCATGTCGTACAAGACCGAGCGTGGAGCCGAGGTGGGCGATCTGTTCATGAGCCTGATTCACACCTGCAGGCTCAACGACCAGAACCCGTTCGATTACCTCCTCGCCCTGGCCCGTCACCGGCGCGAAGTCGCCGCGCACCCCGAAGATTGGCTTCCCTGGAATTACCGGCGGGCGCCTGGATCCGGAATCGGTTGACGCGACTCCCCGCTGCCGCCCGGCCGGTCGACAGCGTCGCGAACCCATCCAACTCCAGCGCGAATCAGAATTGGCGACGAAATCACCCCGCCGAAAATCGCCAACGAGTCAGGAAATCTCCCGCCACACAGGCCCACCGAAGCAACACGGAACTGCTGGCCCTGGCGCGGTCGGACCCCGAGGCGCTCGTCGATTACGTGCTC